>OBKM01000303.1_pt1 | contig 24917 bp, 29 predicted proteins | sample 1519691 | NCBI WGS metagenome assembly OBKM01 (sample SAMEA37050418, study PRJEB22526) | metagenome | biome: saline pan; feature: lake; material: water | place: Egypt | collected 2015 | depth 0.5 m | reverse complement strand
GCATCGGAACGGTCTGGAAGTCGTCACCGAACCCGCCGACCTCGGCACCTTGGTCGGCCAGGATCGCACCGAACAACGCACCGATCTCCTTCAGCCTGAGCTGTGCGTGATGCTTCCACGACGGATGGCGTGCGGGCTCACACTTGATGGGCACTTCGAAGCGGCATCTCGCGTGTTTGCCTCGCAGTCGTCCAGGTCGCGGTCGTGCGGACACTCGTCCCCATAGGAACAGGGACGCGTCCACCGGTACACGGACATCCGGAGCGTCGTCTTTTGCAGTCGGCCTCACGAGAGGCCAGTAACGGCTCCCTGCCGTGATCGTCGGTCACATCGGGTCGCTTGTTGGTTATCCAGTCGTCGAGCAGCTCGCAGATGTCGTCCGAGAGGGCGACGAGTCGTTCACCATCGCCCTTGTTCTTGATCGGCGTGTCGGTGTCCGGCCGATGCCGAACTTTCACGTACTGCTCGTCTGCGTTGTAGTCGTCGACATCCATCGCGTGAACGCCACCGACTCGCATCATCGTGTGCCACATCAACGTGAGCGCGACGTGCTGTGGACCAGCGTACTCGTACTTCTCTAGGTGGGAGAGCACCGAGGACGCGTGGTCGCTATCGAGCATCACGTCCCGGGAGTTCTCGTCCGCCGTGATCGTCGGGGACAACACCTTCTCGCTGAGATCCTGTTCGACGCCGTCCACGGCTTCTAACCAGCGGACGAACGAGCGAAGGGAGTCCATCTGTGTCTTCTCGCTGACCTTGTTCAGGTCACCGTCCTCGCGTCGCCAGAGCCGGTACTCGTGGAGTTGCCGGCCGGTGAGCGTGTTGAGATTCTCGATGCCTTGCTCGTGGCACCAGCGGACGAAGTGCCGAAGCCGGTAGTCGTGCCCCTTGATCGAGGCGTCTGCAAGCTCAGCCTCCTTGTCTTTGAGAAACAGTTCAAGCGCTGCTTCCGGTTCGATTGGTTCGAGACTCATAGTTGGTCTTCTCCGAGTCAGCGAACCCCATTAGTCCCGGTTACTGCCCATCACAGATCTTCGACTACAGCAACTCAATCGACCAAAATGAAGGGTTATCACGCCGGATGACTGAGGCCTGCAGCGCCCATCCTCCTAGAACTTGCCGCGGAGCCACAGCTAATCACACGAGGGAGCGGTTATTATCGATGTTTTACGAACAAGAGCCCAAGTTGCGACGACTCGTACCCCGATGCCGTGCATCGATCCCGGAGAGCCAAAAATGAGTGACTCAATCACACCAACTGAAGCTGTATAGATGTACATCGACGACCGACGCGCCGAAATCGCCGATGCGACTATCCGATCACACCGATCACGACTCAATCACTGGATCACGTACTGTAACGATCACGACATCGAAACGCTCGATGAACGCTCGCCCATGCAGGCACACAAGTACAAAGCATGGAGACGAGACCGGGGCGACATCAACCACGTGACGTTGAAGACGCAACTGGATACGTTGAGAGTACATTTGAAGTGGGCGAACGGTTGCAAATCGTACCGGAAAGTGTATCTGACGCAGTAATTCGCCCGAGCCTATCAAACGGCGACATCCGAAACACGATGCTTGATCCAGATGTCGGTGATACAATCCTCGATCACCTCGAAACGCATAAGGCTATGTCCGGGGCTGTACGACAGCGACGCGACTGTAGGTGACACAGTACGACTACGCTCCGCTCGCTGCCAACGGCTCAGTCCCAGCGATCGCCTGATCGTGCGCTACTGACTGCCAGCATGCGCGCTAGCCTGTTGGCGGCGAAGCACGCCGATGTTGTCCGCTACTCGCTCGGCCAGCAGGTCGAACGCCTCGCCCGTTTCGCCGCCACTCAGCACGATCGGTTTGCCGTCGTCGCCGCCGGCGCGGACGGCTGGATCGAGCGGGATCGCGCCGAGAAACGGCAGGTTCTCGTCGTCCGCGAACTGCTCGCCGCCGCCCGCGCCGAAAATGTCGTGCGTTCCGCCACAGTCGGGACACCGGAATGACGACATGTTTTCGGTGATGCCCAACACGGGCGTTTCGTGCTCGCCAAACATCCGCAGTCCCTTTCGCGCGTCGTCGATGGCAACCGCCTGGGGCGTCGTCACCACGACCGCACCGGTCAGCGGTAGCGTCTGCAACACGGTGAGTTGGGTGTCGCCGGTGCCCGGCGGCAGGTCGACAACGAGGTAATCGAGCGAGCCCCACTCAACGTCTTCGACGAGTTGCGTCAACACCTTGTGCACCATCGGGCCACGCCAGATCACCGGATCGTCGGCACCGACCAGAAAGTCCATGCTCATGAGTTTCATGCCGTAGCGCTCTGGCGGAATGAGCGTTTTGTCCTCGGTGGCCTCTGGGCCCTCCTCGCTGTTGACCATTCGGGGCACGTTCGGGCCGTAGATGTCCGCATCAAACAACCCAACGCGTGCGCCGCGGGCAGCCAGCCCTGCGGCGAGATTGACCGAGACGGTCGATTTGCCGACGCCACCCTTGCCGGAGGCGACGGCGATGATGTTCTGGATGTTCGGCAGGACTTCATCATCGGTTCGCAGAGCGCTCGGCATCGCCGCCGTGAGCGACACAGAAACGTCGTCGCCAAACGCCGCTCGAACGTCGCCCGCGATCCGTGACTCGGTCGGCGAGTACGGCGCACCGAGCGCCAGCGAGATCCGGACCTCGTGTTCGTCCACGTCGACCGCATTGACGAGCCCCAGCGAGACGATGTCATCGTCGAAATCGGGATCGATAACCGTCGACAGGCGCGCAAAAACGCGTTCCTCATCCATGACCGTACTCGGCTTGTCCGGTGAATAAGCGTTTGGGCTCGGTCGACTGAGCGGTCTCGATCCGGTGATCGAATCGTACACGTATTGTGTCCCGTTCCGGTGGCTACCGGCGCTCGATCGGAGTTGGGACCGGCGCTCAGCCGGGTCGTTACCGGCGTTCAACCGGATCGTTACCGACGCTCGATCCGGGTTCCCGGTTCGTCGCCCGCAAGAAAGTCGTCGACATCTTCGGGCCCGAACACGTGCGCTGGCGCACCCAGTGCGAGAAGCTGTCGAACCTTCCCCGCCATGCCGCCGCTGACATCGGTTGACTCGCTTGCGCCCAGCACCGACGCGACCGACGCGAAGTCCGAAATCGTCTCGATAACCTCACCGTCTGAGTCGAGTACGCCCGGAACGGTCGAGCAGAGTCCGACCCGCGAGGCTGCGAGCGAGTCAGCCAGCGCAGTAACGATCTCGTCGCCGCTCAGGACGGTTACCCCGCTGGCCGCGTGTGCAATCACGTCGCCGTGGAGCACCGGCACGAACTCCTCGCCAATGAGCCCCGAAACCGCCGTCGGCGACAACGAGAGCTCACCACTCGCATCGCGGCGTGCTGCGGACAACGGGTGAACGGGAACGGCGGGTACTCCGGCCGACTGGAACCGGTCGACGACAACCCGATTGAGCTGTTTCATCGCCCCGTGGATCGTCGTCACCGCGGTCGGATCGTGGCTGCCGTCGGTCGTCGAGACGCCGAACGCGGCGGCATGAACGTGGCCGAAACTCCCACCGCCGTGGACGACGACGAGCGGGAAATCGGCTCGGTCGCGCGCGGCGGCGATCGCGTTGACAACGCGGTCGAGCGCCGCGTCGTCGACCGTCTCGGGCGTCTCCTTGTCGGTGATGACGCTGCCGCCGAGTTTGAGAATTGTCGGCGCGGCGCGCGAGCCTTCCGTTTCGTTGTCTGCCGTCATTTATTCCTCCTCCACGCGAACGCCTTCGGTTGCCAACTGGGCACGAAACGCCGTCTCACAGCCCGGCGTGTACTGGAGGCTCCGTTTCGTTTCGTCGGTTCGATCCAACGCCACGATACAGCCGCCGCCGCCCGCGCCCGTGAGTTTTGCGCCCGCCGCCCCCGCCTCGCGGGCCGCCCAGACCATCGTGTCGAGTGACCGCGAGGAGACTCCGAGCGCCGACAGCAACCCGTGGTTGATGTTCATGAGTTCGCCGAGATCGCTGACAAGCGCGTCGGTCGCCGCGGTGTCGGGGTCTGCAGCCGCAAGCAACGACTCGCCTTCGGCGACGATATCACCGATCGCCGAAACGGTGTCGGCCGCAAAGCCATACCGCTCGCGAAGCGATCGAACTCCCGCGACGAGCTCGCCCGTGTCGCCCGCACCCCCATCGAAGCCGACGACGAACGGGAGTTTGGGCGTGGCGAGCGTCCGGCAGTCATCGCCAGCAACGCGGACGGCCCCGCCCATCGTCGAACAGAAGGTGTCGGCGCGGGAGGCCTGGCCGTCTTGCACCGCGAACTCCGCACGGTAGGCACGGTCGGCGAGTTCCCGCCGGTCGAGCGGGTCGCCAAGCGCTCGCGTGGCGGCGTCAATGCCGGCAACGACAACGGCCGCCGACGAGCCGAGCCCCGCACCCAGCGGAATATCGCTTTCGACGATAATGTCGAAGCCGGCGGTCTGCGCGTCAGCCGCCTCGCGCGCCTGGCGAACCGCGGCGTCGATGTACCCCATTGCCGCCTCAAGAAGCGATTCCGAAACGTCGATATCGGGACGATCCTCGGGCGAGCCGGCGTACTCGACGGCAAACCCATCGATCGAGAGGTCGCGGGCCTCAACGCGGATGTGGTCGTCAGCGCGCGGTTCGACGCGCACGGTTGCGCGTTTTTCGATCGCACACGGAACCGCGGGTTCGCCGTAGACAACCGCGTGTTCACCGAAGAGATAGACCTTCCCGGGCGCGCTGACGACAGTCATGTCGACCTCTCGGCGCGCCAGTCCCAAAACAGGTTCCGAATCCGGTTCGTCATTAACTATCCCACTAGAGCGTAGGTTTTTATATGTCTCTATAGAACAACTACGTACGTGGAGTGCCACCGTTTGGTGGCAGTCACGATGCGAGGTACGAACGCTGACCTCCATAGGGGACTGGGGAATGGACGCGGTGATCCGCACGGTGGTGCGGATCGGTTTTTATTATTGATCGAGGCGTTCACCGAAGACAGTGAAACAGCGCCATCGATATGAAATCTGGTAGGTTAGCCAGTACACGCGTCAATGTGCGAGTATGGCACTGAGATGTGAGTCCATCCAGGAAATGAAGTCGTTATGTGTCATACAAAATATAGCATACGAGATTGAACTGGACGACCAGCGGTGCTAATTGACACTTTTCGAGAGTTCGGCTCCGGCCTTGAACTTCACCGCGTTGGACGTGTCCCCATCATCCACCAGGTGCAGACAATGACCATCGAACGGGTAACACGAACAGTGCACGTCACCGTCCGAGGAGACGGTCTGAGCGACTTCACTAGCGAGTTCTTCGTCAGGGATGATTCCTGCCCGAACCGCCCCTTCGAGACGTCCAGAGAACATCTGTGCGCCGACCGGTGACACGTCGTCCGGCAACACACGCCGAATTTCGTCCCCGCTAATCTCACCACTGGAGTTACTCAGTGATATATCCTGAACGCTCACCTTCCCAGCCCCTCCCCCACGACCCCTGTGCATCGTCAGCGCAGTCGTCGAGTTCTCGTAAAGACAGGACTCGTCGATTACCCACCCGCACGAGTAGAGATACTGGTCGTTGTTCTTGTTTCGCTGGACATGCAACAACGCAGGGAACGGACACGGACAGCCCGACGGCTGGACGAGAACCTGGCAGACCACAGCCGATGTGGATGACGCAGGGCCGCTCTCACGACCCCAATCATCCAGCGACCCAACATCGGTCGCCCGTCCATCGGAAGTCACACCAACCATCGACTTCGTCTCAGATGCCGCGGGAGGACGGTTTGTCACATTTATCACGACAACCCCCGAGTCAGACGTGAGTACGTCGAGGGAACCGTACGTGGGGGTTGATCCAGAGATACCGGTTTCAGAGAGGGATCCTCCCCAGCAGTACACCGACTGCTCCGTTGATAAGCTTGTGTTGTGCTGCTCACACGATTCGTCATCGTCGTCGTCATCGTCCGCTACCGCCGCGGCGGTCTCGTGGTTGCCTCCCCACGCGTAGACTTTCCCTTCTCCGTCCGCTCGACCAGTGACGAAATCGATAATCTGCTTTGGAGTAATCAGCGCATCAATACTCGGCCCGCCTCGGGGTACCCGTGCGTCGGGGAGGGTAATGACACACCGTTCGCCCAAGACGGGTTCTCCTTCGAGGTACTCGTACATCCCGCGTATCTCGTCGTCACTCGCGCCTGTGAGCCGTTGTAAGCGTCGAATCGAGTCACTTGGGGACTCATCTTCGTCGTCCTCGTCGTCGACAGGGGCAAACGCACTACGTCGTTTGTTCGACCGGACGGAATTATAATCGTTTGCAGGAGCGATTTTCGTGTTCGTCATCCATGCTTCAAGCTCGACATCTCCAGAGATGAACTGTTGTTCGACACGCAGTGTCGGGGAGTATCTGATGGTGTCTCCCACTGTAATGGGGATTACCTGTTCGTCTCGTATCCCCCCAAACATGGCCGCAGGTGATGCGGCAGTGTTCGTCGTCGCACCCGCCACACGGGACACGCACCCAGCCAAACCCCCCATTGCGAGAACTCCAGCTGCTGTGAGAAGCTGGCGCCGCGTCGAAGCTGGTTGCTGATTGCTGCGGCTATTGGCCGAATGTATCCGACTAGGCATGACGAGATTTTATAAGCGTTTGAGAGATATAAATATATATGGTTCGATCAGTATGTATTGTAATAGAATATCAGTAATTTCTTCTTTCACGTTGAATCCTGTATCCTCCAGATTTCGTGCAGCCGCGGCCGATCAAAAATAGGGTCACGTTCGCTGCACCCACCGATTGATCGGCAATACAGTCGGAGATGGATCTCGGTCGACTCTCGCGTCTGCCCGAAAAATAACCCGTGAGCGTCTACAGCGCGTCTTCGAAGTCGTCGAGCGCGTAGACCGTACCCGCGTTGCGGCGGTCGAGCGTCTCGTTGGCAAGCAGCCAGTAGACGACGCTCAGCGCACGGCGGCCCTTGTTGTTCGTCGGAATCACCAGATCGACGTTACTGACCTGGTTGTTCGAGTCACACATCGCGATGACCGGAATGCCAACCGTGATCGCCTCTTTGACCGCCTGGGCGTCACCGATCGGATCGGTCACGACCACGACATCGGGCTCGATGTAGCCCGCGTAGTCGGGATTCGTGAGCGTTCCCGGAATAAACCGGCCGGTTCGCGCGCGCGCACCGATCACATCGGCGAACTTTTTCGCCGGGTAGCGACCGTACTGTCGCGAGGAAGTCACGAGGATCTGCTCGGGGGTGTAGTCGGCCAGGAAATCCGCAGCCACGCGAATGCGGCTATCGGTCTGGCTCACATCGAGGACGTAGAGACCGTCGTCGCGGACGCGGTGAATGAACCGCTCCATGTCTTTAGTCTTCTGCTGAGTTCCGATGTGGACGCCAGCGCCGAGGTAGTCCTCGACGGGAATGAGGAGGTCGACCTCCTCGTCGGGCATGACGTCGTCGTCAAACGGCGAGGCCGCTTCGTCGGCGTCGGCGTCAGCCTCGTCGACGGTGGCGTCTGCCGCCTCGGCTTCGGGTGCTGGTTCGTCCTCGGTGGCTGTCTCCTCGACAGCTTCCTCGGCGGTCGGTTCGGCGTCGACAGGCTCGGCGTCGACCTCGTCGGCCGCGGCGTCCTGTTTGTCGAGTGTTTCGGTTTCGTTGTCGCTCATACTGCGTCTTCCGCAATTCTGATTAGTTCGTTTAGCTTGGCGGTTCGTTCGCCGGCGACGGTGCCGGTCTTGATGTAGTCGGCGTCGGTTGCCACCGCGAGGTGGGCAATCGTCGTATCCTCGGTTTCGCCCGACCGGTGTGAGATGATCGTCTCGTAGCCGTTGCGAACCGCCAGTTCGATCGCGTCGAACGTATCCGACAGCGAGCCGATCTGGTTTGGTTTGATGAGAATACTGTTTGCTGCACCCTGCTCGATGCCATCCTGTAGCCGCGAGACGTTGGTCACGAACAGGTCGTCACCACAGATGAGCGTCCGGTCGCCGACTTGTTCGGTGAGTTCGGCGAACGCCTCGTAGTCGTTCTCATCGAACGGATCTTCGACATACGCGAGATCGTACGCTTCGACGAGACCGGCAACGTACTCGATCTGTTCGTCGGTTGATTTCTCGCCGTCGCTGTACTGGTAGGCACCGTCTTCGAACATCTCTGCGGCGGCGACATCGAGTCCAAAGCGGATCTCGAAGCCGACCTCCTTTTCGACGCGACCCGTCGCCTCGTCCATAATTTCGAACGCGTCGGCATCCGAGATTGGGGGAGCCCACGCACCTTCGTCGCCTTTGCCGGCACCGATTCCGCGTTCGTCGAGGATGTTGCCCGCCTCGCCGTGGACCTTCGCGTTGGCGAAAACGGCCTCCGAAACGCTCGGCGCGCCGACCGGTGCGGCGAGGAACTCCTGAATGTCGGTCGCGTCTTTGGCGTGTTCGCCACCGCCGATGACGTTGCCGAGTGGAATCGGGAAGTTGTCACCGCGGAAGGCACCGCCGAGATGCTGGTACAGCGGTGCACCAAGCACGTCTGCGGCGGCTTTGGCGGCAGCCATCGAGATGGCGACGGCGCTGTTTGCGCCGATTTCCGAGAAGTTGTCCGTGCCGTCGGCCGCGCGAAGGGCGGCGTCGACCGCACGCTGGTCGCCCGCATAGACGGAGTCGACCAGTCGGGGAACGGCGTGTTCGCGGGCGTTGGCGATTGCCTCGGTCGGCGGGAGTTCGATCGCCTCGTACTCACCGGTCGATGCGCCCGATGGCGCGGCTGCGCGACCGAAGCCGCCGGATTCGGTGAGGACGTCTGCTTCGACCGTGGGGTTGCCACGGGAGTCGAGCACGCGTCGGAGTGAAACTGAGCTGATTTGTGTCATTGGTCTCTGTTAATGGTAAACGGCAGCGCGCCGGCGTCGTACTCCTCGGCGGCGATGAGGATCGGTTCGCTCTGGGCCGTCTCGATGAGTACGGGCGCGCCGTAGGATACCTGCAGCGCGCGTGCGCCAAGGATCCGGGCCTTCTCATAGCGGTTGTACTGGCCTCTCATTGGTATGGGGCAACAACGTCGACGAGATCCGTGTGACTGACCATCATGCGTCGGCAGCAGTGTCTGGTCAGCCCCAAATCGTCGAGGACGGCAGCAGGATCCTCGCCGTCGCTGGTTCGCTCTTCGAACGCCTCGTAGTGTTCACCGATAACGGTGCCACAGGTGAAACACCGGACTGGGATCATCATATCGTTCTCACCTCAGCGGTAGGATTTCTGGTAGCGTGCGCGCGCGCCAGGGCCACCCCATTTTTTCGTTTCGGACTGCCGGACGTCGTTGACCAGCAGCGAGCGATCGAACTGCATGTACGCCTCACGCAGTTCAGCATCATTAAGATGCTGCACAAGGCCACGGGCCAGCGCCGTGCGAACGGCGTCCGCCTGGCCGCTAAAACCCCCGCCGTTGACCGTCACGTCGATATCGACGCTGTCACGAAGGTCGTCACCGGCGATGCGGAACGGTTCGAGCATCTTCAGCCGGGCCATCTCGGGTTCGACCAGCTCGACGGGCTGGGAGTTGATGCGGATGCGACCTTCGCCTTCGCGTACGGTCGCGCGAGCAATGGCCGTTTTCTTTTTGCCTGATGTGTTGGTTACCATGTAACGTTCGCCCCCAGTTTCTTCGAAATCTCGCCCAGCGAGATGAACTTGATATTCGACAGTCGGTCGAGTGAGGTGCCATCGAGAACCTCACCGCTCTCGTCGTACGGGTTGCCGACGTAGACGCGAACGTTCTCGAAGGCCTCACGGCCGTGTTTCGTTTTGTACGGAATCATGCCGCGAATTGCGCGTTTGAAGATTCCGTCAGGTCGTTTCGGATAGTACGGCCCGCTGTCGGATCCGATTTCTGCGCGTTTTCGGTAGGTCGCCATCGTCGACTCCGCGTTGCCGGTAATAACGGCGTGTTCGGCGTTGACAACGGCGATTCGCTCGCCGGCGAGTGCGCGTTGGGCGACCTCGCTGGCGACGCGGCCGAGAATGCAGTCGCGAGCGTCGACAACGAGGTCGACCTCGAACTCGGCGGCGCTCATTGGATCACCCGAAGGTTGCTTCCAGCGGGATTGTCCTCGAGAATCTGTTCGAGTGTCACGGCGTTGCCAACCTGCCCGATTTTCGTGCGGGCGGTCGACGAGAAGTCGACGGCGGCGACGGTGACGTTTGTTTCAAGCACACCACTGCCCAGCACCTTGCCGGGCACGATAACGGTCTCGTCCTCTCGAGCGTACCGTTCGATACGGCCGAGATTGACCTCTGCGTGGTTGCGCCGTGGCTTTTCGAGACGGTCTGCGATGTCGCGCCAGACGGCAGCGTCTGACTCGCCAGCAGCCGTTTGTAGCTCGGCGATGAGACTCTGAAGTCTCGGATTCGTCTTACTGCTCATAATAATGCTCCTGAGAGAAATCGGAGTGCAGGGAGCAGGATTTGAACCTGCGGACCCCTATGGGACAGCGCCCTGAACGCTGCGCCGTTGGCCTGACTTGGCTATCCCTGCTCGCACTCCGGAGTACCGCACATGCCGTCTTACCACTTTCGATCTCACAGACGCGCTCTGTCATCGAGCGCTGGCGGTCGCTCGCGCTAGTGGGCGACACCGGTGTGTCGACGTTGCCGACCGAGTCGGCGGAGCGGGCGGCCGGATGGATCGTGTGGTTCATCATGTGCGTGTGTTGCAGCCGCTAAACGGTGACTGCGTCGTGTAGTTCGTCCGCGCGAGCGCCGAGCGATTCGGCGGCGCGAAGCACCAGTTCTTCGACTCCAAACGAGCCGTCGGTCTCGACGTGAAACACGTAGGCTCCCGGCACGTCTTCGACTGTCAGCTGCTTACCGGGATACCGCTTGGTGAGGTCGTGGTCGAACTCGCTGGTGAGAACGACTCCCTCATCGGTTTCGATCGCCCCGCGAAGGATCTGTGGCTCCTGTTCGTCGAACTCACCGATGTCGTCACCGACGGTTACCGACTGGAGGTGTCGAAAGCCAACCGCGACGCCGCCTTGGTGTTTGGCGTGGTCTTTTCCACGATCCAAGACCGCGTCGGCCTCGAAATGGAGACGCTGGCCGTTTTTGAGTTCGATAATCGGCACGTTTTCATCGGCCGGAACGACGAGATCGTCGGCGGACTCGATATCCCCCGAGTACGCGGTCTGCGGCCCCTCTACGTCGAGCGCTATCGTAACCGTGTCGCCGATCTCGAAGTCGTCGAGCGGCGTCGTCAACGGGATCAGCCCGAGTCGGAGCGCGATCATCTCGTCGAACATCACCGACGTGTTCTCGGTGAACCGGACGGCATCGATCGAGAACGTCGGGACGTCAGCGACCATCGCGCGGCGGATACCGTTGGCGAGCGCTGGCGTGAGTCCGCGAACGACAAAGCGTGCGGCTCGTTCGTTGCGTTCGATGAACTCAACGTCGAATTCGGATGCCATGGATCGTTAGACTCGCTTGTTTTTCGGCGCGCGGGTTCCGTCGTGCGGAATCGGCGTAACATCCTCGATGCGGCCGATTTCGATGCCGGCGCGGGCAAGCGCGCGGATGGTTGCCTGTGCACCGGGGCCGGGCGACTTGTTGTCGTTGCCGCCGGGGCCGCGAACGCGGATGTGCAGCCCGGACAGACCGGCTGCTTTGACTTTCTCGGCGACGACCTCGGCCATCTGCATGGCGGCGTAGGGCGACGCTTCGTCTCGGTTCTGCTTGACCACGGTTCCACCGGAGGACTTGGCGATTGTTTCAGCACCAGTCTGGTCGGTGATCGTGATCAGCGTGTTGTTGAACGATGAGTAAATGTGGGCGATTCCCCACGTGTCGTCTTGTGAGTCACTCATAGGTTACTCCTGGGCCTCCGCTCGTGCTGGATGCAGGTCGTCGGCAAGCGGGCTGCGCTCGTCGTACTGGACGAGTGCCTCCTCGCCGGCTTCGATTTTTCGTGAGGGAGCCTTTGCGCGTGCGCCATCGACGGTGATGTGGCCGTGAGTAATGAACTGCCGCGCCTGCTGTGGCGTGCTGGCGAGTCCGTTTCGGTAGACAACCGTCTGGAGTCGCCGCTCGAGAATGTCGGTCTCGTCGAGCGACAGCACGTCACTGATTTTGTCGTTCTCGCCGAGAATGCCGTAGCGGCGGAGGCGGGTCAGAAACTCGCTGCCGGCGACTTCGGCTTTCTCGACGTCGCCCTGTGCCTCGCCGATGAGACGACGGGCCTCACGTCGGATCGAGCGAAGCTCCGATTGGGCGCGCCAGAGCTCTTCTTTGTTCTTTAGGCCATAGCGGCCGAGCAGTCCACTCTCCTCGGCGATACGTTCGCCCTGATACGGGTGGTTTGGCGTTTCGTAGCCTTTGGTGTTTTTTCCGGTCGTCATTCCTCATCACCGGCCGCTTCTGCGGCCTGTTCCTCTTTGATCCGCTCGACGTTGACACCGATCGTCCCCTCGGTTCGGCCGGTGGACTTGGTGCGCTGGCCGCGAACTTTCTGTCCGCGCTTGTGTCGAACGCCCTTGTAGGAGTTGATCATCTGCATGCGGTTGATATCCTGTCGGCGCTGCTGGTTGAGGTCGGTGCCCACGATGTGGGTGAACTCCCCGGTGTAGAAGTCGTGTTGCCGGTTGACCATCCACTCGGGGACGTGTTCTTCGATGTTTTCGACGACGTCGACGACGCTGTCGATGTCGCTCTCGTCAAGCAGGCCGAAGGTTGCGGTTCGGTCGACCTCGGCGGCGTCCGCAACGATGCGGGCGGTGCGCTGGCCGATGCCGTTCATGTCTGTAAGACTGCGCTCGACGCTTTTCGTCCCGTCAAGGTCTGTCTGACCAATCCGGACGAAGTAGCGGAGGTTCTCTTGCTCCTCCTCGGTCAAGCCGTCTTCTGGTTCTTCTGCACTCATAGCTAGTGTTTCAGTTGTGCGAGCGTTGCGGCGGGGATTCGAACCCCGGAGGCAGTGACGCCACAGAGTTAGCAACCCTGCGCCTTGGGCCAGGCTTGGCTACCGCAACCCGCGGTTTTCATTCGTATTGTCGCCCGTCACGGACTCGGGGCCGGTCGCCCCTACAGTACTACGTCCGTGAAAAGCCCGGTTGATCACTTAAGCATCACGGAAGCCCGACGGGGATGTGTCACCGTCACACGGCGGTTCTGACGGCGCTACTCGTGGGTTGAAAAACCGGTTCGGTTTTAGTGTCTGGCGATGACAGCCCTGTATGGCCGACGACAACGACGACCCACTGGTGCCCATCGTCTGTGAGCCGTGTGGAACCGAGACCCGCGTCCGGCTGTCGGCACTCCGCGAAACGCTCGAAACCCACAACGAAAAGCGCCACGACGGCGAGCAGTGCGCACAGGTCGATCCCGTCCTCAAATCACAGTTGCAGGATTTGATTGCCAAAGATATTGGACTGCTTGACTGATCGGCTCGCCGTACTGGTGGACGGATTCGTCGCACTGTTCGCCGAACCGATCGAACCGACCGCGCTTGCAGCGAAATTAGCCCACTGACGGTTCAGTGGTGTCGAGGTACGCCTCATTGAACTCCCAGCCACCCTCGCCGTCACGAACTAGATATTCGCCGTAGTACGGCACCCGATTGGCAACGACCTCGCGGAACGTCTCGCGGATTTCCGAACGAGTCATCTCACCCATCGGCCGGAGGTCGTCGTTACGGTTGAGACACCCCTTGAGATACCCTTCGTGTGTCACGCGAACGCGGTGGCAGTTCGCACAGAAGTGGGGGTTTTCGACGGGATCGACGATTTCGACCATTCCGCCGTCGGTGTCGTCGGTGCCGCCGATCCAGTAGCGTTTCCGGTTGTGCATGTCGCGGTGCTCAACGCGGTCTGCGAGGTCGGCTAGCCAGTCGTGAACGCGCTGGATGTCGATGTTCCATTCCGGTCGTCCCGTGAGTTCCGGCATGTACTCGATGAGTTGCAGTCGCAGTCCGGGGTTGTCGGCGACGTGGTCGACCATTCCCTCAACGTAGCCCGCGGTGTGTTCGAACACAACCATGTTGAGTTTGACCGGATCCAACCCGGCAGCGAGCGCTGCCTGGACACCTTCCAACACCCGTTCGTACGCGCCGGATTTCGTGATTTCGGCGAAGGCGTCGGGATCGAGCGCGTCTTGGGAGACGTTGACGCGTTCGAGTCCCGCAGCTTTGAGCGCCTCGGCGCGCCCCGGCAGAAAGGTTCCGTTGGTCGTCAGCGAGACCTCCATCGAGTCGGGCGTTCGGCGGATGATCTCTTCGAGATCCTGTCGCAACATCGGCTCGCCGCCGGTGAATTTGACCTTGCGAACGCCGAACTCCTCGACGACAGACAGAAAGCGGACGACTTCGTCGGCAGTCATCTCGTCGTCAGCGGGTTCCATCGGTCCGCGGGTGTCGCCCAGCCCCTCGTTGTGGCAGTACACACAGTCGAAATTACAGCGGTCTGTCAGCGAGATTCGGACGCCGGTCACCTCCCGGCCGAAGTCGTCTTCGAGTGGCCCACTCATTATTCAGTGCTGATCGCTTCTGGCTGTTAAATAAGCGGGCCGTGGACGGGATGGCGAAATGATATTCGGTTGCACGATCGGATCAATGAAGTGGATAGTCGTTCGAGCGTGCGGCAGTCGAATGACACCGCTGGGTGTTTTCGATGAACCAGACAACCGATGGAGCGACGACAACTCAGCCGACCCGGAGCGAGAGTCCGTCGTGGGCAACGCTGACATCACCGGTGAAGCCGCCGGCAGCGACCGACTCGCACAGTTCCTCGTGGCGGCCTTCCGTGGGCGGGTATAGGTGTGTCAACACGAGGTGAGAAACGGTACTGTCGGCGAACGTCTCGCCGATTTCGGACGGTTTTGGATGGCCCGAGACCTCGACCGAGTCGGGAAACGAGCAGTCGTGTGCGACGACCTGACAGCCGTCGACAAAGCGCGCCATGCCGTCGAACGCCTCGGTGTCGCTCGTATAGGCGAACGCCGGCCGGCTGTCAGGGTCGGCCGCGAACCGGTAGGCAAGCCCGTCCATCGAGTGACGGGTTTCGTGGCTGTCGATGCCAATGCCCGCCGCCGCGAACTGTTCGCCGGCGACGACCTCGCGAATCCGGAGGTCACACCGCCCCTGTAGGTAGTCGTGAACATCGAGCAGTCCATCGACGAGTTGTTTGGTTCCCGTCGGGCCAACAATTTCGAGATGCTCCTCGCCCGCGAGCCAGCGCGCCTTGAGCAACGGGAGCAGATCGGCGACGTGGTCGAGGTGGTGGTGTGTCAGAAGGACTGTACCGACGCCTGTGTAGCCGACATCAGTTTCCGACAGCCGGTTGAGCACGCCGCTGCCACAATCAACGAGCAGCGAGCGGTCGTCGGCCGAACAGAGAATCCCGGTCTGCATTCGCCCGGGAATCGGCAGTGCCGCGCCCGTACCGAGAAACGTCAGATCCATGCGTAAGGCGATGGCCCGATTCGGCAAAGACGTTTGGGCGCGATAAAATCGAGACGAGCCCATCGGGAACGTCGGCACCAGCACAACCGACTTACGACGCGACGACCAACATATCATAATGCCATCGTCGGCCAGACAGCGCCTCATCGACAGAGCCGCCGACGCCGACGAAGAGTTCGATTTCGATCCCGAGCGCGTCACCATAGAGGACGGAGCCGTACTCTCGCGGTTCGAACCGGCACTCGCCGACTGGTGGATCGACCAGTTCGGCGCGTTCGTCGACACCAACGACGGCTTTTTTACGCCACCACAGCGCGAGGCCATTCCCCACATCGACGCCGGCAACAATGTCCTCATCTGTTCGCCGACCGGATCGGGCAAAACGCTCGCCTCGTTTGCGGCGATCATCAACGAGCTGTTTCGTCGCGAACAGGCAACCGAAAACGGCCTCGACAACGCGGTGTACTGTCTGTACATCTCGCCGCTGAAATCGCTGGCAAACGATATTCACCGAAACCTCACCCGCCCGCTCGAATCGGTTGCCGACCGGCTCGCGGCCGACGGCGTCGACACCGAGGTTCGCCACGCGATTCGCCACGGCGACACCGACAGCACCGAACGGCAGGCGATGCTCGAAGAGACGCCACACATTCTCAACACGACGCCCGAAACGCTCGCCATTCTGCTCAACTCGCCGAAGTTTCGCGAGAAACTCCGATCGGTCGAGTACGTTGTCGTCGACGAAATTCACAGTCTGGCCGACAACAAACGCGGCACGCATCTCTCGGTCTCGCTCGAACGCCTCGAAGCGATGGCGGACACGTCGCCGACGCGCATCGGCTGTTCGGCGACCGTCGAACCGCTGTCGACCGTGGCAGAGTTCCTCGTCGGTCGCGAGTCGCCGGGCGGGCCGCCACGGGAGTACGAACTGGTCGACACGCGGTTCGTCCGCGAGTTCGACATGCAACTGGAGTGTCCGACCGATGACCTGATCGAGACGCCCCGAAGCGTTGTTCAGGGCCGATTTTACGACCGGCTGCACGAACTGATTTCGGCGAACACGACGACGCTCGTCTTCACCAACACCCGCTCGGGAGCCGAACGCATCCTCCACACCCTCCGCGAGCGGTTTCCCGACGCCTACGACGACGGCAACGCCGGCTGTCACCACGGAAGTCTCTCGAAATCGCGGCGCACCGAAATCGAAGACGGCCTGAAAACCGGTCGACTCGACGTGGTGACGACATCGACCAGTCTCGAACTCGGGATCGATATGCCGACGCTCGACATGGTCGTCCAGGTCGGCTCGCCGAAAAGCATCGCCGCGTTGCTCCAGCGGGTCGGCCGGGCGGGCCACCAGCTGGGCCAGACCGTTTCGGGGCGCGTCATCGCGCTGGATCGCGACGAACTCGTCGAGTGTGCGGTGATGCTTGAACGGGCGACCGCGGGCGTTGTCGACCGCGTATTCATTCCCGAGAATCCGGCCGATGTGGCCGCTCAACACGTTTACGGCATGGCGATCAACCGGATCTGGCGCGAGGACGACCTGCGGGGCGTCCTGCAGCGGGCGTATCCCTACCGCGCGTTCGATGACAGTAACTGGGAACAACTCATGCGGTATCTCACCGCCGACTACGCCGGCCTCGAAGACAAACACGTCTATGCGAAAATCTGGCGTGACCGAAACGATCCACCTGAAGGCGCACACCATCATCCCGACTTCGACGTTGGCGAGCCGCTGATCGGTAAGCGCGGTCGACTCGCCCGCGTTATTTACATGACAAATATCGGGACGATCCCGGATTCGTTTAGCTGTACCGTCATCAGCACCGCGAGCGACGAGCGGGTCGGCACGCTCGACGAGGCCTATCTCGACACGATCGATCCCGGGGACGTGTTCGTACTCGGCGGGCGCAACTTCGCGTACCGCTACCGACGTGGCTCGAAGGTGTACGTCGAACCCACGAGCGAGCGCCCCACCGTCCCCTCGTGGTTTTCCGAACGACTGCCGCTGTCGTACGATCTGGGCCGCGCAACTGTCGAGTTTCAGGCCGAACTGTGCGAGAAACTCGAAACGGGCGGGCGACCGGCGGTCAGAAGCTGGCTGCGGACGTTTCCGATCGACGAGAACTGTGTTCGGGCGCTCAGCCGGCTGTTCGACCACCAGCGCAAGTATCTCGGCGCACAAGGCGTCAGCACGCCAGACCGACTCGTGGTCGAACAGGAAATCGACCGAGCCGAGTACCGGCGGCGATTTTACGTGCATTCGGGCTACGGCAGACGATTCAACGATGGACTCTCGCGGCTGGTCGCGTACGCCTGTGCCCAACGGGCGACCGCAAACGTCCAGGTCGCCGTCGCCGATAACGGGTTTTCGGTGTCGATGCCGCTCAACCGGAAGATCGACATCGCAGCGGTGATTGCAACGCTGGATCCCGACCGTGTCGTCGCCGACCTCCGGGCGGCACTCGACGGAACCGACCTGCTTCAGCGGTACTTTCGGATTACCGCAACGCGGTCGCTGTTGATTCTCAAGCGGTACAAGGGCTATGAGAAATCCGCCGCCCAACAACAGGTTTCGAGCGAAATGCTGCTCTCGTTCGCCCAGGAACTCGATTCGTTTGCGGTGATCGAGGAGACCTACCGCGAACTCATCGAAGACAAACTCGCCGTCGACCGACTCGAAGCGTTCGTCCGCCGGCTATCGACCGGTGAGATCGAGGTGGTCTCACACACCGTCGACTCGCCGAGTCCCCGTGGGTTCGGGCTGGCGACGTTGCTGGCCAGCGATGTGGTGCTTGCGGAGGACGAAAACGCCGTGTTGCAGGCGTTTCACGAGCGGGTTCTCGAAACAATCGGTGACGACTCGGCGGTCAGCTCGGAGGGCTAAGTCGTCGCAGTCGAACGAGCGCAGAATACGCCTCAGTCGTCTTTGGGAACGTCGGCGAGATTCACTGATTCCTCGGTTCCATCGAGCGTCGCGTCGTCGACACCGACACGCTACAGTTCGACGACGAACACCGCGCCCTCGGGGTCGTTGTCCTCGACACGGACGGATCCGCCGTAGCTCTCAACCAGCGTCTGGACGAGATACAGCCCGATTCCGGTGCCGGCGCTGTCGAGACCCTTTTCGCCTTTTCCGAAGATTTCGGGTTTGAGTTCGTCGCGGACGCCCGGACCGTTGTCGGCAACCCGGACGACGGCCGTCTCCTCTGCAATCTGCACCGAGACAGTGATCTCGGGTCGGTCTTTGTCGTTGTGCTGAATCGCGTTTTTCAGCAGGTTGCGAAACACCGACGAGAGCAGTTCACCGGCGGCGACTTCGATATCCGGCAGCGGATCGGTGATCGTCATCGTCGCCTCGGGGTTCAGTTCGCGAACCTCCTCGAACTCCGCGGTGAGTGCCGGTTTCAGGTCGATGAACTTCGCACAGTCGTCGGTATCGGACCGCAACAGGACGTTCGCGAGATCACCGGCAGTATCGGTCAGAGAAATGGCATTATCTGCGCTCTGTTGGACTTTTTTGAGATGTTCGCGTCCCTCGTCGTCGACATGTTGATCCAGCATGTCGGCGTAGGCCTCGATGAGTTGGAGGTCGTTGCGGATGTCGTGGCGCAACACCTCGTTGAGCGTTTCGAGGTCGTCTCGTTGCTCGAGTAGTCGCTGCTCGTAGCGTTTTCGCTGCGTGATGTCACGACTGATGGTGACGTAGCCGTCAAGTGGAATGCTCGTTCCCGGCGCAGAGCCGGTGACCGCCAGCAAGATGTACTCGCCGTCCTCGGTACGAAACCGGAACTCGATTTCCTCGTCGATACTGCCGACCGCACCGAGCAGCGAGGTGAATCGGTCGACGACCCGATCACGATCGTCGGGGTGGACGAAGTCGATGATGTTCTCGCCGATGAGTTTCTCGGGCGGCCAGCCTTTGATGCGTTCGGAGTTCGGCGACTGGTAGCGGATCGTTCCCGTGACGTCGACAACGGTAATCACGTCGGAGCTTTCGGCGATCAGAGCCTGATACTCCGCCGCCGTGAGCGAATCGAGATCTGCGCCCTGGTCACTCATCAAACCCCTCCATGCGGCTAAATCGGCACAGCGACAATAAAAACGGTTCGACCGCTCGTGTCGGCGACGCAACAACCAACCCCCCGAACAGTTCGAAGCAATCAGACGCGGGTTGGGCTCGAACAGCGGTCGAACCTCACTCGAACATCGCTCGAACCCCACTCAGATATCGATCGAACACCGACCGCCACGGGAGACGTAATCCTCGATCGCTTACCTGTCGGCCCAGTCCAAAAGCCGCGTATAGAACGACTCGGCGGCGAGTGCCTCTCGGTCGCCAACAAGGACGAGCGCCTTTTTCGCCCGCGTCAGCGCGACGTTGATCCGGCGGGTGTCCTCGAATAACGGGCCCGCAAGACGGCCGGTAGCGACGAACGAGAGGACGATGATCTCCTTGCTCGATCCCTGAAACCGGTCGACGGTGTCGACGGTCACGTCGACCCGGCGGCTCAGTTCGGCGACCTGTGCGCGAAACGGCGCGATCACGCCGATGGCATCGGGATCGACACCCGCGTCAATAAACGCCTCGACGACCTCGGCAACCCGGTCAGCCTCCGTTGGATTCGTGTTGCCGACGCGGGTGCCGTCGGGATCGATGAACGCCACCGCCTCACGGAGTTCCGCCGGCAGCAACGCGGGATCGACGAGATCCGAAACCGACTGCGTGGCGACCGTAGCGGTGGCAGGCCGAAGCGTACCGTCGTAGAACTCGGCCGACGAAAACGCCTGAATCCGTTGACACATCCGGTACTGCCGCGAAAGCATCACACTCGCCTCGGGATACTGCTCAATGAGCCGCTCGAACAACGAGGTCGACAGCGCGGTTGCCGGCGACTCGGTCGTGGTGTCGTCGCTCTCAGCGACTGCGGAATCAACATCGACATCGACATCCGGGGCCGCCTGCACCACGGGCGGGAGCTGTTGGTGATCGCCAACGAGCACGAACCGGTCGGCCCGGTTGAGCGCCGCCATCGTGTTCGGTTCGGTCAGCTGTGAGGCCTCGTCGATGACCGCCACGTCGAACGACTGTTCGCGCATGATCCGCGAGCCACAGCTGGCGGTCGTGGCCGCGACCACCGGTGCAGTTCGTAGTGCGCTGGCGCGTTCGTTCGGCTCACCACGCTGTTCGAGTCGCAAATCGAGCATGTCGTCGCGAATCCCGGTTTCCGTGCCGACTCGTTGGATGTCCTCGTATCCCTGCGCGCGTAGCGCCTCGATAGCGTTGTCGACCGCGCGGTTCGTGAACGCCGCCAGCAGCACGCGATCTCCCTGCTCGACAAGCGCGCGAATGAGTCTGGCAATCGTGTAGGTCTTGCCCGTCCCGGGCGGCCCATGAATCAACGCACAGTCCTCGGCGGTGACCGCGAGGTTCACCGCCCGGTTCTGTTCGGCGTTGTTTTCGATGTAGGTTCGCTCGCCCGAACCGAACTGCGGCTCGCGGCGACCAAAGAGGATGTCCTTGCGATCGGCACTGCTTGTGAGAACCGTATCGTGCAGCGCGGTCAACATCCGGTCGACCGAGAGTTCGGAGGGATAGACATCGAGCCTGCGAAGCTCGACCGGTTCGTCGGCGGTGACGACGAGTTCCTCGTCGAGGCGGGTGATCCGACAGAGTTCGGCGTGGCCCGCAACCGGATCACCATCGCTTGCGAGCGCGACGTCGCCCTCGCGGAGTTTCGAGACGGCCTCGCGGGGTTTTCGCGCACGAATCTCCCACCGGTTACCGTCGATTTCGCGGCGACCGAGCGGTTCGAGATCGATCAGTGCGCGGTCGTCGTCAGCGCGTTCCTCGGGCGTCTGCTCCCAGAGTTTGCGGTACTCCGCGTGAACCGCGCGGCGCTCGGCCTCGAGTGCGCGGTAGAACCGATCGAAATAGTCGCGTTCCTCGTCGGGAATCGGTCGGCCCACTGCGCCGGCTTTTGATTCCTGGTCGAGTCGTCCCGAAACGACCATGCAGGTATCCTGTTCGAAACAGTACTCACATCGCGCATCGGCCTCGTAGCCGGTCGGAATCTCGCCGCGAGCCTCCATTGCTGCCAGTTCGTTGCGGCTCCGGACGACGAAATCCAACAGCCCCTTTCCGACCGCAAACTCCTTGGCCGGCGAGAGGTCTCCGGACTCTTCGGTTCGTTCGAGCGTCGTGTTTTTCGTGTACAACAGGGTGCCCGTGTCGGCGTCGATGCCGCGTTCGTTCAACATGAGCGCGTAGCAGGCGGCCTGAATTTTGTCCTGAAACCGCGGCTCGCGTGTCGTGTTTTTTCCCGTTTTGAGTTCGACCGGCATGCCGCGGCGAAGCGCATCGGCGCGGCCCTTCAGTCCGAACGTTGGGCTGATCAGGGTGTACTCCGAGCGCCAGGCGTCCTCGTCGGAAAGCGTTCCCTGTTGGAGCCAGCCCTCGATGGCCGCAGCATTGCCGCGCACGTCGGCTTTGACCTCCTCGGCGCCGCGACCGAGGACGCCGAGTTCGAGCCCCGCCTCCTCGACGCGGTCGTCAATGGCAGTGTCGAGATCTCGGCCGCGCAGCAGGTCGCCGAACACCTCGTGAACGATGGTTCCCTTGATAACGGGATAGTTCAGCGGAATCGCCGACAGCTTGTTCAAATAGTAGAGTCGGGGACACTGTACCCACGACCGGATGGCGGTCACGTCGACGAGGAATCCGGGTTCGAGAACGACGTACGAGTCGGTCGCAGTCGTGTAGGTCGTCCGGCCGTCGTACTCGTCGGTTTGTGGCGCGGTGATGAGCAGTTCCATGCCGGCGTCGGCCCAGTCGGCGGTGTCGGCCCACTTTCCCCAGAGCGTCACGTCGACGGCGTCGTCGCCGTCAGTGTCGGTTCCGTCGGTCGGTCGGAGGCGGAACTCGGCGAGACGGCGCTCGCCGTACTCGGTCTCGACCGTCGTCGGTGCCGACACGGAGAGCAGTTCACCACGAAGACTGCGTGTCACGACATCCTCTCTGTGTGGCTGGCTGAAAAACCCTGTCGCTGGCGACGATGGAGCCAACCTCACCACCGATAGCGACGACGATGATGGGGAGCCACACAGTCGCCACTGACGGCTGTTGTCGACACCGACGACAACCCGATGGATGGAAGTACGGCGCTGAGAAAAGAGAACCATGTCGGAGTCGACCCCCTACGCAACCTACGGCAAACAGGCGGTGAGAGTCGCCGTCGTGTTTCTGATCGCTATCTCGCTTGCGGCCTCTTACGCCCTGCTGGCGTCCGACGGGTTCACCCTCGACGCCATCGGCAGCGTGCTGGTGACGCTCTACATCGCGACACTCGTGTTCTACGGCGTGTTTTGGGACGCGATGGACACCCGGCCGTTTCGACTCGCGCTGTACGGCGGCGTCATCGTCTGGGGGCTCGAGCGCTTTTTCCTCTCGGGTGACGAGTCGCTGGTGACGTACGGACTTCTGATCGGTGGGATGGCGATGTTCATCCGCGAGTTGTATTTCAAAACGTAGCGACGGCCTGCCCGCGGGCGACTCAGCCCGAAACCGGGTCGGTGAGCGATGGGTCGTCGTTGGCGGGCGTGTTGACCCGGTCGGAAACCCGGTAGGCGGTGAGCTCGTCGTCGGGGTACGCATCAAGTAGATCGGCGACCGCCGCGGATTCGCCGTGAAGCCATGTCTCTTCGTCGGCCGGATCAAGCATGACCGCCATTCGGTGATGCAGCGTCGAAATGAGATCGTTGGGATCGGTCGTAATCACGGTGAAACTCTCGAGCGTTGCCGACTCGCCGTCGCCGGCCTCACCCCCGCCGAACGCGCCGAGCCCGGTCTGTCGCGTTGGCCGCGTCCAGCGCTCCCACAGCCCCGCCAGCGCGAACGGTCTGTCGTCCTCGAAGGCGACCCGGTAGGGGTGTTTACCGTCGCCGAGATCGGCCCACTCGTAAAACCCATCGCAGGGAACCAGACAGCGCCGCGATTCGTAGGCGTCGGCGAAGCTGCGCTTGTCGCGAACGGTCTCAGCGCGCGCATTAATGAGCCCGCGTTCCTCGTCGCTCCACGACGGCGTCAGCCCCCACTCGAACAACTGCATCCGATCCGGCTCGCGGTTCGTGATGATCGGGAGGCGCTGGCCGGGCGCACAGTTGTACCGCGGCGAAAGCGACTCGGGCGGGTCGACACCGAACCGCTCGGCGAGCGTCTCGGGGTTCGTACAGAGCGTGTAGCGGCCGCACATATTCGGGGTTTGACGGCGACAGACTTAGTCGACTCGTTCGTCCCTCCCCACACCTCGTCCACCGAACGGGCAAGCCGTGAGTTTTAGGTCGACACACCGCCCAGCACCGTCGTGCGCATCGAGAACAGCTTTATTCCCGCAACCGGTGTCGGCGAGACGACAGAACGGCGGCTCTGGGCCGCGGGCGCGACCGACTGGGACGGGTTCGACCGCTCGCTCGTCGGCGAACAGACCGCCGCGAACATCGAATCGTTTATCCAAACCGCCCGGCAGAGACTCGCGGCCGACGAGACGGCGTTTTTCGACCGCGTGTTTCCCAGCAGCGAGCGCTGGCGGCTCTACGAGAACTTCCGCGAGAACGCCTGTTTTTTCGATATCGAAACAACCGGGCTGGATCCCGACCGGTCGGTCGTCACCACGCTGAGCTACCACCAGGCCGGCGAGACGACGACGCTCGTCCGCGGCGACGACCTGACGGCCGAGAACGTCCAGGCGATGGTCGACGACGCCAGTTTGCTGGTGAGTTTCAACGGGATTCGGTTCGACCAGCCGTTTCTCGAATCGTCGTTCGCAACGACCGTCGAGGTGCCACATCTCGACCTCATGTATCCGTGTCGAACCGTTGGGCTCACCGGTGGGCTCAAACGGATCGAGCGCGATATCGCTCTCGAACGCGACCGCCCCGACATTTCGGGTCGCGATGCGGTTCGGCTCTGGCACCAGCACGAGGCGGGCGTCGACGGCGCGCTCGACACGCTCGTTTCGTACAATCGAGAGGACGCGGTCAACCTGCAAACGCTGGCCGACCACGTGACCGGCCGACTCCACGAAACCGTGTTCGAACAGGCCTGTCGGCAGTCGGAGCCCTAACGGACAGCGCTCTTTCGCGACGCGATTTGAACACTCAGGATGAGTCGGGATTCGGCTGTTGATCGGCTCTCTCTGCGGTGGCCGCGGATTTCGTCTCGGCGTCCGACGAATCCGTTTCTGTGATCGGCGAGTCTGTTTTCGACGATTCTGTGGTGTCGGTCGCGGCAGACGCGGTATCCGCCGGTGGTGACTCCGTCGGATCGGCCGGCGCGACCGCGACCGACTCGTCGGTTTCGGCGTCAATAATCTCGACATCCCCCCGTTCGGCGGGGTCGACGATCGTGTCGGCGGCGGGGTCATCGGTCGAGTCAGTAACGGCGTCATCGGTCG
>OBKM01000302.1_pt1 | contig 25000 bp, 22 predicted proteins | sample 1519691 | NCBI WGS metagenome assembly OBKM01 (sample SAMEA37050418, study PRJEB22526) | metagenome | biome: saline pan; feature: lake; material: water | place: Egypt | collected 2015 | depth 0.5 m | reverse complement strand
GACGCTGACGACGACGACGCTGACGACGACGACGCTGATACCGCTGACGACGAGGAGTAACCCCGTTGCCGTTCGGTGAACCTGACTCCTCGTGGTTCACCGTTCTTCCAAGATCGCCTCGATCTCCGCGAGCACCGACGGGTCATCCGTGATCGCACTCCGAAGGACCGCTCCCACGTCTTGTCGCTCGGCGGACCACGTCGCCGTCGACGGTTCGAGCACCGCGTTCTCGGCGACGTACTCGATCGCGGGACGGTGTTCAGCGTAGGGGGCGTCGGCGACCGCATCGACCGAGAACGGGTCACCGTTCAGCGTCGGAACCAGTCCCTGGTCGACGAGCAGCGACGCGACCACCGGTGACCGGAACGCCTCGGCGACCGAGAGCGCCTCGCCGAGCAGCTCGGTGTTGGGATTGACGACGACGTACGAGGCGTACACGCCCGTGTACGATCCCGCGGGACCGGCCGGGGCCGGCATCATCCCGATGTCCTCGCGCTCCGCCTCGGAAAAGAACGACTCGTAGGTCGAGAGGGGGACCCGAGCGGCGATCGCGTTCTCGTCTGCGAACGTATATACGGGATCGATGACGTCGAACTCGAGCACGCTTTCGGCGCTGGCTCGTTCGACCCCGGAGCCGGAACGGTCCCCGCCGAGGACGAGGTCGTGGAGGACGTTTGCCGCCTCGACGCCGTCGGCGTCGGCGACGGTGACCGGGTCGCCGTCGGCGGGACGACTCCCGTCGGTCTCGTAGTATGACCCGCCGAACGCGGCGAGGACTTCCGAGAACGGCCGCGGGACCGACTGTCGACCGCCCGCCCACACGAACCCCTGATCCCGTCGGAACGCGGCGACGATCGACGACCACTCGCTCCACGTCGGCGGGTCGGTCATCCACGCCTCGAAGGTGGATTCGTCGTCGATCTCGCGGAATGCGGATTTCCGATAGGCCACCGTTTCCGGGATGAACCCGTACGGCAGCGCGTGGACCGCACCGTCCTCGGGGTTTCGGCTCATCCGTTCGAGGGCGGGGAACGACTCGCCGAGGACATCGCCGATCGGGTGATCGTCCGCGTACCGTGAGAGCGACTCCGTCGCCCCCGCTCGAACGACCCGTGTGAGCTCGTCGGTGTTCACGAGGAGGAGGTCAGGCACGTCGTCGCCGCCCTCCACGCCCGCCAGATACCGATCGATCCGATCCGGGTCGTTGAACCGGTCGTCGAGCGCGACGTCTATCTCGGCAGGGATATCGACGTCCTCGATCGCTTCGGGCAGCGTCTCGAGATCGGTGCCGAACCGAGCGCCTATCGTAACGGTGCCGCCAGTGACTTCGAGCGAGGGTTCCCCGTCGTCGTCCGAGTCGCTCGCCGATGCTCCCGATGACGGATCGGCGACCGCCCCCGAGCCGTCACCGGTCAGGTCGTCGCCGAACACCTGGATGGCCCCGTAGGCGATCCCCCCGATCCCGACGGTTCCGACCCCGTATTTGAGAAACGATCGGCGCGACCCGGCGGAGCCCGACGCCGGGTCCGTTGTGCCGTCGACGGGGGAGGTGGATCCCGTGCCGACACTTCCGTCATCGGCCGCGGTCGGCTCTCCGCCGTCGGCCGGGTTCGAGCCCTTGTCGTCGGCCGGGTTCGAGCCGTCCGTGCCCGCCATGGCGTCGTCGTCTTCGCCGTCCGAAGGATCACGGTCTTCCCCGTCGGTGGAGTCGCCGTCACTCCCGCTCTTCTCCTCGGTGGCGGTTTCCCCGGAGGACGCCGGCGCGCTCGGCGCGACCGTGGCCGCGAGCGCGTCGGCCTCGCGATCGTCCACGTCGACGGAGGGAACCGCATCGAGAAGGTCCCGACCGAGCGGGTACGTCGTCGATTGGCGTGTCTCGGGGTCCGTGTCCGCCGCTCGTCGTATCGGCCGTACCGCGTCATCGGGGAGCCTGTCCGCGAGCGTGTCGACGTTGAAGCCCTCGCGTATCGCGGCCGCAAGCGCGGTCGTGTCGCGGTCGGTCACGCCGTCGGCGGGGGCGTCCTCGTCGTTCGCGAGGTCGGGACTTACCTCCTCGAACGGTCGCGAGCCGGACAGAACGGCGGCGGCGAGGACGCCGATCCGGTACACGTCGGTTCGACGACTCGCGTGGTCGCCGTCGAGCTGCTCGGGGGCGGTGAACGGTGTGACGGGCGGCTCCTCGACGAGCCGGCTCAGTCCCCAGTCACCGACCACCGCGACGGGACCGTCGTCGTCGACCCGGAAGGAGAGACAGTCCGGGTGGATCCCAAGGTGTGCGGGCGTCGAACCGTACCGACCGTAGGTGCGAAGCACCTCACAGATGTCCGAGAGCAACTCCCCGCGGGTCCGGAGGTCGCAGGCGGTCGCGATCGCGAGGGTGTCACCGGTCGCCCACGCCGCCAACTCCTCGGGGACGTACTCGACGGCGACCCACGGTTCGGGGTCGGTCCCCCAGTCGCGAAGCGTCCGCACCGTCCGACGCTCGTCGACGGACGACCACTGGCGAGCGAGCGAGTCGAACCGGTCGTACTGGTCGCTCGAGATCTCGCCCGTCGGCGTCCGGATCGCGACCGGGGATCCCGCCTCGTCGGTCCCGCGGTACGTCGTCCATCGGGAGGTCGTTCCGACGAGTTCACCGACGGACCACGAACCGTGGCGCCCCTCCAGCGGCCCCTTGAGCGCAGTCATACTGCCACGTTCCTCGTGGTTCGTAATAACGGTCCGGCATCGGTTCCGCGTCCGCTCCCCCTCCCGTGCCGACCTAGCCACGCGCCCGTCGGACCGTACTGATACGATAATATATAAACGGGTGGGATAGGGGTGGATCTCCGGTACGTCACTGTATGTGAATAGTCAACACTATTCGCGTATTGGAACCGTTCAGTCGTGCGTTTTCGTCGATATAACTGGCTTCGGCGTCGGTGGGTCCTAGCTCCGCCCCGGGAGCGGGTAGCGACATATTTATATAGAATCACAATCAATCAAGCGTTGTATGAGTCAGCGAATGCAGCAGGGTCAGCCGATGATCATCATGGGCGACGACGCCCAGCGCGTCAAGGACCGTGACGCGCAGGAGTACAACATTTCCGCGGCGCGCGGCGTTGCCGAGGCGGTACGCTCGACGCTCGGGCCGAAAGGGATGGACAAGATGCTCGTCGACTCGATGGGCGACGTCACCATCACGAACGACGGCGTCACCATCCTCCAGACGATGGACATCGACAACCCGACGGCCGAGATGATAGTCGAGGTCGCCGAGACCCAGGAGGACGAGGCCGGCGACGGCACGACCAGCGCGGTCGCCATCGCGGGTGAGCTGCTGAAGAACGCCGAGGACCTCCTCGAACAGGACATCCACCCGACGGCGGTCATCAAGGGTTTCAACCTCGCGAGCGAGCACGCCCGCGAACAGGTCGACGAGCTCGCCATCGAGGTCGACGCCGGGGACACGGAGACGCTCAAAAGCGTCGCCGAAACGTCCATGACCGGCAAGGGCGCGGAGCTCGAAAAGGAGGTCCTCGCCGACCTGATCGTCCGCGCGATTCAGGGCGTCACCGTCGAGGCCGACGACGGCTCCCACGTCGTCGACCTCGCGAACCTCAACATCGAGACCCGTACCGGTCGCTCGGCGAGCGAGTCGCGGCTCGTCTCCGGCGCGGTGATCGATAAGGATCCGGTTCACGACGACATGCCGACCGACTTCGAGGACGCGAACGTGCTCCTCCTCAACGACGCCATCGAGGTCGAGGAGGCCGACGTCGACACCGCGGTCAACGTCGAGTCGCCCGACCAGCTCCAGCGCTTCCTCGATCAGGAGGAGGAGCAGCTGCGCGAGAAGGTCGACCGGATCGTCGAGAGCGGTGCGGACGTCGTCTTCTGTCAGAAGGGGATCGACGACCTCGCCCAGCACTACCTCGCGAAGGAGGGGATCCTCGCGGTCCGCCGGACGAAGAAGTCCGACATGACGTTCCTCAAGAACGTCCTCGATTCGGTCATCGTCACCGACATCGACTCGCTGTCGAGCGAGGACGTCGCGCCCGGAACGGTTCAGCGTGACACCGCGGAGGAACTGTTCCACGTCGAGGGGCCCGACGCCCACGGCGCGACGCTGCTTCTGTACGGTTCGACCGAGCACGTCGTCGACGAACTCGAACGCGGCGTCAACGACGCGATCGACGTCGTCGCGACGACCGTCTCCGACGGCCGCACGCTCCCGGGCGGCGGCGCTATCGAGGTCGAACTCGCCCGTCGGCTCCGCGACTACGCCGACTCCGTCTCTGGTCGCGAGCAGCTCGCCGTCGAGGCGTTCGCCGACTCGCTGGAGCTTATCCCGCGCGTGCTCGCCGAAAACGCAGGGCTCGACTCCATCGACCTGCTCGTCGACCTCCGTGCGGCACACGACGCGGGCGACGAGAACGCCGGTCTTAATGTGTTCAGCGGCGAGGTCGAGAACACCTTCGAGGCGGGCGTCGTCGAGACGGCCCACGCCAAAGAGCAGGCGATCGCCTCTGCTGCCGAGGCCGCGAACCTCGTCCTGAAAATCGACGACATCATCTCGGCGGGCGACCTGTCCACCTCCGGCGGCGACGACGAGGGTGGTGCGCCCGGCGGCGGCATGGGCGGTATGGGCGGCATGGGCGGCGCGATGTGACGTCCGGGAACGAGGATCTCACCCGACCGCCGACGGCCGTTCGCATCCGACCGACGCGCCGAGAGAATTATTTCCTGCGATAATCGGAAGCAAACCGTCTTGTTTCCGTGCTCTTTTTTCCTCGTAATGACCGGCAAAGGGGCCGTTTCCGTTCTCTACATCAACGACGATCCCGAGCTTCTGGAGTTGGTTTCGAGCCGACTCGAACGCGAGGACGAACGGATCGACGTTCGGGCCGTGGAGTCGGTAGAACGGGCGAAGGCCGTTCGTTCGCGTCACGGCGCAGACTGTATCCTGAGCGATCAACACATGCCGGGGCAGACCGGGCTTCAGTATCTCCGTTCGATCCGCGAGGACGGGGACGAGATCCCCTTCATCCTCTTCACGAAGACGGGCGACGAGAGAGTCGCGAGCGAGAGCATCAGCGCGGGCGTCACCGACTACGTGATCCAGCGAGCCATCGGCGACCCGTCCGCGCTTCTGGCTCGGAAGATCCTCTCGGCCGTCGAACACGACCGCGCCCGTCGTCGGGCGGAGCAAACGGACCGGAAACTCCGGTCAGTTGCCGAAGCGACCGATGACGCGCTGTTCATCTTCTCGCCGGACTGGCAGGAGCTCCACTTCATCAACTCCGCGTACGAGACCGTCTTCGGTCAGTCGACCGAGGAGATCCGCGCCGACCCGCAGGCGTTTCTCGATCAGGTACGCTCCGAGGACGTCGATCACGTCACAGAGGCGATGGGTCGAGTCTCGGACGGTGAGGCCGTCCGGATCGAGTATCGCGTGGAACGCTCCGCGGAGATCGAAGCGTGGGTCGAATCGCGGTGTATTCCGGTCACGGACGACTCGGAGGAGATAGAGTTCATCAGTGGGTTCAGCCGGGACATCACCGATCGGAAGTACTACGAACAGAGCCTCGTCGAGAAGAACGAGCGGCTGGAACGATTCGCCTCGACCGTCGCACATGACCTCCGAAACCCACTGAACGTCGCCGACGGGAACCTCGATCTCGCGAGGACTGAGCACGACAGCCTGTACCTCGAAACCAGTGCGGGGGCACTCGCCCGAATGGACGACCTCATCGACGATCTGTTGTCGCTCGCGAAGGAGGGCTCGACGATCGACGAGCTGACGCCCATCGCGTTCGAGTCGCTGGTTCGATCGAGTCGAGAGAACGTGCGGTCGTCGGAGGCTAGCATCGATGTCGAGGAGTCGGAGGTGGTCCGATGTGACCCCGGCCGAACGATCGAGGCGCTCGAGAACCTGTTCCGTAACGCCGTCGAGCACGGCGGTGGAGACGTCACGATAACTGCGGGCGTCCTCGATGACGGGGACGAGGACGGGTTCTACGTCGAGGACGACGGGCGGGGTATCCCGCCGTCCGAGCGGGAGGCCGTCTTCGAGCGGGGACACACCACGTCGGATCACGGGACCGGATTCGGGCTCGCGATCGTCGACCAGATCGTCGCCGCACACGGGTGGGAGATCGAGGTGGCGGAAGGGTCGGACGTGGGCGCGCGGTTCGAGGTCACCGGCGTCGAGTTCGCGGACGACGGCTGGGCGTAGCGGTTCAGTTCGCGCGCTGGAAGCGGAGCGCTTCAGCACTCATAAGTACCCGACGGCAAATTCTGCGACATGCAGACGCTGCTTCTCAACAGCCAGGATGTCGACGAGAACGCGCGGACCGGTCGCGTGATCGACGCGGTCGAGGGCGCGTTCGTCGCCTACGAGCGCGGCGATGCCCAAATGCCGCCGAAATCGTACATCGACCTGCCGGAGTACAACGGCGACTTCCGCTCGATGCCCGCGTACCTGGACGCGGGCGACTGGGACGCCGCGGGGATCAAGTGGGTGAACGTCCACACCGACAATCCCGCAGACCACGACCTGCCGACGGTGATGGGGACGATGATCTACTCGGACCCGGAGACCGCGTTCCCGCTCGCGATCATGGACGGGACCGAGTTGACGATGAAGCGAACGGGGGCCGCCGCCGCCGTCGCCACGGATTACCTTGCGGTTCCGGACGCTGACTCGCTGGGCATCGTCGGTGCCGGCGTCCAGTCGTACACCCAGTTGGAGGCGATCGCCGAAGTGCGCGACATCGAGGAGGTCGTCGTCAGCGACCTCGACGAGGAGCGCGTCGCCGACTTCATCGACGCCTTCGAAGACGAGTTCGACGTTCGCGCGGGATCGATCGCCGAGGCCGGCCACTGTGACGTGCTCTCGACGGTGACGCCTGTTCGGGATCCGATCGTCGGTCCCGAGGACGTGGGCGAGCACACCCATATCAACGCAATGGGCGCGGACGCGGCGGGTAAACACGAACTCGCGGACGATCTGCTCACGAACGCGACGATCGTCATCGACGACCACGAGCAGTGTACTCACTCCGGGGAGATCAACGTTCCCTACGCTGCGGGAACGCTCACCGACGAGGACATTTACGGCGAGATCGGCGAGATCGTCGTCGGGAACAAGCCCGGGCGGGCAGGTGAGGACGGATTCGAGGGCGTCAGCGTCTTCGATTCGACCGGTCTCGCGATCCAAGACGTTGCGGCCGCTCGTGTCGTCTACGAGTACGCCGACGACAACGACAACGGATACCCGTTCGATCTGCTCGGACTCGCCGAGTAGTCGAGGTATCCGTCCGGTTTCGCCGAACGGCTCTCTTCCACCCCCTTTTGTATTCAGCGTTCAAATGCGATATATGCGATTGGTTAGCGTCGCCGCCGTGGCCGAAAACGGGGTGATCGGGAACGACGGCGAAGTGCCGTGGCCGGACCTCCCCGAGGACGTCGAACAGTACCGCGAGCGCGTCGCCGGCTCGCCGGTGATACTCGGTCGACGAACGTTCGAGGCGATGCGCGGGGATCTCCCCGGAACGGCACAGATCGTCGTGAGCCGGAGCATCGAGAGGGTTCCGGAGTCGACCGCGGTGGTCGCCGGCGACGTCGACGAGGCGATCGAACTCGCCCGCAACCGGTCAGAGAACGGCACGGACGACACCGTCTACGTCCTCGGTGGCGGCGCGATCTACGATCTGTTCCAGCCGCACGTCGACGGGATGGCACTGAGCCACGTCGAGGGGGTGTACGAGGGTGACACCCGGTTCCCCGCGTTTGATGAGGCAGACTGGACGGTCGTTGAGGAGAGGGTGTACGAGGGATTTACGCTCCGAGAGTGGCAGCGGACCGTGCCTGAAAACGACTAACATCGGACGAGCGGAGTCGACGATACATAGTCGGTCACGTTCGATCCCCGGTCGTGTACCCTGACCGCATGCCGGAGCACCACTTAACACCGGGCGCCGCGTCGTTCGATCGTGTCGATCCCGCTTTCGCCGTCGTTTCTGTTCGTTATTGCCGTCGTCGTCGCGCTCGCAGGAGCGGTTAACGGGATCGCAGGGTTCGGGTTCGCCGTCGTTGCGACGATGACGCTTGCGACCGTCATCGACCCGGCGACTGCGGTCGTGTTCGTTATCGCCCCGATCGTCGCGGTGAACCTCTCGCTCGCGGCGGAGCTCTCGACCGCGGACCTCCGCTCGTGTGGTCGGCGGTTCGCCCCGCTTCTCGTCGCTACGACGATCGGGACTGTCCTCGGAATGACGGTTATCGACCGGCTTCCGGACGCGCCGCTTCGGCTGGTACTCGGCGTCGTCACGCTCGCGTTTGTCGCGACGAGCCAGCGACTCGTCCCGATTCCGGACCGCTCGACGGTCGTCAACTCGTCCGTGACCGACGGACCCGGAGCGATGGCGGCAGTCGGAGTCGTCTCTGGCCTTCTTTTCGGCGCGACAAACGTCGGAGTACAGGTCGTCGCCTACGTCCGACGATTCGACCTGTCTCACGGCCTGTTCGTCGGCGTGATCGCGATCGTCTTTCTGGGAGTTAATTCCGTCCGGGTCGCCGCCGCCGGCGTGCTCGGCCTGTATCCAAACTGGACGGTCGCCGCCGTCTCCGTCGCCGCCGCGCTCCCGGCGGTTGTTGGTGTTGCGGTCGGGAGCCGACTTCGCTCACGAACAAGCGAGCGCGTCCGGCGCGGCGTCGTGCTGTGGCTGCTCTTCGGTGTCGGGGTTCGACTCGTACTCGGTGGGGTTGGCGCGGTCTAGAACGCGGAGAGCGTCGCGCTTATGCCCGGTCTCGACGCCGGCGCCTTCACCCGAAGAACGGCTCGTGGTCCGCGTGCTCGAACTCGGCGACTGGCGTCCCGTCGAGTCGGCGGAGCCGGGTGTGAACCGTGTCACGCTCGGCGGCCGTCTGAGCCACCGACCGAGCCGCGCGTCCGTGTCGATCGTACGTGGCGGCGACGAGAACCGCGATCCGGGCGTCGGGGTCGGCGTACCGGACGACGAGGTACGTTCGGTCGTCGGTGGCGCGTCGGAACACCTCGTACTCGTCGAGGTCAGTCCGTTCGACCATCTCCCCGATCCGATCGGCATCATCCCCGGGGATCGTCATTGAGAGACCGACCCAATCATCGTTGCCCGCGGATCGGGGATGAAAGGCGGTGTTGCCCGCCTGCGTGGCGACGGTCTCCCATCCCGACGATTGGAGCGTCGATTCGAGCGATCCCAGTTCCGCTATCGTGCGTTTCCAGTTGTTCATGGTATTCTCTCAGGTTCCAACGCCAAATCCAAACTCCAGTGCCGCAGAGGTGACAAGCAGCCCGACTGACGCCCCAAACTGTCGTGCCAGCGGTGTCGCGGCTGGCTCGCGTGACCCACGCCAGTACCATCGCAGCGGGGGGAGCCGTGCCACCGCCGCGTCGAACCGCGAGCGACGGGTAGTCCCGGTTGTCCGTTCCCCGTGTCCAGTCGGGAACAGGCGGACAGCAACCACCCCGAAGGCGAGCCATCCGACGACAAACAGAGCGTTATTGCCGCCGACGATCCCCCACCCCGCTCCGACGCTGACGGCGAGGATCACCGCACTCACCCACGCCGAGACCGTCGCCGCGTACACCCCGACCTCGATCACGCCGGTCGCGAGCGACTGGGAAGCCGAGTCGCCTTCGGGGTCCGTCACTGATCGAGCACCTCCCGACGGAACCGATCGACACCGTCGTGCTCCGCGTCGTGCCGGTGACAGTAGCTCCGATGGGTTTCGCCGTGATCGGTCGCCGTGGGTGTCGACCGGTCACAGACGCTGCCGAACGCCTTGTTGAACCGCTCTCTGGCCCGCTCGCGGTTGTCCGCGTCGAACCGCTCCGCGATCGCCGTGAGTTCGGTCCGGACGGACTCGCTCGTGTCGACGTCTTCGAGAAGCCGCTCTGCGACCGCAAGGGCCGTTTCCCGCTCCACGGCGAGGCCGAGACGGTCTTTCAGATCACGTATTCGAGCCTCGACCCCGTCTTCCCGGGACTCGATGACCGTCCCGAGTTCCGCTATCGCGTCCCACGTCTCCGGGTCGACGTTGGCCCACCGCTCCGGCCGTATCTTCATCGGACAGCGAGCGGTGAACGAACACCCGGACGGCGGGTTCACGGGACTGGGCGGCGTGCCGCGGAGTGTGATCCGACCGCCCGACTCGCTTGTGCCGGCGTCCCCGGGAATGGCGGATAACAGCGCGTGCGTGTACGGGTGGCTTGGAGACTCGAACACCCGTTCGGTCGGGCCGATCTCCGCCACGTTGCCTAGGTACATCACCGCGACACGGTCGCTGATGTGGCGAACGACAGAGAGGTCGTGGGCAATGAACAGGTACGTCAGCCCGATCTCTGCCTGGAGATCCGCGAGTAAGTTGAGGATCTTCGCTTGAACGCTCACGTCGAGTGCGGAGACGGGCTCGTCGAGGACGATGAACTCCGGTTCAGCGGCGAGCGCCCGAGCGATCGCGACGCGTTGCCGCTGTCCGCCCGAGAACTGGTGTGGGTACCGATAGTAGTGCTCCCGCTGGAGCCCAACGCGATCGAGCAGCGATCGAACGCGGTCGGGTCGGTCTCCGGGGTCACCCCACTCGTGGACATCAAGCGGCTCACGGACAATCTCGCCGACTGTCAGCCGCTCGTTCAGGCTCGAATGCGGGTTCTGAAAGACAATAGCGACGCGCTCGCGCCAATTTCTGAGCTCCTCGCTGGCGAGGTCGGTGACATCTGTCCCATCGAAATTAACCGTGCCCTCAGTCGCGCGCTCCAACCTGACAAGCGTTCGACCAAGGGTCGTCTTTCCACAGCCGCTCTCGCCGACTAGCCCCAATGTCTCGCCGCGTCGGATGTCGAAGGAGACCCCGTCGACCGCCTTCACCGGCGGAGACGGAAGGATCCCCGACTGTTCGTAGTGCGTCCGGAGCCCCTCAACCGACACGAGCGGGTCACTGCTGTTCATCGCAACCCCTCCTCATCGGCCGATCGCTCGATCCGGCGGTCGTGCTCGCGCACGCGCCGGTCTCGCGACTCCGATTCCGGGTACAACAGGCACGCAACCTCCCGGTCATCGTCGCCGCGCTCAACCGCCACGGGACTCGGATGGACCCGCTCGCAGGCGTCGAACGCCTCGGGACACCGCGGTTCGAACCGACACGCTGAGGGCGGTTCCGTCGGCGTCGGCACATCGCCCTCGATCGTGTCGAGTCGCTCACGGCCGACGTTTCGTGATGGAATACAGCTCAACAACCCTTCCGCGTACGGATGTGCGGGGTCGTCGAACACCGCATCGACCGGCCCCGTCTCAACGATCTCCCCGGCGTACATTACGCCGACTCGGTCTGCGATGTCGGAAATGACGTGCATGTCGTGAGTGATGAACAGTATTGCGAGGTCCTGTTCTGCTCGCAGTTCAGCGAGGAGTTCGAGCACCTGTGCCTGAATCGTCACGTCAAGCGCGGTCGTCGGCTCGTCACATATGAGGAGGTCGGGATCACACGCAAGCGCCATCGCGATGACCGCCCGCTGTAACATCCCGCCGGAGAACTGGTGCGGGTACTCGCCGAGCCGCCGAGCCGGGTCCGGTATCCCCACGTCACGGAGCAGTTCTGTCGCCGTCTCCGTCGCCGCCTGGCCACGCAGTCCACGGTGAAGCAACAGCGCCTCCTTGATTTGGTTCCCGACCGTGTACACCGGGTTCAGGCTGGTCATCGGGTCTTGGAACACCATCGCGATCCGGCCGCCGCGAACGTCGGTCCAGTCCGTTTCGGGTGTGTTCAGCTCCGTTCCCTCGAGCCGGACGCTGCTCTCCTCGGCGATCCGGCCGGGCGAGTCGACCAATCCCATGATCGAGCGGGCGGTGACGCTCTTACCGCTGCCGCTCTCGCCGACGATCCCCAGCGTCTCGCCGCGTTCGATCGCGAAACTCACGCCGTCGACGGCTCGGATGGTCTCCTTGTCGGTCCGGAACACCGTCGTGAGGTTCTCGACGGACAGGAGCGGCGGGCTCATCCGCCACCCCCGGTCGCCATGGCTCCCTCCTGACCGGCGCCCGTGTCGCTCTCCGGATCGATGGCGTCCCGGATCCCGTCGCCGAGGGCGTTGAACGCGGTCACCACGAGGACGACGAGCAGGCCTGGGATCAGCGAGATATGCCACGACGGCGTCGCGACGTACGGCTGTCCGGCATCGACGGCGCGCCCCCACTCCGGCGTCGGGGAGGTCACCCCGAGCCCGAGGAAGGAGAGCCCCGCGACGCCGATGATCACGCCGCCGAGACTCATCGATCCGTACACCAGCAGATAGCCGGTGAGGTACGGGCTCATGTGGCGTCGCATTGTGGTCGTCGGGCGCTGGCCCATGCTTCGAGCCGCGTCGACCCACTCGCGGTCGGCGACCTGAAGCGCAGGGCCGCGGACTGCGCGCCACAGCGATGGCCAGCCGGTCAGTCCGAAGATGAGTGCGAGGAGGAGCCCGCCGTCGTAGAGTCCGGCGATCCACGTGTCGGCGAACACGACGGACAGGAGGATGATGACGAGCAGTTGCGGCATCGCCTGTACGGAGTCGCTTCCCAGCACGACACCCAGATCGAGCAGTCCTTTGTAGTACGCGGACAGAACCGCGAGCCCGCCGGAGATGACGACGCTCAGACCGATCGCGACGACGCCGATGAAAAGCGATATCCGAGCACCGTACGCCATAAAGGTGAACAGATCTTGTCCCCGGTCCATCGTCCCGAACGGGTGGAACCGGTCGTAGTCATCGTACTGCATGGGGCCGATCCCCTCCTGTGCGCCCGACTGCGAGCCGAGGTTCGCGTCGCCGATGAACACGGTTCGTACTTCGCCCGCTCCCTCGTCGAAGTAGTCGATCTGGTAGGAGAACGGATCGTAGAGGTTCTGTCCGATGTCAGTGGGGCTCACGACCGGCGCGAACAGCGCGTACACGAGGAACGCGAACACGACGGCCCCGCCGAACAACCCCCACGTGTGGCCCCGAAGCCGGTCGACGACATCGTCCCGGGGCGTCCAGTCGGGAGCACGGTAAAGCGCACGGAACAGCTGGTAGCCGACCCACACCCAGTAGACCACGGTCGCGGCGTACAGATAGACGAGCGCCGTCCGTAGCGCCCACGCGACCGCCGGCGAGAGCCCCATGAACGTGCCCACCCATCCGTGGTCGGGGTGGTAGTAGCCGCGGTTCGGGATCGTCTCGTGCGAGAGCACCGAGGGAACCGATGCGAGCGCGTCCGCGATGGCTCCGGCAGGGAGGTATCCCGCGATCCAACCGAGCACCATCCCGATCTGTACGGCGAGCAGGCCGACGAGGACGGCCAGCCATCGGAGCGCCGGCCCCGGCTGCGATCGGATCCGGTCCAGAAACGTCGCGTCCTCCGGCCAGTCGGATCGATCGTCCCCGCCGAGTGCGTTTCGAAGTGTGTCGTTCATTCAGCGCCGGTGACGTTTTGTGGTGTTTCGTTCATTCAGGTACGTTCGTAGCCGACACGCGGGTCTATCACGGTGTACAACACGTCTTGAAGGACGTTCACGCCGACGATGAGGACGATGAAGAAGAACATCAGCGAGCCGGCAAGCGGGATGTCCCCCTGGATCGTCGCCTCGAAGAAGAGCCACCCGAGGCCGTTGATCCCGAATATCACCTCGACCAGCACGGAGCCGCCGATGAGAAGGAAGGCCTCGCTCGTGATGACCGGGATGAGCGGGATGAGCGCGTTTCGGAACACGTGTTTCCATATCAGCCGCCCCCCGGAGACACCCTTCGCCCGTGCCGCGTCCACGTAGTTCGAGTTGATCGTCTCCAGTACGGCGGTGCGGCCGATCCGCATCTCGTTGCCCATCGACGCGGATCCCAACACGAGGGCGGCCGGAAATATTTGTTTCGTCGCCGCGAGGAAGTTCGACGGCCGATGGAGGTTCTCCAGATCCGGCGTCCCGATCACGTTCGTCTCGATCAGCCACCCCGTCCAGTTGAACCCGAACAGGAACCGCTCGCTTTGGACCAGCAGCGCGGCGAGAATGATCGCGAGCCAGAAGTTCGGCATCGCCCGCCAGACGATCCCGCCAAACGACGCCAAGTAGTCCGCCGGCGTGTTCGGGTTCACTCCGGCGTAGAAGCCGAGCGGGATCCCGATGAACAGCGCGATGAGTACCGACCAGAAGCCGAGCCACAGGGTTCTCGGCATGTACACCATCAGCAGGGCGTTCACATCCGCCCCCGGATGGACGACCCAAGACGCTCCCAGATCGAAGGTGAGCATCTCCCACATGAAACTCAGGTACTGCTCCCATAGCGGCTCGTTGAGCCCGAGCTGCTCGCGGATCCGCTCGTAGCGCTCGACGTTCTGCGGGTCCGCGTCCGGGCCGAGGATGGCTGCTGCCGGGTCGATCGGCCCGAGCCGGATGATGAGAAACGTGAGACTCGTCCCGAACACGACCACCGGAATCGACAGCAGGAACCGCTTTGCGAGGTACTGGATCCGGCTCATTCGAGACTCACGTCAGTAGTCGTCCGGTTCCTGCGGACGGTGGGTTGACACGCGATCGACGTGGGCGAATACATCCGGCGCGGTCACTCGAACCGCGCACGGTCGTACTGCTGACGGTGGAACGCCGTCGACTGCGGTTCGTACTCGAGGTCCTCGCTCCAGTACTCGGTCTCGACGGGGTGATACAGCATGATGTCCGGCATGTCCTCCCAGTTCGCCTCCTCCATCTCGATGTACGCCTGCTGGCGGGCCTCCACCGCCGCCTCGCTCGGACCGGGGTTCGCCAGCACTTCGTCCTCCCAGAGCTCCGCGGCGCGATCGGCGGCGTCGGTCCCGTACCAGCGGCTGAAGTCGTCCGGGTCGCCACGAGCGTACTGGAGCGTGTCCTGTGCCTCCGGATAGTCGATCGAGTTGCCGAGAGTGAACGCGTCGAGCTCCCCGCCGATGGCCCGATCGATGATCGTGTTGAACGGCACCTGCTCGATCGATATCTCGATGTGGACCGGCGACAGCTGTTCGCGCATCAGGTTCGCGAGTCGGTCGTACGCGTTCGGCTGCCGGTCGTTGAACGTCGTGAACGTCAGCTCGAACGGGTTATCCGAGCCGTGACCGTTCGCCTCCATCAGGTCACGCGCCTCTCCAGGGAGGCGCTCGTTGAACCCGTATGGATACTCCTCGCGAGCCTTCTCCATGTACGCCTCGGGACCGCCCGGGAACACCGTCGGTGGCGTGTACATGTACGAGGGGACGCCGAGCCCGTTGAACGCGTCGTCGACGATCTGATGTTGGTTCAGCGTGTACGCCATCGCCTGCCGGACGTGTTTCGGCACCCGCTCGGCGTTGTTGATGATGTACGCGGTGTAGACGTCCTGCCACTCGCCGTAGTTCACCGTCTCGCCGTTCTCGAGCGTGTACGTACCCGTCCGGACGCCGAGCTCCGTCTCGTTTTCGATCTCAACGGCGGTGTCGTCGTACTGCGTCTCCGGGATGTCGAAGATGTCCACGTCGCCACCGAGCGCACGCTGGTAGCGTCCGTCGTCGTCCGCGAGGATCGTCATGTCGATCCCATCGATGTGGGGGCCTTCTCCGTAGTAGTCGTCGAACGCTTCGAGACGCGCATGTGATCCCTCTTGAAAGTCGACGAACTCAAACGGCCCGAGTCCCGGCGGCGGGCTGCTCTCGAACTCCTCGAACGCCATCTCGCCGTCGTAGCCCGGCGCGTCGTCGACGAGCCCCTCCGGGACCGGCTCGACCTCGCCAATACTGAGCTTCTCCAGGACGGAGTGCCACGGCGCTCGAAGCTCCATTCGAAGCGTAAAGTCGTCGACCGCCTCAACCCCAAGGGACCCGGGGACGTAGTCCTCTGGGTACGCCGCGTCATTCGGGCTCTCCGCGTCGACCTCGTGCTCGATCGGAACGTCTCTCGTAATGTGACTCGCCTCCTGTGTGTTCGGAGACCCCACGAGTCGCTCCCATGAATAGACGATGTCGTGTGCCGTGAACTCGGACCCGTCGTGGAACGTCTGTCCCTCCCGGAGGTCGAACTCGTAGACGGTTCCGTCGCCGGAGATCGTGTAGTCCTCCGCGAGCTCGCCGACCGGTTCAAGCTGGCCGGGCGGATGGGTCGTGAGCCCGGCATAGATCTGGTAGGTGATGGCCTCCGACCCGTCCCCTTTCGTCCGGATGTTATCGAACGAGTCGGTCGGTGCGATGGAGACGTTTATAATCTCCTCGCCGTCAGTGTCGCCGCTGCCGTCGCCTCCGCCGCCGTCGTCACCTTCCAGATCGCTCTCGTCGGCACAGCCGGCGAGCGTCGCCATGCCCCCTCCGCCAGCCGCGACCAGAAACGATCGACGCGTTGAACCGTTCGCTTCTCCTTCCTCCGGTGTCGGATCCATGTGATCCATGCTGGATTTGCTCATGGCAAAAACCTGTATATTACCGCACAGTACCACTATATAGATATCCAAGAATAAACGTATCGACCGCCCCAATGCCACTCCCCGATGGAGGAGTTGGCCCGGAGACGCGCCCGGCGAAATCGGAAGCTATCCGAACCCACTTACGTGTCTGTGACCCACCAGCGTACAATGTCCGTACGAGTCGGTATCCTCGGTGCCACCGGTGCCGTGGGCCAACGGTTCATCCAACTGCTCGATAACCACCCGACGTTCGAACTCGCCGCGGTCACCGCGAGCGCCGACAGCGTCGGGAAGACGTACCGCGAGGCCGCGAAGTGGCGCGTGAACACCCCGATCCCGGACGACGTCGCGGGAATGGAAGTCGCCGAAACGTCGCCCGCAGGGATCGCCGACGCCGACGTCGATCTGCTCTTCTCGTCGCTCCCGTCCGGGGTCGCCGCGGAGGTCGAGCCCGCGTTCCTGGAGGAGGGATACGTCGTCTCCTCGAACTCCTCGAACGACCGGATGGCGATGGACGTGCCCCTGACGATCCCCGAGATCAACCCCGGCCACCTCGACCTCATCGAGGTCCAGCGCGACGAGCGCGGCTGGGACGGGGCCCTCGTGAAGAACCCGAACTGCTCGACGATCACATTGGTGCCCACGCTCGCCGCCATCGACGAGTTCGGCCTCGAATCAGTCAACGTCACCACGCTTCAGGCGGTCTCGGGCGCGGGCTACTCCGGCGTCACCTCGATGGAGATCATCGACAACGCGATTCCGCACATCGGCGGCGAGGAGTCGAAGATGGAGACCGAGTCGCGGAAGCTGCTCGGCGAGTTCGACGGGGCGGAGGTCCGGCTCCACGACGCCGATGTCGCCGCCTCCTGTAACCGGATCCCCACGCTCGATGGCCACTTGGAGAACGTGTTCGCGGAGTTCGCCGACGACCCCTCGCCCGAGGAGCTCCGCGAGGCAATGTCCTCGTTCGAGAGCGCCGACCTACCGAGTTCACCCGACCAGCTGATCAAGGTGTACGGCGACGACGAGCCCGACCGCCCGCAGCCGCGACTCGACCGCACGTACGCCGACGGCATGGGGATCGTCGCCGGCGGCGTCCAAGAGACGAACGCCGGCGCGAAGTACAACTGCCTCGCGCACAACACGATCCGCGGCGCGGCCGGCGCGTCACTGTTGAACGGCGAGCTGCTCGTCGAAGAAGGCTACGTCTAACGGATCGGCATGGTGGAGAAGGACGCCGTCCGCCGCGGGTACGACGGGCTCGCGGAGGCGTACGCGGCGGATCGGAGCGAGGACGGACTCGGAACCGAGGTCCTCGCTCAGTTCCTCGGCGATCTCCCCGAGTCAGCACACGTCCTCGACGCCGGATGCGGACAGGGGACGCCCGTGCTCCGGGATCTGACGGCCTCGGCGACCGCGACGGGCGTCGACATTTCCCGCGCGCAGTTGGAGCTGGCCGCCGAGAGCGTCCCCGACGCGGCGCTCGCGCAGGGAGATATGGCTGCGCTCCCCTTTCGTGACGGCGTCTTCGACGCGGCGATCGCGTACCACTCCCTGATCCACGTCCCGAAGGGGCATCATCAAGACGTCGTCGACGAGTTCGCGCGGGTACTGACCGATGACGGTCGGCTGCTGGTCTCCGAGGGTCCGACGGAGTGGAGCGGGGCGAACCCGGACTGGCTCGACACCGGCGTCGAGATGCAGTGGCACATCGCGGGCGTGGCGGCGACGCGTGACCATCTCCGGAACGCGGGGTTCGTCGTCGAACGGGAGTGGAACACGCCCGAATCGGTCGACAAGGAGGACGAACGGTGGGTGTTCCTCTCGGCGCGGGTCGCGGACGACGACTGATCCGTGTCGGGGGGTCGAACGGCTTACTTCCCCTTAAAATCGGGCTCGCCGTCGCCCATGAACGCGGTCATTCCCTCCATGAGGTCCTCTGTGTTCATCAGGTGGCCGAACGCCTGTGCCTCGACCTCCAGACCGGCCTCGTCGTCGCCGCGGCCGACGTGCATCGCGCGTTTGGTGTACCGCTGGGCGATCGGCGGTCCGGCGGCGAGGTCCTCGGCGAGCTCCCGGGCGCGCTCGTCGACCTCCTCGTCGGGAACCAGCTCGTTGATGAAGCCGTACTCCGCGAGCGTCTCCGCCTCGTAGCGGTCGGCGGTGAAGATGATCTCCTTCGCGCGCCCCTCGCCGACGATCCGGGAGAGCCGCTGTGTGCCGCCCCAGCCGGGAAGGAGCCCGAGGTCGTGCTCCGGCTGACCGAGCTCGGAGCGTTCGGAAGCGACCCGGAGGTCGGCCGCCGTCGCGAGCTCCATCCCGCCGCCGAGACAGTAGCCGTCGATGGCAGCGATAACGGGCTTGTCGGACTCCTCCAGCTTCCCGAACGTTTTCTGACCGTGCCGGGATATCTCGACCGCTTCCAGCGGGTTGCCGCCGCCGCCGGCCATACTCTGGACGTCGGCACCGGCCGAAAAGGCACGATCGCCCGCGCCCGAGAGCAGGATCGCCCGGACCTCGTCGTCCGCGTCGAGCCGGTCGATCGCGTCGGCGAGCTCGTCGAGCAGCTCGCCGCTGATCGTGTTCATCCGGTGCGGGCGGTCGATCTCGACGTGACCGATCCGGTCCGCCACGGTGACGTTCAGCGTGTCGAAGGCGGCGAAGGGATCGTCCCCCTCCCCGCCGGCCCCGCTCGCCTCGCTGCGGAACCCACCGGCCTCGGCGGCCTCGCGCAGGTAGTCGGTCGCGTCGTAGCGTTCCTCGCCGGTCTCGTCGGCGAGCGCGTCGAGCGTCTCGACGAGCGTGTCGAGTCCCTCGCCGTCCGCGAGCTTGGCGGGGCCGTCCGGGAACCCCGCGCCGAGTTTCACCGCCCGGTCGATCGCGTCGGCGTCGGCGACGTCGTCGCCGATCAGTCCGGCGACCTCGTTGGCCATCACCGCGAGCAGTCGCTTGCGAACGTCGCCGTCGACCGCGTCGGTCGGGATCTGTGCTCCGTCGCCGTCCTCGTAGTCGTAGAACCCGCTTCCGGTCTTTTTCCCGAGGTTCCCCTCCTCGACCTTCTCGGCGAGCAGCGGGCAGGGCCGGTACGCGTCGCCGAGCACCTCGTGCATGTACTCTAAGACGTGAAAGCCCACGTCGATGCCGACCTGGTCGGCGAGTTCGAACGACCCCATCGGGAGCCCCATGTCGAACTTCGTCGTGGAGTCGACCGTCTCGATCGTCGCGTCGCCGGACTCGACGATCCACGCCGCCTCGTTCATCAGGGGGACTAAGATTCGGTTGACGATGAACCCGGGACTGTCCTTCCGGACGCGGACCGGGGTCTTGTCCATCGACTCCGCGAGCCCCTCAATCAGTTCGAGCGTCTCCTCGCTCGTGTGTTCCCCGGAGATGACCTCGACCAGATCCATGCGAACCGGCGGGTTAAAGAAGTGCATCCCGCAGAAGCGCTCGGGACGGTCGGTGACCTCGGAGAGTTCGGTGATGGAGAGGCTGGAGGTGTTCGTGACGAAGACGGCCTCCTCGGGCGCGAACTCGACGACCTCCTCGTAGACGTCCGTCTTGATCGCCATCTTCTCGGGGACCACCTCGATCACAACGTCGGCGTCCGCGAGCGACTCCTCGAGGTCGACGAACGTCTCGACGCGGTCGAGCGCGGCGTCGGCCTCCGCCTCGCCGATCCGGTTCTTCTCGACGAGTTTGCCGAGCGACCACTCGATCCCGTCGTAGCCGTCCTGTACGAACTCCTCGTTGATGTCCCGCAGCGACACGTCGTAGCCGGCGAGCGCGGCCACCTCCGCGATGCCGTGGCCCATGTTCCCGGCACCGAGAACCGTTACGCACTGAACGTCTTCGAGTTGCATACCAAGGTGGTCGGAACCGTCATGGTTGAACGTTTCCATCTTCCAAACGAGAAACTCGCGGTAAGTTTACTTCGATGGTCACGCTCGGGAAACGTACAGGTGTCTCGCGCCCGAATCCGGAGTCGATGGACGACCGAGTTACGGCGACGCTCCGTGAGGACCCGGTCATGGCCGGGTTGATCGATCGACACGGTCCGCTCGCGGTCGAACCATCCGAGAACCCGTTTCGACGGCTCTGTGTGTCGATCCTGAACCAGCAGCTGTCGACGGCGTCCGCCGCGGCGATCCGCGAGCGCGCCTTCGACGTCATCGACGACGAGGTGACGCCCGCGAGGGTGCTCGCGGCCGACACCGAACGACTCACGGAGGCGGGCGTCAGCCGGACGAAGGTCGAGTACCTCCGCTCGGCTGCGAGGGCGTTCGTGGACCGTGGAGACGGGTTTAGCCGCGAGGCGCTCGCCGACCACGACGATGACGCGGTGGTGGCGGAGCTGACCGATATCCGCGGTGTCGGTGAGTGGACGGCCCGGATGTACCTGATCTTTGCGCTCGGCCGCGAGGACGTGCTCCCGCTCGGCGATCTGGCGGTTAGAAAGGGGATAGAGGCGTTGTACGCCGACGATGCGGGGCTGAGCCGATCGGAGATGCGCGAGATAGCCGACGCGTGGCGGCCGTACCGGAGCTACGGGACGCGGTACGTGTGGGCAGCCTACGAGTCGTAACCCTCCTCTGGACTTACTCCTCCAATATCTCGCCGGCCTCGCCGCGCTCGGCCTCCTCGACGTCCGCGCGCTTTCGTACGTCGACTTGGTAGTCGGTGAGGATGTCGCGTCCGAGCAGCAGGGGGTACTCCATGTGACCGCGGTCCTCGACGCTCGCGGTGACCGTGTGTTGATTGCCGCCGATCCCGATGACCAAGTCGACGACCGGGCGAGCTTTCCCACCCTTCACGCTCCCCGATTTCACGCGGGTCATGCTCTTTATCGGGCCCGCGCCGATCTCGGCGGCGAGTTGGGTGTCGATGCTCGTTCTGGTCGCACCCGTGTCGGACTTCGCGAGCGACTGCGTCGATCCGGAGGTTCCGGTGACGACGACCTCCTCGATGTAGCCGATGACGGGCTGCTCCTCGGGTCGCGTCTTCGGAACCGGCGCACACGAGGGTCGGGAGTCGTCGAGCGTCGCCGCGATCCGCTCGACGTCCGCGTCGTCGACCTCGCCGTCGACCGATTCGATCGCCAGCTTGGCGATGTGTGGAGCGGGGCTCGTCCCGGTCGCCTCGTAGAGGCCCTTGAAGCCGGCCGTCGGGTTCACTTCGAGGACGTACCAGCCGTCGTACCCCTCGACGAGGTCGACGCCGGCGTAGTCCAGTCCCATCACGTCGGCCGCGTACAGCGCGGTCTCGGCGGCCTCCTCCGGCATGTCGTCGGTCGCGTCCTCGACTGCGCCGCCGAGCGCGACGTTGGTCCGCCAGTCGCCCTCGGGCGCGTAGCGGTACATCGAGCCGACGATCTCGTCGCCGACGATGTACACGCGAAGGTCGCGGTGTTTCTCGTCGTCGCGGTCGATGAGCTGCTGGAGGAACGCCTGCCGGTTCCCCACCTTCGGGTTCACCCGCTCGGTGAGGTCGACCTTCCACGTGCCGCCGCCGTGCGTCCCGATGGCGGTCTTATAAACGCCGACGTCGCCGAACCGCTCGCGGTCCTCGTTGAGCCGGTCGTTCGAGAGCGCGAGCAGGGCATCCGGGACGCGGATGTTCCAGTCCGCGAGCGTCGCGGCGGTGGCGAACTTGTGGATCGACGCGAGCACCGCGTTCGGCTCGTTGAGCATCGGTCGGATCCGCTCGAACGTCGCCGCCAGCCCGAGCAGTTCCGCGGGCTGGTCGGTGTTCGACACGAGGAGTCGGTTGGCGATCACGTCGACGGCGGGTTCGATCTCGACGACGCCGTCCTCGACGCTTATCGCCGCGTTCTCCTCGCGGAGCCAGACCGGCTCGTGGCCGAGATCCTCGACCGCGTTACAGATGGCCTTCGTCTCCTTACTGTTGTGTAGCGACAGTACTCCCACGCGAACGGCGTCCCCGGACATGCGCGAAACTGCGGCTGCCGCAATAAAAACTCACCCGGTATCGTTTCCGTTTTCGTATATAAACTGTCGACGGGACAGGGACTACGATCCGTCGTGGGTCGTCACCGATCGGTTTCGTGGATATAAGTGGTCGGCTGCGTCGGAGTCTTCAACAGTTGCTGGTTCTCACCCTCGCTCAGTACGGGCCAGCAAATGAATAACAGCGGGAGTGAATCGCCCAGATCGATGACGATGAGATCGTATTTAAAAGGTCCCTGAACGTCAGCGACGGTCTTTTATAAGCGAACGATGCGGTGGCGCGTGCCGTGAGCGGCCCGGAGGGCCGCGAACGACCGCGCGAGGGAGTCGGCGACCCCCGCCGGACCACTCGGCGGGGGTCGCCGACGAGGCTGGGGAGGTGCGAGGCTGCGGTTGCTGTGCGGGGTGGGACTCAAAGGGGCAGCCTGCTCCGGGACGACGGGCGTTCACGAGAGCGCCGCTCTCGTGAGCCGATCAGAACGCGGCGCGTTCTGATGACGACGCAAGCACTCACACGGGTGAGCGCAGCGAGCCCGTGTGAGTGCGCAGCAAGTCCCCGGACCGGAGCGGGGTGGGGCTTTAGAGGTGTCCACCATCGATCCGCAGTCGTCGACTTATAAACGGATCAGCTGGGACCTGAAAACAGCAGATATCAGATCAACCATTTATATACAGCCGGCAGCAACACCACTAATCCACTTATAAACACTCACTCCAACGTATTGCGAGACCCACTCCCGACATCGCTCACCAGAGCCACCGGTACAGGGTGTGTGAACTGTTCTCTAATGCCTCCTCAACGCAGGCACCGAGCGGTTCCGGATCCGGACGTTCACGGCCGCTTCGACCCGTGGTAACCGGACACAGCCTCCCGGGGCTTTCGTGATGTTTAAGTACTGAAAGGGGGACCATACGGATGCACGAACTGTAGGGGCGTCAGGTCCCGAGTCCGCAAGGGCGATGATACGACGCGAGTTGCGGTAGCCAAGCCTGGCCCAAGGCGCAGGGTTGCTAACTCTGTGGCGTCACTGCCTCCGGGGTTCGAATCCCCGCCGCAACGCTCGAACCGACCGAGTACCGCCGGATTCGCGCCGGTAGGACTCACTGCGATCAACACATGAGCACGGAAGAATCACAGGACGACTCGCCCGAAGAGGAGGCGGAAAACCTCCAGTACTTCGTTCGGATCGGGGACGCGGACCTCGACGGGACGAAGTCGGTCGAGCGAAGCCTATCTGAACTCAACGGAATCGGCACTCGCACGGCGCGACTGGTCGCCGAGGAAGCCGGTGTCGACCGAACCGACACGTTCGGTCTCCTCGACGAGGAGGAGATCGAGTCGGTGGTCGATATCACCGAGAACCTCGAGGACCACGTCCCGTCGTGGATGACCAATCGACAGAACGACTTCTTCAGCGGTGAGACGACCCATCTCGTCGGCACGGACGTCAACGAGAAGCGTCGTCACGACATCAACCGCATGAAGCAGATCGAATCGTACAAAGGAGTCCGTCACAAGCGCGGCCAGAAGGTTCGCGGACAGCGCACGAAGTCCACCGGACGTACCGAGGGGACCATCGGCGTCAACGTCGAGGAGATCCGCGAGGAGATGGAAGACGACGCGGGTGACGACGAATGAGCACCGGTAAAAACACGAAGGGGTACGAGACGCCGAATCACCCGTACCAGGGTGAACGGATCGCCGAGGAGTCCGATCTCCTCTCGCGGTACGGCCTGAAGAACAAAGAGGAACTCTGGCGAGCACAGTCCGAACTGCGCCGCATGCGTCGCGAGGCGCGGCGGCTTCTCGGCGAGGCACAGGGTGACGTCGAACTCGCACAGGACGCAGGCGCGGAGTTCGTTGCTCGACTCCGTCGGATCGGCATCCTCGGCGACAACGACGACATCTCGACGGTCCTGTCGCTCGACGTGACGGACCTGCTCGAACGTCGTCTCCAGACGGTCGCGTACCGTCAGGGGTTCGCCTCCTCGACGAAGCAGGCCCGCCAGTTCATCGTTCACGGACACATCACCGTCGACGGCGCACGCGTCACGCGCCCCTCGGTGAAAGTCGACGTGAGCGACGAGGGCGTCATCGCCTTCGACGAGAACAGCCCGCTCGCGGACGATCTCCACCCCGAGCGCGCGGAGTCACAGGAGTAACCAATCATGAGTGAATCCGAGGACGGAAAGTGGGGCATCGCCCACGTGTACGCATCGTTCAACAACACGCTCATCACCGTCACCGACGAGACGGGTGCCGAGACGATAGCGAAGTCGTCCGGCGGGACCGTGGTGAAACAGAACCGTGACGAGGCGTCGCCGTACGCCGCCATGCAGATGGCCGAGGTCGTCGCCGAGCGGGTCAAGGAGGCCGGCTTGGAGGGCGTCCACGTTCGCGTGCGTGGTCCCGGCGGCAACCTCAACAAGTCGACCGGTCCGGGCGCGCAGGCGACGATCCGCGCGCTGTCGCGAGCCGGCGTCGAGATCGGTCGCATCGAGGACGTCACGCCCATCCCGCACGACGGGACGAAGGCACCCAAGAACAAGCGAGTCTGACATGACGGAAGCAGATTTCGACGTCCAGTACGTC
>OBKM01000301.1_pt1 | contig 25002 bp, 18 predicted proteins | sample 1519691 | NCBI WGS metagenome assembly OBKM01 (sample SAMEA37050418, study PRJEB22526) | metagenome | biome: saline pan; feature: lake; material: water | place: Egypt | collected 2015 | depth 0.5 m | reverse complement strand
GAGGTCGCCGGCTCCATCCGGTGTCGGACGGCCTCACGCGGGCCTGCATCCTCCGGCACCGAAAACACGTGATCGAGAACTTCCGGAGGGGTTTCCACCGCATCCTCGCCGCCGGGTGACGTACACAGCAGCACCATCGAAGCAACCCGATCGTCATCCAGCGCCAGGTGTTGAGCGATCATCCCGCCCATCGACGCACCGACGACATGCACCTCGTCCACGTCGAGATCATCGAGGATCGCTGCGGCGTCGTCCGCCATTGTCCCTATCGTGTAGGGACCATCCGGTGTGTTCGAATCACCGGTCCCCCGGTTGTCGGGTCGGATCACCTGGAACTCGTCGTCGAGCTCCTCGGTGAGCCACTTCCACATCCAGCGTCCGTAGCCGAGCCCCTCCAAGAGGAGTACCGTCGGGGCCGCCGGCGGCCCGTCGACGGTGTAGTGGACGGAGATATCGTCGGATCGTACACGAGGCATATCCGATACAACCACGTCACCACACATCAAACCAGAGATTAACATATCAACCAGGGGATCGGCCCCGCGAAGTGGATGAAGACACCGCCGAGTTCGCCGCACAGACTGCCTGTGGAAGTTACCGGGCACAATCGGCGAATCAGTAGCTTCAAAACCGCGCCGGACGGATCCCCGGACATGGCACTCGAAAAGGACGTGGACTGCCCGTCGTGTGGAGACGCTCAGTCGTTCTATCGGACCGCGGCGATGACGCTCCACCTCGGCGAGAAGACGAAGTGGCGCTGTCCCGAGTGCGGCTACGGCTACGTCGAGATCAACGGAATCGACACGCTCCCGGCCTGACTCTGAAACCGCGTACCGCTGGCGTTGTAACTCGGTGCCCCTCGTGTATAGATGGACGGTGGGTCGCCGGCCATGTTTGTCTGTCTCACGGTGTGCCGTCGACCTCGAGTGAACCACGCGGCTCGCGGTCGAGAACACCCACTCGATCGCTGCCGGAGCCGTGCCGCCCGACGTTCTCGGACGCTCGATTCAGTCGGGTCCCCGATTCGCCGGGCCGACCACGTCAGCCTCCAAGACGCCCACGCCGTCGACTTCGGCGCGCACCGTGTCGCCCGCCTCGATCACGCCCGCCCCCGGCGTCCCCGTCGAGATGAGGTCCCCGGGTTCCAGCGTCATTACCCGCGAGTGGACGGCGACGAGCTCCTCGGGCGGGAACAGCATCCGGTCGACCGTGTTCTCCGCGACCGTCTCACCGTTGATCACGGTTCGGATCACGGTGCCGGCGAGCCGCTCGACGGTCGCCGGCAGCGACACCCACGGCCCCGCCACGAGGAAAGTGTCGTAGCTCTTCGCGCGGGTCAGAAACCGCGGGTTGCGCTGGAGGACGTCCTCGGCGGTCACGTCGATGACGGGCACGACCCCGGCGACGACGCGCTCGAAGTCGGTTTCGGTGACTTCCGTGCAAGTCCGTCCGATGACGACGCCGAGCTCAGCCTCGGCGGTGACCCGCGAGGACTCCGCCGCGGGCGGCAGCCGGATCGGGCCGCCCGGAGCGGTCAGGGCCGTCTTCGGCTTCATGAAACTCGCCGGCTCGTCGGGACGGGCCTCCTCCAGGTCGGCCGCGTGGTCCGCGTAGTTGAGGCCGATCCCCCACAGCGTCCCCGGATCGAACGGGAGGCCGAAAGCGAGGGACGCCGCCGGGATCCGCGAGGCCGGGAGGTCGTCGACGGCCGGGAGTCCCGGACCCTCGGGGCCCGTCCGCGCGAGCGCCGCGTTCGTCGACTCGTACCCCGTCGTCGACAACGGGACGAACCCGGCGTCGTCGCCGATCAGCGGTCGCCCGTCGACGGTTCGCCCGAGCCGAATCGCCCGGCTCGAATCCCGCGTCTCGTCCGTCATCACGCCTCGCGATCGGTCCAGAAGTCGAAGCCGCGCCCCGGAGCGAAGACGTCGAGGCCGACGGCGCGCTCCTCGGTGGCGTTCTCGACCCGATGTGACTCCCACGCCTCGAGGTGGACCGAATCGTTCGGACCGAGGACCACGGTGTCGGTCTCGGTGTGAACGGTCAGCTCTCCCTCCAGACAGAGACAGACCTGCTCGTTCTCGTGGTCGTGCATCGGCGAGGAGTGGCCCGGGGGCTTCTCGAACCACTCGAACGTGAAGCGGTCGCTACCCGCCAGCGACGCGCGTTTCCAGCCCTCGTCCGGCTCGTACGTCTCCGCTTCGTCGAACGGCACGTGTTCCATACGCGAGCGAGACGCGGCGGCGAGAAATCCGTTGGGGTAGCGGCGGGACCGCGACCGGGGAGCCGGTTTATAAATTTGCGTTGCCGGCGCCGCCGTCGATGACGATCGACTGGCCGTTGATGAACCCGGACTTCGGCGACGAGAGGAACGCGACGGTGTTGCCGAGCTCGATCGGGTCGCCGACGCGGCCGAGCGGGTTGTTCGCCCACTCGTCGAGCCCCTCCTCGTAGGAGTCGTACTCGCCGCGCTCGATCGCCTGTTCGACCAGCTCCGTGATCCGACTCGTCTCGTGGGGACCCGGGAGAACGGCGTTCGCCCGGACGTCGGGCGCCAGCTCCGTCGAGAGCGTCTTCTCTAACCCGATGACGCTCATCCGGACCGCGTTCGAGAGCACGAGCCCGTCGATCGCCTCCTTCACCGACCGCGAGGTGATGTTGACGATGGTGCCGCCGTCGCCGTCGGCGAGCGGCTCCGCGCACTTCCGCGTGAGTCGGACGACGCTCATCACGAGCAGCTCGTACGCCGCTTCCCAGTCCTCGTCGTCGGTGTCGAGGAACGCGCCCGACGGCGGCCCGCCCGCCGAGGTCACGAGGTGATCGAGCCGGCCGAACTCGTCGAGCGTCGTCTCCACGAGCGCGTCGAGGTCCTCCTCGACCGTGATGTCCCCCTCGACGGCGACGACGCGGGCGTCGCCGGCGGCCGCTGCCTCCAGGTCGGCTTTCGCCTCGGCGAGCCGGTCGGCGTCTCGGCCGTTGATGACCACGTTCGTCCCCTCGCGAACGAGCGCCTGTGCGGCCGCAAAGCCGAGTCCGCCGCTCGATGCCGTCGTCAACGCGACGTTCCCCTCGATATCGAGATCCATACATCACACTCCGGAGGGACCGTCTTAATCGTTGGTGAGTCGGAGCCACCGCGCCGTGTCGTTGTATTTAAGTATCTCACTCCGGTCGGCGTCGTCCGCGCTCTCCGTGAGACCGCAAGGAGAAACGACGCTCGCGGGACCCTCTCTCCGGCGACGGAGCTCAGGGATTTCCGGGCGGTGAGCCGCTACAGGCCGGGCACATGCAGCGGTCGCTGTGCGCGTCGTATAGCTGCTCGGCAACGTCCGGATTCGCGCGCCGCCCGTCCTCGTCCGGTTCGGTATCGGGTGCTGAACCCGGATCTTCATCGTCGGTGGTCTCTGTACCGTCGGCGCTGTCCGCGCCGTGTTTCACTTCGGTGGCCTCCTGTGAGTGGGGATCGAGCCGACCGCCGGTCAACGTCGCCGTCCCCGCGGCGATTGCGCCGGCGATCTGTCGGAGCGCGTCACGCCTGTTCATACCACCACGTTGACCTGTGTGGGAAAAAATCCCGGGCGTGTCGCCGGGAGGCTCATTACCCGGGCGGCCGAGCCGGGTGGTATGAACGCGACTCGGCGGGCGACCCGGAGCGCGACGGGGACGAGTGCGGACCGACCGATACCGGGGGCGATCGCCCGTGGTCGGTGAGGCTCGGGACCCCGACGGCGACGCGGGGCCGCTCGACGGCATCACGGTGCTCGACGCCTCCCGAGTGCTGGTCGGGCCCTTCTGCACATTGCAGCTCGGTGACCTCGGCGCCGACGTGATCAAGGTCGAACGCCCCGAGCAGGGCGACCAGACCCGGACGTGGCGGCCGCCGGCGTTCGGTGAGGGCGACGGCGCGCAGAGCGCCTACTACGTCAGCGTCAATCGCAACAAGCGCTCCATCGAGCTGAACCTCGCGAGCGACGCCGGGCGCGCGGTGTTCCGTGACCTCGCGTCCGAGGCCGACGTGCTCGTCGAGAACTTCCGGGTCGGGAAGATGGCGGAGTGGGGGCTCGACTACGGCGACCTCGTCGACGACAATCCAGGACTCGTCTACTGCGGGATCTCGGGGTACGGCGAGTGGGGCCCGGACAAGGACGAACCCGCCTACGACATCGTGATGCAGGCGCGGGGCGGATTCATGTCGTTCACGGGCGTCGAGGACGGCCCGCCGGTGCGGATCGGCGTCGCGCTCGCCGACATCGGGGCCGGAATGTACGCGACGCAGGCGATCCTCGCGGCCCTCCTCGAACGCGAACTCGGGGACGGAACGGGACAGAAGATCGACGTCAGCCTGCTCGACGGACAGGTCGCCTGGACGAGCTACATGGCGACGAACTACTTCGCGAGCGGTGCGTCGCCCGGGCGGATGGGAAGCAAACACCCGAACATCGCTCCGTACCAAGCGTTCGAAACAGCGGACGGGTACGTCGTCGTCGCCTGCTCGTCGGACGCGTTCTGGCCGCGGCTCTGCGAGGCGCTGGACCGGCCGGATCTCCTCGCCGACGAGCGGTTCGAGACCAACGAGGGGCGCGTCCGCAACCGCGAGCCGCTCGATCGCGAGCTCGACGCGTCGTTCGCCGAACTCACGACGGCGGAAGCGCTCGACGCGTTGGACGCACACGACGTGCCGGCGAGTCACGTCCGCGACATGGCCGAGCTGTTCGACGACCCACAGATCGAGGCCCGAGAGATGGTCGCGGAGGTCGACCACCCGACGGCCGGCCCGATGCGGTTCCCGGCGTCGCCGATGCATTTCTCGCGGACGCCGGCAACGGTCCGACGCCACCCGCCGGCGCTCGGCGAACACACGGAGTCGGTGTTACGAGAGTACGGCTACGACGACGACGACCTCGCTGAATTACAAAAGCGCGACGTAATTCCCGAGTAGCGCCGCCGGGACGGACCCGGCCGTGCGCCCGTTCAGTCGTCGGTACTCTCCGTGGCGGTGATCGGATCGTTCTCGTCTTCGGTGAACCCGGCCGACTCCTCCTGGCGGGCCCGAGCCTCGGGGTCGAACTGCGATTCGATCTCCTGATACCGCGGGACGAACGACAGCTCGTGATGGCTCTCGGTCTCGTGGCCGAGGTAGCGGTCCTCTAAGTCGAACTGCGCCTGCTCGTCGTTCTCGGCGATGTTCTGCAGATCCTCGTACACCGCGTGGGCACCGGAGTGGAGCCCGTACAGCGTGATGAAGATGTACTGGTAGCCGAGGTCCCCAAGCTCCGAGAAGGTGAGCGGGTCCTCCTCCTCGCTCCACGCGAACGACGAGGAGTAGTTGAAGGCCAGATCGAGGTCGGGGTGGGTCTCGTGGATCGTCTCGGCGTACTCGATCGCGTCCTCGCGGGAGGGGTCCGGCATCTCCGGCCAGACGAGGTCGACGCCGGCGTCGGCGTAGATCCGACCGCGTTCGAGGTGTTCCTCCCAATCGCCGTTCGCGGAGCCGTACGCGTCCGTCCGGGCGATGATGACGGTGTCCTCGCTCTGCTTGGCGTCGACCGCGGCCTCGAACCGCGACCGGGCCTGTTCGCGCGAGACGATCTGCTTGCCCGCGATGTGGCCGCAGCGCTTCGGCGACGTCTGGTCTTCGATGTGGACCGCGGCGACGCCGGCCTTCTCGTACTCGCGAACCGCCCGGCGGACGTTGTGGACCCCGCCGTATCCGGTGTCGCAGTCGGCGATGATCGGAAGGTTGGTGGCCTCGGCCATCCGCTTCGCGTTCTCGACCATCTCGGTCATCGTCACCATCTCCAGGTCGGGGAAGCCGAACTGGCCGAGAACGGTCGAGTAGCCGCTCATGTACGCGGCGTCGAGCCCGGCCATCTCCGCGAGGCGGGCGTCGAGCGCGTGGTAGATCCCGGGCGCGAACGTGTACTCCTGCTCGTCGAAGCGCTCGCGGAGGCGTCGGCCGGCCGGGTTGTCGATGTCTCTGGTGAACACGTCGTCGTCGAGTTCGTTCGGATGCATGGAAGTCACTGTGTCGTCGTGTCGTCGGTCGGTCGGACGGCGATTCCGTGCCGGTCACGCGGGCGTCCGCGGTCGCTCATCGCGACTCCTCGTCGGTCGGCGTGAGAGTCGTCGGGTCGGGCCGCGGACCGGTGCCGGTCCCTGCCATGGGAACAGGGTTCGTGTCGGTGCGCTGGCGAGGCGATTCGGTCCGCTGACGGGAGGGTCGGGCGCTCATCGCGACCCCCCGTCAGTTCGCGGGGGGCAGGTGGGACGCAGGTCCGGAACCAACGGGGCGTCCCGCTCGTCGTCCGTCGGCGGCGGAGTCGGCCGTCGGGTGGTATCGAACGGAGCGCCAGCCGGCTGGGTCTCTGTCGATCGGTCGTCCGGCGACTGTATCGGCGGAACGAGCGGCGCACCAGCCTCTTCTGTGATCGGCGTGCGGCCGGGAATCGATCGGCGAGAAGTGTCGGTCGGCGTCTGACCGGTCCGGGTCGGGTTTGTCGTCGTCTGGGTCGGATCGGTCGTCGTCTGGGTCGTTGTCGTCGTCCGGTTCGTCTCGGTCGTGGGGGTCGTATCGTCAGGTGTCGTCATCGGGTCGTGTGGGTGGTTGCGGCGGTCGTCTGGTGATCGAGCGGTCGGTCGGCGGTGTTGCGTGTCCGCGTACAGATACTGACATTGCGATTGATACAACCGGAAGGGTGGTAATAAACATAATGATTGATAATGATAATATTCGTTATGTTGTTTAACGGGTTTAAATGGTTACTGGTAACAACACACACGCGCACCTCGGAGAACGACGAGCGGCGCTCCGGACCGATCAGTTATAATCCGCTCCGGCGCATCGATCGGGCACTGTGAACGAGCGCGACGCGCTTCGAGCCCTCGCGGCGGACCTGTCCCACGCCGGCGACGACGCGGCGGTCGTCGGTGACACCGTCATCACGACGGACATGCTCCACGAGCGGACGGACTTCCCGCCCGGGACCACACGGTACACCGCCGGCTGGCGGGCGGTCGGCGCGTCGCTCTCCGACGTTGCGGCGATGGGCGCGGACGCGACCGCGGCGGTTGCCGTCTACGCCGACGACTCGTTCGAGTCCGCGGCGCTCGAGGGGTTCGTTGCCGGTGCGGTCGACGTCTGTGAGGCGGTCGACGCCGAGTACGTCGGCGGCGATCTCGACACCCACACGGAGTTTACGACCGCCTCGACGGCGATCGGCGACGTGACCGAACACGGCCCCGTCACCCGCTCCGGCGCGGCGCCCGGCGACGCCCTCTGTGTCACCGGTGAGTGGGGGCGGTCCGCGGCCGCGCTCCGGTTGTTCGAGGGCGCCGCGGGCGGCGAGGGAGGCGACGCCGACGCGTCGATCGAGCGCGCGAACGACCTCTTCCGGTTCACCCCCCGCGTCGCGGACGGGCTCGCGCTCGCCGGCGACGCGACCGCGATGATGGACTCTTCCGACGGGCTCGCCCGGTCGCTCCACCAGCTCGCGGAGGCCGCCGCGGTCGGCTTCTCGCTCGACACCGACGCGCTTCCGGTCCATCCTGCCGTCGACGACGTGGCCGACGACCCAGCAGAACGGTTCGAGTTAGCCGCGCACTTCGGCGAGGACTTCGAACTCGTCTGTGCGGTCCCCGAACCGGTGCTCGACCGCGCCCGCGAGCGGTGTCCGAGCGGGCTGGTTCGCGTCGGCTCCGTCGTCGACGCCGACGCGGGCGTCACCGCCGACGGAGAGCCGCTTCCGGACCGCGGCTACACCCACGGCTAGCCGGTTCCGGTCAAAACAACGCGCGCTTCGGCGAACGGCGGTCGACGATGCCCGCGGGGGCGAGGTCGGGCGTCACCGCTGACCGGCCGCTCTGACGGCGTCCTGACTAGTTAAACGCCGCGGCCCTGGAGCTTCTCCTCTTCGGGCATGTCGGCGTTCGACTGCCCTTTCATCCCCTTCCCCGTTCCGGAGGCGATACGCGCGAGCTCCTCGGGGTCGTCCCAGTTGTTGACGGCCTCAACGACGGCCTCGCCCATCCGGACGGGGTCCTCCGCGCCGAAGATGCCGGAGCCGACGAAGATGCCGTCACAGCCGTGATACATCATCAGCGCCGCGTCCGCGGGGGTGGCGATCCCGCCGGCAGCGAAGTTGACGACCGGAAGCCGCCCGGCCTCCGCGGCCTCGTGGACCAGATCCCGCGGCGCGCCGTGCTCGCGGGCCCACTCCTCGCGCTCCTCGTAGTTGAGGCCGGTGAGCGTGCGGATCTGCTTTTTGATCGTCCGCTGGTGTTTGACGGCCTGGTTGACGTCGCCGGTGCCGGCCTCGCCCTTCGTCCGGATCATCGCCGCGCCCTCGCGGATCCGGCGGAGCGCTTCGGGGAGGTTCCGAGCCCCGCAGACGAACGGCGACGTGAAGTCGCGCTTGTCGGTGTGGTACTCGTCGTCGGCGGGCGTGAGCACCTCGCTCTCGTCGATCATGTCGACGCCGAGCGCTTCGAGGATCTCCGACTCCTTGCGGTGGCCGATCCGGGATTTCCCCATCACCGGAATCGACACCTCGTCGATGACCTCCGGAACGCGCTCCGGGTCCGGCATCCGCGCGACGCCGCCGCGTTTCCGGATGTCCGCCGGCACGTTCTCGAGGACCATCACGGCGACCGCTCCGGCGTCCTCGGCGATGCGGGCCTGTTCGCGGTTGACGACGTCCATGATGACGCCCCCTTTCTGCATCTGCGCAAAGCCGCGCTTGACCAGCTCGGTCCCTCGCTTCAGCTCCTCCAGATCCGTAGCCTCTGGCATATTTGAAGAGAGGGTCTCCGGGCACTTAACGGGTCGCTTTCCGCCGGATCTGGGGTGGGAAACGAAGCGTCGATCCGGCACACGTCTCGACCGGTCGAAGGCACCGCAACCGGGAAGTGGCTCGACCCCGACGGCGAACGTATGACCTCGGGTGTCATCCTCGCCGGTGGGCGGTCGACGCGCTTCGGCGACGTCGACAAATCCGTCGCCGAGCTCGGTGGCGTCCCGATGATCCGTCGCGTCGCGAATCGCCTCGCGGGGATCGACGACCCGGTCCCGCCGGGGGCCGCCCGCGCAGCCGGTGGCGACCCCGTCGTCGACGAGCTGGTGATCAACTGCCGGCCGGATCAGCGCGAGGCGATCGCGGCCGCGCTGGACGGCATGCCGCTGCCCGTCCGATGGGCGCTCGACGACCAGCCGGATCTGGGGCCGGTCGCGGGGATTCGAAACGCCTGCCGGGCCGTCTCGACGGCGTACGCCGCGGTCGTCGCCTGCGATATGCCGTTCGTCGACCCCGCGTTCCTCGACAGCCTCGTCAGCGACGCGGCGGGTCGAGACGCCGCGGTTCCGCGTCTCGACGACCGGTGGTTTCAGACCACACAGGCGGTGTACCGCACGAATGCGATGGAAGACGCCTGCGACGCCGCGCTGGCTCGCGGCGACCGAAAGCTGCTCGCACCCCTCGACCAGCTTGACCGGGTCGTCGTCGACGGCGAGACGGTCCGGTCGCGAACGAGCGAACACACGTTCACGAACGTCAACACACGAGCGGAGTTCGCGGAGGCGGAGGCGATCCTCGTCGACGCGGTTGGCGGCGGCTAATCGGCGAGGGTGATTGGTGGGCGAGCGTGACCGGTCGGCGTGCGTGATCAATCGGCGGGTGAGCGTGACCGGTCGGCGTGCGCCGGACCCACGCCCAGTGGTGGATCGACAGTCACCGGTCTCCGGCCGCGGACCGTCGCCCTCGGTCAGCGCTTGAGGACCTCGTACGCCTCGTTCAGTTTCTTAAATGCGCCCTCCTCTCCGCCCTCCGCGTCCGGGTGGAGCCGCTTCGCCCGCTCTCGGTACGCCGAGCGGACCGTCTCCTGGTCGGCGCTCGGATCGAGACCGAGCGTCTCGTACGCCTCGCGTTCGGTCATCCCGCCGGAGCGGGGCGCTCGGTCCCGCGGATCTCCCGGCCCGGGGCCGCGGGCGGTACCCGCTCGCCGCCCCCCGGCCGCACCCGCTGTCGTGCCGGCCCGCCCGCCGTCCGTCGCGCCGGCGGTCCGATACGCGTTTCGTCGGTTTTCGGCGGCTCGCGCGCGCTGTCGCGCGCGCTCACGCTCCGTCGGTCCCGCCTGAGACGCCTCCCGGTGGACGCGGTCTCGGAGCCGTCCGCTGGCGTGATACCAGAGCAGGTACGAGACGATCGCGAACGGGACGGCGACCGCCAGCAGGACCGGCGAGACCACGACCCCGGCGATCGACAGGAGAGCCGTCAGTCCGATGAACGTCGCGGCCAGACCGACGATGATCGGGCGGTTCGTCACGTGCGTGATCGGTGTTCCAGGGTTGTAAGCGTCTCGGGGGTCGTCGCGTCAGACCTCGGCTGTCCGTCTCCCGGTCGGCGGCCCGTCGGCCCGTTTCGCGGCCACTTTCCCCCGTTTCGCTCGCCTTCGTACGATCCGTTCGCCCGCCTCCGTACGATCGTGCGCTCGCCTCCGTACCGTTTATGCCCGCGGACACCCGGATCAGTGGTATGCCAACGGCGGACCGAGAGACGGTGACGGGGGTCCCGCCGGGGATCGCTGCCGCTCGCGAGGAGCTCACGCCGATGCTCTCGCAGTACGCGGAGCTCTGTGCCGCCCACGAGGACGCGCTCGTCCTCTTCCAGGTCGGCGACTTCTACGAGGCGTTCTGCGAGGCGGCCGAGGCGGTCGCGCGGATCTGTGAGGTGACGCTGACCGAGCGGTCCGACTCCACCGGCGACTATCCGATGGCGGGGGTGCCGATCGACAACGCTGCGCCCTACCTCGAATCGCTGCTCGACGCGGGGTACCGCGTCGCGATCGGCGACCAAGTCGAGGACGCCGAGCAGGCGTCCGGGCTGGTCGACCGCGCCGTCACGGAGGTGATCACGCCCGGGACGGTCGTCGAGGACGACCTTCTGGAGGCCGGCACGACGAACTACGTCGCGGCGGTGGCGGCGGGCGGTGGCGGCGCCGAGTCCGCACGCAACGACGGTGCAACCACTCCACGAGTCGGCCTCGCCGCGGTGGACGTCTCGACCGGGGAGTGTCTCGTCACCGCGGGCGATACCGACACGGTCGCCGAGGAGCTCGATCGAATCGCCCCCGCGGAACTGATCGTCGGCCCGGAGGCGCCCGCGTTCGATCCGGCCGACGCCGAGCGCGGCTGGACCGCTCACGAGTACGACCCGGCCGCCTTCGACCGACGGGCCGCGACGGCGCGGCTCGAACCGTACCTCTCTGCACCCGACCGGCGGTTCGACGACGACGCCGAGCTCCGCGCGGCGGGCGCGGTGCTCGCGTACGCGGAGTACACGCAAGGCGACGACGGGCCGCTCTCGTACGTCACCAGGATCCGACGATACGACCCGCGAGACCGGCTGCGGCTCGACGCGGCCGCCCAGCGCAGCCTCGAGCTGTTCGAGAACCGCGGGCTGGGGGCCAGCGACACCCTGTTCGACGTTCTCGACGAGACGAGCTGCGCCCTCGGCCGACGCTGTCTGGAGCGCTGGCTCCGCCGCCCCCTCGTCGACGCCGCCGCGATCCGCAGCCGACACGACGCGGTCGGCGAGCTCGCGGACCGGACGCTGGTTCGAGAGGGCGTCGCCGACGCGCTCGCTGCCGCGTACGACCTCGAACGGCTCGTCGGGCGGGTCTCCCGCGGCCGCGCCGACGCTCGGGACTTGCGCTCGCTGCACGCGACGCTCGCGGTCGTGCCCGAGGTGAAAGCGACGCTGGCGGGCGCGGAAGCCGAGATATCCGCGGAAGCCGGCGCGGACGTCCCCCGTACCGACCACCTCCGAGACCTCCGCGACCGGCTCGACGAACTGGCCGAGATCCGCGAGCTGATCGACGAGGCGATCGCGGTCAATCCCCCGCCGGAGATCACCGAGGGCGGGGTGATACGCGAGGGGTTCGACGACGACCTCGACGCGCTCCGGGCGACGGAGCGCGAGGGCCGCGAGTGGGTCGCCGAGCTGGAGGCGAGCGAGCGAGAGCGGACGGGGATCGACTCGCTGTCGGTCGGGCACAACCAGGTCCACGGCTACTACATCGAGGTGACGGACGCCAACCTCGATCGGGTGCCGGACGACTACCGTCGCCGACAGACCCTCAAAAACAGCGAGCGCTACTACACGCCGGAGCTGAAGGAGCGCGAGGAGGAGATCGTCGGCGCGGCGGAGCGCGCGGACGCCTTAGAGTACGAGCTGTTCGTCGACGTGCGCGAGCGGGTCGCCGCGGAGACCGAGCGAATTCAGGGGCTCGCCGACGCCCTCGCCGAGCTGGACGCGCTCTGCGGGCTCGCGGCGGTCGCCGTCGACGGCGACTACGCCCGCCCCGCGATCGTCGACGATCCGGACGCCGGCGTCGAGATCGAAGGCGCTCGTCACCCCGTCGTCGAGCGCTCGACGGAGTCGTTCGTGCCGAACGACGTCGACCTGCCCCGAGGCGCCGTCGCCGTGATCACGGGGCCGAACATGAGCGGGAAATCGACCTATATGCGCTCGGTCGCGCTCGCGGTCGTCCTCGCACAGACCGGGTCGTTCGTCCCCGCACAGGCGGCGTCGCTCCCCGTCTTCGACCGGCTGTTCACCCGCGTCGGCGCCTCAGACGACATCGCCGGCGGCCAGTCGACGTTCATGCGCGAGATGAGCGAGCTGACCGAGATCCTCCACGACGCCGGCCCCGACTCGCTCGTCCTGCTCGACGAGGTCGGCCGCGGGACCGCGACGACCGACGGGCGCGCCATCGCTCGCGCCGCCGTGGAGTTCCTCCACGACGAGCTGGCGGCGACGGCGCTGTTCGCCACCCATTACCACGGGCTCACCGATCTGGCGACCGAGCGCGACCGCGTGTTCAACCTCCACTTTACAGCGACGCGGGAGGGCGGCGACGTGACCTTCCTCCACCGAGTCGTTCCCGGCGCCTCCTCGTCGTCGTACGGCGTCGAGGTGGCCGAGCTGGCGGGGGTTCCCGCGCCGGTCGTCGACCGCGCTCGGCGGCTGGTGGCCGCGGACGCTGGCGGTACCGACCGGGTTACAGAGCGCGACGGCGACGGTGATTCCCGGGCTGTGGCGAACGACACGGACGGCCCGAACACCCCCTCGGACGACACGGACGAGCAAGGAGACGCCTCCCTCCGAGAGTTCCTCGCTGATACAGACGAGGGGGCCGAGACAGGTGACGGCGACAGGGGGACCGGAACGGACGACGGGGCGGATCTCGGAGCAGGTGCGGAGGTGAACGGCGACGTGAGCGAAGACGCGAGCGCCGAACCAGGCGGCGACGTGGCAGACGAGAGCCCGTCCGATCCCGAACTCGCCGCGGCCCTCCGGGAGTTCGACCTCGCGCGAATGACGCCGATCGAGGCGCTGAACGCGCTCCACGACCTCCAGTCGAGGCTCGACGATGACGGATGAGCACGGCGAGGAGCAGCGGGGCGGCCCGGGCGAGGTCAGGCGGCTCGACCCCGCGACGGTCGACCGAATCGCCGCCGGCGAGGTGGTTACGCGTCCGGCTCGGGTGGTCGGCGAACTGGTCGACAACGCGTTGGACGCGGGCGCCTCGCGCGTCGAGGTCGCGGTCGACGGCGACGGGACGGACCGGATTCGGGTGGCTGACGACGGGCACGGAATGGACCGGCGGGACGCCCGGCGAGCGGTCGAGCGTCACGCGACGAGCAAGCTCGCGCCCGACGGCGACCCGGTCGGCGTCGACTCGCTGGGCTTCCGCGGCGAGGCGCTGGCCGCTATCGCCGAGGCCGCGCGGCTCGAACTCGTGACGAGCGTCGGCGGAGCGGTCGGGACGCGGGTCGTCGCCGGCGGCGACTCCACCGCCGATCGGGCCGATCCGACCGTCTCGGACGCTGGGCGCGCCCGTGGGACGACCGCCGTCGTCGAGGACCTGTTCGCGACCCGACCGGCCCGCCGCGAGTCGCTCGCGAGCCCGGCGGCGGAGTTCTCGCGCATCTCCTCGCTGGTCGCGGACTACGCGCTCGCGAACCCCGACGTCGCCTTCACGCTCGACCACGACGGCGCGACGACGCTCTCGACGCCGGGAACCGGCGTCACGGACGCACTCCTCGGCGTGTACGACCGCGAGACCGCCAGTCGGTCGACGGCGCTCGGGGCGAGCGTCGACGTCGCGGTCGGCTCGACGGCCGACGGCTCGGGAGCCGCGGTCGACTCCGCCGGCGAGACCGGCGACCCGTCCGCCCTCTCTGTCGCCGTCACCGGGGTTCTCGTGTACCCCTCTCTCACCCGTGCCTCCCGCGACCACGTCCGAGTCGCGGTGAACGGTCGACCGGTCCGGAACGACCGACTCGCGGCCGCGGTCCGTGCGGGGTACGGGCGGCTCCTCCCGGACGGTCGGGAGCCGATCGCCGCGGTCGACGTCGGACTCCCTCCCGAGCGGGTCGACCCGAACGTCCATCCCGCGAAACGGGAGGTCGGCCTCCGCGACGCCAACCGGATCGCCGACGCGGTCGAGTCCGTCGTGGCCGACGCGCTCACCGGCGCTGACGTTCGCCGACGAGCCGGGGTCGACACCGACGTCGAGACCGCTCTCGAACCGGTCGGGGAGGCCGACGGTCAGCGCCCGGCGACGTTCGCCGACGCGGAGCCGATCGGCGTGTTTCGTGACCTCTATCTCCTCGTGGCGGACGGCGACGAACTGCTGGTCATCGACGGCCACGCCGCTCACGAGCGGGTGAACTACGAGCGGCTCGCCCGGACGTTCGACGACGAGCCGGTGCCGACCGCCGCGCTCGACCCCCCCGCGGCGGTGTCGCTGTCGGCGCCGGAGGCCGCCGCGGCGGAGGCACACGCGGACGCGCTCGACGCGCTCGGATTCGAGACGGAGCCGTTCGGCGGCGGGACGGTCCGGCTCCGCGCCGTGCCGGCGCCGTTCGGACGAGCGGCCGACGCGGACGCCTTCCGGGACGCGCTCGCGTCGCTGTCGAGCGGTGAGTCCCCGCGAGACGCCCGCGAGATGCTGCTCTCAGAGCTGGCGTGTCACCCGTCACTGAAACGGGGACAACTGGACGAACTGAGCGACGGCGACATCCGGTCGCTGCTCGACCGATTGGGTGAGTGCGAGCGGCCGTACGCATGCCCGCACGGTCGACCGACCGTCTTGTCGGTTCCAGAGTCGACGTTCGCGGCGGAGTTCGGTCGCGACCGGTAAGCGCCGAAGGATGTGCGCGGTCGGCTCAGTGCCCACCGGCCGGCCGTCCGTCCGACGCGTCCGACCGCTCGACGCGCTCGACGGTGTCGTCGGCTTCGGCCGTTTCCGGTGGGTACGTCACGGTCCGTTGCGGATACGGGATAGTGATCCCGGCGTCGGCGAACCGACGCTGGATCTCCTCGACCGCGGTCGCCTTCGAGCGCCACCGCGCCTGCGGCGTCGGCGGGTCGATCCAGAAGCGGAGGTCTAAGACGATCGCGGAGTCGCCGAACTCGGAGGGGATCACGTACGGCGCGGGGTTGTTCGTGATGGTCCCGATCTCCTCTAACACCGCCTCGGCGATCTCGCTCGCGCGATTCGGATCGTCGTCGTAGCCGATCCCGACCTCCATGTGGATCCGGAGCCGCCCCTCGCGGCTCCGATTCGTGATCGCCTGGTTGGTGACGAGGTCGTTCGGGACCACGACGTACTCGCCGTCGAAGTTCCGCATGTGGGTGTTCATGATCGTGATCTCCGTGACGAACCCCTCTTCGTCGCCGATCTCGACCCAATCGCCGATCTCGAAGGGGCGCGAGAACATCAGCACGAAGCCGGCGATGAGCGATCCGAGGGTCTGTCTGGCCGCCATCCCGAGCACGATTCCGAGGAAGCCCGCCCCGACGAGGAGTCCGCCGAGATTCACGCCCCAGATGCCGAGCACGGTGATGCCGGCGACGGCGAGCAGGCCGACCTGCATGATCCGGGTGACCAGCTGCTCTTGATGGGCCGTGATGCGGTCGCTGTCGTCGGACAGCGCCGACACGTACTCTTCTAAGACGTCGCTCCCGACGTACGCGGCACCGAACAGCAGTCCGGACAGCGCTACCTGGACGCCGATCGTGAGCGCGCTCTCCGCGACGGGCAACACGGCCACGACGACGGCGAACTGCCCCCACAGCGTCAGGATCGCGACGGCGGCGGCTCCGAACAGCGCCAGTTGGAGGAGCCCGACGAACAGCCGCAGCCCGAAGGAGACCGGCACCGCCTCGTGGAGCGCCTCGACCGAGCTCTCCCGGCGACCGTCGAGGAACCGGTCGAGCCAGTGCGCCCCGACTCGCCTGACGCCCTGGACGAGCCGCGGGAGCAGGAACCACCCGACCGCGACCGTCGCGAGGAGGATCCCGACCGTCACCGCGAGACGCGCTTCCGTCGTCGAGACGCTGCCCAGCAGCGCCTCGGTCCAACTGCCGAGTTGTGCGGTCACTCCCCGGACATTCGTCGTCGTCGTCATAAGCGGTTCCATCCGGATATCGAATCGGAAAATCGGTGTTAACCGGACGCAACAGGGCTAGCACTCCAGCGTCCCGGTCTTGGCGGCTCCAGAACGTCCCGGCTACCGTCCGCGCCGGAGCTCTTCGATCAGCTGCTCGATGAGCGCCGACTGCCGGTCCAGCCGTTCGGACTGCGCCTCGACCGTGTGACGGAGTTCGGCGACCTCGGTCGCGAGGTCCTCGCCCTCGACCCCGGCGGTCTCGAACGGCGAGCCGTCGAAGCCGTCCTCGCCGGTCGGTGAATTGTCGGACGCGTCGCCCGCCTCGTCGACCCGGTCGTCGCTCACCAACGCGTCCGCGACGTCGGGTGTCGGCTCCGCGCCTCCGGCGCCGCTCTCGAGCGGATCGGTCTCCGCGGTCGCGGCGTCCGCTCGAACGTCAGTCGGCGCGTTCGTCTCGGCCGACGCGTCCGGATCCGTCGCGAGCCCGCCTCCCGACACGGAGCCGTCCTCCGGGCCGGATCCGGCCGCTTCGGATACGTTCGGTGTCTCCGGCTCCGCGTCCGCACTCGTCCCCGCCGCCGGTTCCTCGGTTACGGGGTCAGACTCCGCCGCCGGGCCGGACTCCGTCGCTGAGTCAGACTCTGCCGCTGAGTCGGACTCCGCCGCTGAGTCGGTGAAGCCGGTTCCAGCCTCTGCCTCCGCATCCGCTTCCGCGTCGGCGACCGGCGAGGCCGACAGCGGATCCGGCCCCTCCCCGAAGTCGGTGGTCCCGCCCGTACTCCCCGTCTCACCGACCGCGTCACTCTCGTCGTCGACGGCGACGGTCACGCGGAACTCCTCGAGGCTGTCCACGCCGTGGAACGCACACACCGCGTCGACGAGCGTCTCGCGGAGCGCTCGCGCGGACTCGTTGGGGGCTTTGAATCGCTCTGAGCGCCCGCCGTGGGTCAGGACGACCGCGGTTGCGACGGTTCCTTCCTCGAAGTCGAGGTCGGTGAGATCCGCGTAGGCGAACTCCTCGAACTCGTCGTCCCAGACCACGGAGCCGACGTGTTTGACCAGCCGGTCGCTGGTGACGACGAGCGTGAGCTCGGAGAAGCGGAACGTTCGGACGACGGACTCACCGGGCTCCGTGACGTCTCGCGCGGAGAGGACGCCAGCGAGAATCGGGTGTAACACGTCGTCCGCGCGCTTCGCCGGCACCGAGATGGTCTCGTCGCCGTCGAGGCCGTAGCCGAGCGTGAGTTTCGTCTTGCGGCGCCCCGTCGAGACCGCGATGCGCTCGACGTCGTGGGAGTACGCCGTCACCGACTCGTCGGACAACAGGCCGTCACCGCGGTAGACGAGGGTTCGCGTCGGCGTGACCGCGAGGCGGTCGTCACCCCCGAGCGGAACCTCGGCGACGACGCTCTCGTCGCCGACGCGCTCCGCGAGCAGTTCGGGAAGGCTCATATCGCGGCTATCCGCCCCGCCGGGCATAAATCCGCGGGGTCCGCGCCGGCCGAGTGGTTGCGAGCGGTCGCACGACCGCCGGACGCCACCGGAGTGTCACCCACTCACACCCCTCCGACGGATGGGAAGGTTAAAGGGTTTCATCGCGGTACGAAGTGGTGAGGCCGGGTGGCTTAGCTGGACATAGCGCCGCACTCATAGGGTTCGGAGATTCGGTGCGGTGACGCCTTGGAAGCGTCCGCGTCCTTCCCGTGGCTCCGCCGAGCCTCGGACCTGGGACATGCGGAGATCGTGGGTTCGGAGCCCACCCCGGCCATCTACCATATTGTTGACATGGCCAGTAATAGACCCCTGTAGCAGAGGCGCTGGGCAAACCCCATCCAATCTTCTAGAACCAGCTACAGCCTCGGTTCCTGGGGGTGTTCTTGCGTGAAGAAACCGGACTATGAGGTCTGGAACCAGCTTCTCACACAGCTTGATGATCCCTCTGTTGGCACTATCGCCGAGGAGCTTTCCGATACCCGTGATATCGATATCGGGACTGCGTATGACGTTACCGAAGAGGCGATCCGTGACGGCATTCTCATTGAGGTGGAAACCAGCGGCACGTTTTCTTTGGTTCAACTTGACGAGGCCAAAACGGCGGGAAAGACGGAAACAGCCGACATGGAGATCCGAGGGGCGGCTTCTTCGGCTGACGGCCATCGGGATGATATCGACAAGACTAGCCTCGGTCCGACTGTCGATGACCCACACGCAACGCTTTCGGGCGATTGGTGTTACCCGACCACGATTACTGAACGGGATTGGTGGGTGACATGGATCCTCGACGAGGTCGGCCGGAAGCGGCCGGTCGCTCCGTGGCAAAACGGACACGCCTACCCCGCAAAGTGGGCCGACGATCTCCCCGGCGAGGAGCGTCCGGAGACGGATTACGACACCGCTCGCCGGTGGGTCGAATTCGACCTTTCGGACACCGGTCTTGAGCTGCCGGAGTCGGCGCAAAGCGACGACCTCGGTCTTGGTATCATCCTCCCGGCCGATCGTCCGGAGGAGCTCTCGGACCGTATCACCCTGATCGATTGGGACGACGTCCGCGACCCCGACACCGAGGAAATACACCCGGTCGCTGCCGAGTATATCGATCGGTTCGGTGGGTACGTCGAGGTCTCGACGTCGGGAGAGGGTCTCCATCAATTCGTGACCGGCGGCCTCCGACACCGCGGGAAGTTTATCGCCCCGATCGACGAGGAGCCGTTTATCGGCGACGACCTCCCTCAAGTCGAGATTTACGACGGCGGCCGACACGTTGCCATGACCGGCCGACACGTCGCGGGAACGGACCGCGACGCCGTCGAGGGTCAAGAATTGATCGACGAGCTGGTCTCGGAGTACGCCGACGCGGAAAGGGACGCCGGACACCGGCGTTTCGACCCCGAGACCGGCGACGACGGCGGTCCCACCGACGAGGGCGGCTCCTCCGTCCCCGAACCCGAGGCGGCGGATTACGACGGTCCCCGGCTCAACGACCTCCGCGAGACCAAACCCACGGACCGGAGTCTCGCTTATCACGCTGCCGTCGAGGCGTTTTACCGCGGCGCGGGGAACGCCGACGGATATGCGTCGATCCAAAACTGGCGGCTTGAGGGGTTTGTCGCGGCGCTGGGGGAACGCGACGACCTGGGCCGCGAAGAAATAAAGAAGGACCTCCGCGGAGAGTACCTCGACGAGACCGACGTCCCCCAAGAATGTATCCACCGAACGCCCGAACGGATCGATTACGGATACGAACGCGCGGCCTCCGACCGACTCGCGGCGCCCTCGTACGAGACGCTGGTCGCGTACGGCATCCTCCCCGAGAAGATTCTCGACGACGAAGAGAACGACCCCGACGAGGAGACCGACCGCGATCTCCTCGCTCTCGACGTCGTCGTCGAACCCGCCGAGGCCATTCGCGCCGCCCGCGCTGTTACCACCGATGACCTCGACGAGCCGCTCCCCGAGCTCGAACGACCGGACGTCGACGACGTCGCGATCGCCGTCGCCCTCGCCGAGGGTGTGATCGACGACCCCGACACCTTCCCACGCGACGACGGATATACCGAGGCCTACTATCGGGCTCGCGACGTGTACGGCGCTCCGCTGCCGAAATACCTCGATAACTCGACGCTCGAGGAGCGTTTCGACCTCGTCACCGCCGCCGTGAAACGGGTCGGTCCCGAGCACATTCTCGACGATCTCCGGAGTGAGGTCACGGTCGAGAACCCACCGGGTGAGGCGGTCGCGAAGATCGATCCCACCTGGGAAGACTCCGAAAGTGGCGAGCGGATCGTCGCCGGGTACGGCTCGGGGTTCTATTGTGTCAAACATGGCGTTTCATTCGATCCGATTCAACTGGTCGCGCTCGAGAATGACCTCATTCTCGACGAAACCGTTTACCCGACCGGAGAGGCCTACAAACAGGCGTACCGCCTCCTCCGAGAGGAGTACGGCGCGCCGATCCCGCGCTGGCGGGCGACGGTCCTCGAGGAGGTTACGGTCCTCCCGCCGGCCGTCCGCCTCGCCGACGAGGACCTCTCCGCCGGCGTGTCGTTCGACCTCGACGAGGCCCGAGAGGAGACCGAGGCGCTGGTCCGCGACGCGCTTACGACGCGCGACCGCGCCCAGCTCGTCACGGTCGTTCCGGGCGGTGGTAAGACATTCTCGACGGCGATCGCCGCCGCCGACCACCCGATCCTATACGCGCCGCCGCGGAACGAGCTCAAAAAACAAATGGAGGAGTACACGGCTGAGATCCGCGAAAGCGACGAATTCGACGCCGAACCCGACGCCTACCTCCTCCCGATCCTCGCGGAGAACGGCCTCCCTGACGAGGCCGTCGAGGCCGCCGTCGCTGCCGTCCGCTCCGACGGGTTCGACCTCCTCCGCGACCGAGAGACGCTCCTTTGCCGCGTTGAGCCGTACCTCGAGGAGGAGGGAGAGGACGACGAGGACGATGAGGAGATCGACCTCGACCGCGCGACGTGTCCGTCCGCCGAGGGCGAACACGGCGAGGAGTGGCGCGTCGCCGTCCAAACGGCGCGGGCGCTGGGGTTCCGACCGTCGGAGATCCACCGCTACGATCAAACCTTGTTCGGCGACGAACTCCCATGTACCGAGGGCGGCGCGTGTGAATACACCGAGGGGTGGAACGTCGTCACCGACGTCGAGCGGTGTCCCGATATTCTAATCGGCTCCGCCGGTCACGCGTTCGTCGACTCCGCGACCAGCTACTACACCGAGGACCAAGACGGACACCGCGTTTCCGAACCCCGCGCCGTCGTCGTCGACGAATTCCCGGGCGACACGTACGCGACGGAGTACGGCTCGCGATACATGGATCATGCGACCTGGCTCGCCGAGGCGCTTACTGGCGTCGAGACGCGAGAGGAGCTCCTCGACGCCGACCTCGGGTCGGATACCTGGGTCTCCGAGTGGCTCGACGGGAGCGGCGCCGACGTCGTCGTGGCCGGCGAGGCGATCGACGTCCTTCGCGCCGGCGGCGCGATCGTGGACGCTGGGGCGGCCGCGGACCGCCTCCTCGAGCGGGGCCCCGTCGACCTTGCGGGCGGCGCGACCTCCGCGAACGTTCGTGGTGTCGTCGCGACCCTCGAGGACCTCGTCGAGACGCCGCCGGCCGACGTCGACGTCGACGCGGCGATCGACACACTCGACCGCGCCGCCGACCAACTCGATACCGACGCCGGACGGGCGTACGCGAACGACGACCCGGCCGCCGGGGGGTTGTACGATCTCCTTAGGACGCTCCGCGACGACATTCTCGACCCGCTCGCGAACGCAGCCCCGACGCTCGACGGCGACGCGCTGGGCGACGCAATTGCCGACGCGACCGCCGACCTCCCGATCGGAGGCGACCTTCGGCAGCTCGTCGACGACGCTGTCGCCGGCGCCCGAGGCGACGCGCCCGACCAGCTCCTCGAGGCGGCCGCCGACGCCCTTGAGGGCGGTCGCGAGGGCTGCCGCGCCCTCGCCGTCGCTGCTGAAAGCGGATACGCTCACCCGAACGCATGGGCCCTCCTCGCCGGGGCTATCGCCGACGCGGACGACGACGGCGTCGCAGTGACCGAACAGCAAACCCTCACACTCGGCGACGCCGAGGAGCCCGGCCTCCATCACAAAAAAGTCGAGTTGAACGGCGTCGACATTCACGCCGACCGAGACCATCACGGCGCCGTCGTGTTCGACCGACCGAGTTTCACGTCCGACGCCGGCGATAAGTGTCCGCTTGTCGGCCTCGACGCGACGGCTCGTCGCGACCTTTGGCGGATCGCGCTGGGTCGCGACGCCGAGGTCCGCGACATTCACGACACCATGGCTGCCCGACGTCGTCACATTCGCGAGGGGATGAATCACACCGTGGTTCAAACGGCGAATACGCCGCTCCCCTACCACGGCGACCCCGCCGGCCGGAATTTTCAGGAGGACCTCTCGGTCGTCGAGACGGCCGCCGAGGAGTACGCCGACCTCGACCAGAAGGACCCCGCCGTTATCTCGACGTTGAAGGTCCTCAACTACCTTGAGAGCGACCTTGAGGACGTCGCCGGCGAGACGGTGAACTATGAGAATATGAAGGGATCCGACGCCCTCGGCGAGCACCAAGTCGCGGTCGTCCTCGGGAGTTGCCATTACGGCGACACCGAACCCGAACGGTGGGCCATGTACGCCGGTGAGTCCGCCGGTCGGGGCGAGACCAGCGGTGAGACCCTCGATTATGGGAGCGCCGTCGCGAATACCTACCTCAAGCATATGCGGGAGGACACAACCAAACAGGCGATCCTCCGCGCCGGGCGGAACGACGACCGCTCCGTCGTCGTCGCCCACACCTCGGCGCTCCGCGACGATCTCCCCGTCGTCGCCGAGGGCGCGACTGTCTCCGCTCACAGTAAGGGTGCCCTCGCCGTCGCCGAGGCCGCCGCCTCGTTGAACGGCCGATCATTCACGGCTTACGATATTGTCCAGCGGATCCGGTCGGACGACCGCGCTGTCGGCCTCCGTCAGGTACAAAATATTCTTGCTAACTTCCGGTCGTCGGGATACCTCTGCGTTGAACGTGAGGGGAGCCGCGGTCGTGAATATGAGTACGCCCTCAAGGAGGACCCCGGCCTCGCCGAGGTTGAGCTGCCAAGCGAGGAGGTCACGCCCGAACCCGACGAGAAAACGAAAAACCAGCTAAACGACTCATATAGCTGGAATTTCGTTATCGACGATGACGAGGACGGAGTCGGAGGTATGCTGCCGACGCCGCGACCGACGATCCCCGCTGCCGACACCACGGAGGCGGTCTCTGACGGGGTCGGCCCGCCGTCCTAACGCGGGCAGCGACCGACTCGTAAGCCCCACAACAGCAATGCGTACGTCTTGTTCCCCGTACCCCGTTAAATCGCACACATGACTCATAACCGACTACACGGCGGGCGACCATACGCCGGCTCGAGAGATCGCGCCGCCCCCGGATCGTTTGAGTGTGGAAATGTTCGCAGAGGCGTAGCAAAAGCAGGCTTCAATACTCACGAGGAACGGCCTCTCTCCCTGTATTGCGACTTGACGCTGTGAACGTCGAGATCCGGTGTCAACTACACCGTATCAGAGGTGCGGCTTTGTTGAAATCCTCTAAAACAGACACAAGGTCAGTGCTGAATACACAGCGCGAGTCGGTCACTGTCCCTCTTACAGACAGCTCCCACTATTTGGGTCGGATTGTAGCCTTCTATTTATAGATGAACAAACAAGAAAGGGTATGAGTTCCCGAATTGACACCCTCCTCTGGATTGTGTCTGCCCTCTATGCAATCCTGATAATCGCCGCCCTGTACGCCCTCGCTACGAGCAACGATTCGCTTTTCCAAATTGTCGCTGCCCTCTCGATTGGGCTTACAGGTGTCGCAGTTTGGTCTGCCTTCTTAGCTAAGCGGCGTGGATGGTCATAGTCTGCTTAGCATTTTGGGTGGTGAACACATCCTCTGTATCTCGCATGACGCACGAAACCTATCACTATCGGAGAGTTTCAACACAACCAGAGGTGTGTATAATCGCGTCCGTGTAGTGGACTGTTCGGCAATCTCATCAATCAGTTGGAATACTGATCCATGACCGACCTCAACAAGCTGCTGAGCACACGCCTCGGGTGGACAACTGCCACCGATTGCTAATACCTGAATAAATAGGGTTCGGGTGCCAAGCTGCTCAACCCCGGATAGGAATCGACGCGATCTCCTCACGCTTCAGCACGCCCCAAGGTGTCTACCATCGCACAATAGCTTTGCTCTGGGGTGATAGCTTCGCCAGTTAATCGGGGGGTGTCTGGGGCAGCATATCCTCCCTTACGCTGCCTATGTTCGGATAGAAACCCACACGTCGAAAAACGAAGGGAAGACGTTGGCGAAACGTAGAATAAACGTCGATAAGACGTTGAGTGAGCATTGGCGAATCGTTGATACTGGGGGAGACGCTTAATTCAACGTATGGGACTGATTCAGCGGCTTCGGGAGCGGTTTGGAAAGCAGAAGCGTAGCGTCCAGTATGAGGTCCAGCTGATGACCCCACAGGGAGGCTGGAAGCGGCATCAACCGTTTCACTGGGACGGAAAATATGGAGAGCCTGATCCCGATGATGACTACTTGCTTGACACTCCGGGCCGGTATCGTGAAATCCGTCGGGTTGATGGTCGAATTGACGAAGTGATCTGGACGTATGAGACTCCTGACGCGGAGGCGCATTATCAACGGGAGCGGGAGCGTGAGAAAGTCGCGGAGCTTTCGCCTAAGGAGATACTGGCGGAGTTACAGGAGCGGGACGAGATCACCGAACTTGATAAGAGTGAATTAATCGAGGAGGTAGAGATGCGCATACTTGAAAAGCAAATTGAACAACTCAAATCGTGACTCCAGAAGTCTTGATACGACTCAATATCCCCAGTTGGGTGCCTATATCGGATGAACTGCTTATACTGACCAACCCATTCCAAATTAGCTTAGACAATAGATTCGGTCACACTCGATCTGTCACATAAGAATTGGTCGCAGATTTCGTGTGAACGAA
>OBKM01000300.1_pt1 | contig 25109 bp, 27 predicted proteins | sample 1519691 | NCBI WGS metagenome assembly OBKM01 (sample SAMEA37050418, study PRJEB22526) | metagenome | biome: saline pan; feature: lake; material: water | place: Egypt | collected 2015 | depth 0.5 m | reverse complement strand
CCTCGAGTACGCCGAGGCGAAGTTCGGGGAGCTGTACGATCTGGACCGGTGACGGCCTTGGATCGTACTGGCCTGAGGGATAGACCACGTGCGTTCCGCGCCGACTCATCCACTCTGGGTTTATAACTCGAAGTGGCGTTTCGGGGAACGGATTGGGGTCGTTTTTATACTGGCTCTTCGCTAACTGAGTGACCCAACTTTCAGATCAGTGATGTTGGTACTGGTTGGCGTGCAAGATGAAGGGCGCGTATCTCGCACAGAAGTCTCTCCCAATTCGATCAGATCGAATCGGTCAGTACAGAGGGTACATGCAACAAATTACGGGTAAAATCGTTGCTGTAACGAGTCATAACGTGTTTGAGACACTATCGGAGTAACTCAATCATATAACATATTGTTACGTTGTGGTTGATCACGGTATCCGCCGTGGCCGGCTCGGCGAGACGGAACCGCTCGTCGAGGCCCTTGGAGATGATCCCAACGTAATCGACACGGCGCGACGGTTCGTCGATGAGACCGCCGATGGTGATTGAGGCGGTCATTCCGACGCCTCCAGTTTCCCGGCGCGGTCGAGTTCGCGACGAACACGCTCGAGTTCGGGGTCGCTGTCGGACTCGACGAGCGCGGCTAAGGCGAGCGCTCGAACGAACGGATCGGTGCCGATGCGTGTGTGACCTGGGCCGCCCGTGAGGAGCTGATCTCACTGGCGGCCCGCGTCGAGGTGGGGATGGATCTGGTCGGGGCGCACGTGCTTGCGATGGACACACCACCTGCGGCGCAGTTCGGCCGGTGAGTGCGGACGGCGAGCACCACCTGAGGTGATGCCGACCAGCCATCCGATCTCCGAAGGGGTACCGCCTGTCAGGCGACCGTCCTTGGGAGAGTGGCCGCTAGATCCCCTCGTGGTGGACCTCCTGCCTGCCGTACACCGGCGTGGGGATCTCCTCATAGCGTGCCTTCAGCTGCAGCGCCAGATACAGCGAGTAGTGGCGTGACTGGTGCAGGTTGCCACCGTGGAACCACAGATTCTCCACCTGCGTCGGTTTCCACATGTTGCGCTGCTCGCCCTCCCACGGTCCGGGGTCTTTGGGCGTGTCTGAGCCGAGCCCCCAGACCTTTCCCGCCTGCCGCGCCGTCTCCTCATCTATCAGGTCGGCCACCCAGTGGTTCATCGAACCGAACCCCGTGGCGCACACGACAAGGTCGGCCGGGAGCTCGGTGCCATCTTCCAGCAGGATCGCATCCTCGGTGAGCTCGGTCACCTGCCCATGGGCCATATCGATCTCTCCGTCGATAATGAGCTGACTGGCGCCGGTGTCGATGTAGTAGCCCGAGCCACGGCGGAGGTACTTCATGAACAGCCCCGATTCGTCGGGACCAAAGTCGGTCCAGAAGCCGGCGTCCTCGAGTGCATCGTAGAACTCGGAGTCGATTTCCCTGATTTTGTCGTATTTGGGTTTCTCGAACTCATTCATGATGCGGTACGGGACGGATGCGAAGATCATGTCCGCCCGGTGGGTGTCGATGCCGTTCTCGACGGCCCGCTCGGAGTACAGCTCACCGAGTCCGTGCTCCAGTATTGACTCCGTCTTGATGACGCACGACGATGACCGCTGCACCATCGTCACGTCCGCGTCGACCTCCCAGAGCCCCTCACAAATGTCGTGGGCTGAGTTGTTCGAGCCCACCACTACCACGGACTTGCCCTCATACTTCTCGTCGGGACCGGGGTACTCGGATGAGTGTAGTACCTCGCCGTTGAAGCGCTCTTCGCCGGAGAGGTCGGGCATGTTGGGCTTGCCGCTCATGCCCGTCGCCATCACGAGTTCCTGTGGGCGCAGCACGATATCCTCTCCATCGCGGTTGACCTCGACCTCCCAGGTGCCCGTCTCCTCGTCGTACTGTGCACTGGTGGCCTCGGTCTTCGACCAGTAGTTCAACTCCATCACCCGTGTGTACATCTCCAGCCAGTCGCCGAGCTTGTCCTTCGGTGAGAACACCGGCCAGCTTTTGGGGAACTTGATGTACGGGAGGTGGTCGTACCAGACGGGGTCGTGCAGCGCGAGCCCCTCGTACCGGTTGCGCCAGGAGTCGCCCGGCCGGTCGTTCTTCTCGACGATGATCGTGGGCACGCCGAGCTGGCGGAGCCGTGCACCGAGTGCGATGCCACCTTGTCCCCCACCGACGATCACGGTGTGCGGCTGTTCGGTGTACCCCAGGTTCTCCAGCTCCTCCTCACGGCGCTCTGTCCACGTTTTGCGGTCTGGGTCCGCAACCGGCTCTGCGCCTATCGGTCGGTCTCTGCCCTTGGGCTCCTCATGCCCTTTTAGCTCCGTCAGTGCGGTCAGGAAGGTCCACGCACTGCCATCTTTCAGCCGGACGACACCCTCACCACGACCCACCTCGGTCTCGAAGGTGAACCAGGCGGTGATGATCTCATCTTCCTCTTCCGCCGGCTCGCTAAGCTCGAAGTCCGACGGACCGGTGTGCGCCAGTGTCTCCTCGAGCATGTCCTCGACGCCGCTGGGGTTCTCCACCGTCTTGATGTTCCAGGTAAACGCGACCAGGTCGCGCCAGTAGCTCGTCGCACAGAACATCTCCGCCGCAGCGGCGGCATCCTCCCGGCGCATCGCATCCTCGAGCTCCTCCAAGTACGCCTGTGCCGTCTCGGTCGCAGGGTCGATGTCGCCATCGGACATCTGCTCTAGCGAGCTCATCGGCCCACTTCCTCCGCTTCGGTGGTCGCCACAGTGGGTGTCGGTACCGGTTGCAGTTCAGGTTGGTCGGTTTGATCACTAAAGAACATCATCTTTCTGAAATTCCGCCTCTTACTTAATTCTATTTACAAAGATTTATTGTTCATACCGACTCAGCCGCAAGGTTTGGTGGGTACTCGTGGTTACAATCCTTATCGATTGATCGCTCTTGGTTCAGCCCCGTTCGGCATCCGGAAAGTAGCGTCCACGCTCATCTATCAATTCGTCAGTCTTAGGGACTTCAGATCGCTGTTGTCGGTGTACACGGCTAGAATATTCGATGTGACCGAATGCCCCGATGGTAGTGCACTAGTCCAGATTACCGGCGTCGTATTCGATACTGTATAGACCCTCTATATTTTGCACAGTCCGATCTGCCAACTCCACTATAGACACCGCTGTTTCACTGTTTTCGGTAATTGAATTTATAAATATTTTATAATCCCCGTTGGTCCGCCTGGCTCTGACGGTACTGGCTATTTTTATACCTATTTGAAAGCCCCCGCCGGCTCGACGGTGTTCGCTCGGTCCCCTCGCTCACCCGCCGGGCCTCGCTGTGCGCGCTCCCGATGGTCGCGTGCTTGCGTCAGCCGGGCGGGATCGAGCCGACGGCCCCTTTCAATCCACCCAGACGACCGCACCACACGCCTCCCCAGCCGATTGTGCTGCTCGGTCCCTGCGCTGCTCATCCCTCGCACGTGGGTCTGTGGCCGGCCCTCGCGTCGCTCGGGCACGGCCACGGAGCGCGCGCCACTGCATCACCTGATTGTGTCTGACAGATGGTGTGTCTGACAGATAGTGTGTGACTGGCCGGAGGTCTGCGGCACACACACAGTGCGCTGTGTACCGCCACCGGAACGTGTCCCTTTTCGCCCCCCGCTTTCGAACGGATAGTATGGAGGTCACGGAGGGAGCCGTCACGATCGAGGTGCCGGAGGAGCGCCACGGCGCGAGCGAGGGGGCCGGCAGCGGCGTCTTTTATAACCCCGTCCAGGAGCTGAACCGCGACATCACGGCGGCTGTCCTCCGGACCGTCGACGACGAGTGTGGCTCGTATCTCGATGCGATGACCGCAAGCGGGATCCGGGCGGTCCGGGCCGCGGAGGCGGGATACGCGGCGACCGGCTGTGACATCGACGCCGACGCGGTCGAACTCGCCCGTTCGAACCTCGAGCGAAACGGGCTCTCGGGGGAGATCCACCGCCGCAACGGCAACGCGCACATGCACGAACACGGCCACGACATCGTCGATCTCGACCCCTTCGGGACGCCGATCCCGTTCGCGGACGCGGCGTTTCGGAGCGCAAAGCGGTACGTCTGCGTGACGGCGACCGACACCGCGCCGCTGTGTGGGGCCCACTTCGAGAGCGGGGTCAGAAGTTACGGCGCGGTGCCGCGCAACACCGAGTTTCACCCCGAGATGGGGCTGCGGGTGCTTTTGTCGGCGCTCGTGCGGACGGCGGCGCGGTACGATGTCGCCGCCCGTCCGGTTTTGAGCCACGTCTCCAGTCACTACGTCCGAACGTATCTGCGGTTGGAGCACGGCGCGCGCGCGGCGGACAGCCTGATCGGGGAGCTGGGCTACGTCGATCACTGCCAGCGGTGTCTGTGGCGCGAGCACGAACGGACGCTCGTCGCCGACCCGGTCAGGACGTGTCCGAACTGCGGACAGTCGACGTGGACGGCCGGCCCGATCTGGCTCGGGCCATCCCACGACGCGGCGTTCGTCGAAGGGGTCTCGGAAGCGATCCCCGAGTCGTTCGGAACGGCCTCGAAGGCCCGGGAGCTGCTCGCGACGGTCGCCGCCGAACTCGACCGACCGACCCACTACGACCAGCACCGTCTTTATAAACGGTGGGGGGAACCGAACACCGCGATGGACGAGTTTCTCGGGGCGCTTCGGGCGGCAGGCTACGAGGCGTCCCGGACCCACTACGGCGGGACGACGTTCAAGACGGACGCGGACGTCGAGGAGATACGCGAGGCAGTCCTGTGATCGTTCCCGCCGATTATATGTAGCCGTCACTCATACCCGAATCCGTGAGTGGGTACGTCGACCGGACGGCAACAGTTATACGCGGCGTCGCCGCCGGCGCCCAGTCCGATCGGGTGACGTTCATCGCCGCGGGGCTTGCGTACTACGCCTTCATTTCGCTCATCCCGCTTTTGTTGCTCGCGCTCGTCGTCACCTCGTTTCTCGGCGACGACGAACTCGTCGCCGCGCTCGTCGTGGAGGTCTCCGAGACGCTCGGCGAGGGGGCTGGAACAGCCCTCAGGGAGGCCCTCAGCGGGGCTGCCGGACGCGGTGGCGCGACGATCCTCGGGCTCGCCGTCTTCCTTTGGTCGGGGCTGAAGCTGTTTCGCGGCCTCGATATCGCCTTCTCGGAGGTGTACGGCGATCCCGGTCCCGACTCGATCGTCGCACAGGTCCACAACGCGGCCGTCACGCTGGGGGCCGTCGCCGTCGCCGTCACCGCGACCGTCGTCGTCGGTGCCCTTATCGCCGGGCTCGGGATCGAGTCGGCGCTCGACGGGCGCGCGCCGGTCGGTCTGCTCGGGACAGCCGGGCTTCTCGTGGGACTGACCGCCGCTTTCCTCCCGCTGTACTACGTCCTGCCGGGCGTCGATATCGGCGTCCGGGAGGCGATACCGGGGGCCGTCTTCGCCGCCGTCGGATGGACGGCGCTCCAGACGGGGTTTCGGATCTACGCCGGGGTGGCCGGCAGTTACGAGGCATACGGCGTCATCGGCGGCGTGTTGTTGCTCGTAACGTTTCTGTACTTCGGGGGACTCATCCTCCTTTTGGGTGCCGTACTCAACGCCGTATTGGCCGGGCGGGCCGACGAACGGACGGGCGTGGCGGCCGCCCGAAACGCGCCGTCGTCGAACGCCGTATTCGCGCCGCCGAACGCTACACTCGAGGGAACCATGACACGTGATCGACCAGACGAAGACGCATCGGCCGAGGAGCTCCGCGCGGAACTCGAAGCGCTGTACGACGAGATGGACCGCTTCGAGGACCGGATCGACGAGCGGACGGTCCACCGCGACGAGATCGAGCGTGACCTCAAAAAATACGTCCGAGCGCGGCTCCGCCGCGGGAAGGCCCGCGGCTGGGGACCGTACCTCGTCCTGTTGTACGGCACCGCGATGACGCTCGGTGGCTTCTATCTCCTCCCCGGCGGGTGGGCCGTGTTGGCGATGCTCGTCATCTGGCTGTCGACGCTCGGGCTGTATGCCCTGATGCTCGTCGTCGGAACGACGCTGACGGTCGCGGGGCTGCCGGGGCGGCTAAAGGACCGATTCGAGAGTAGATGACCCGCGGTGTCGGCGAGATCGAGGTCGTTTCCGGTCTCCCCGAGACGGCCGCCGTGTTTGTGGCGCTCGTTACCGCGCTCGGGGACGCGTGGTTCGTTTTCGGTCTTCTTGGCGTTCTCTACTGGTTCGGCCCGGCGCTTCCGGGACCGCTGTCGCTTCCGCGGCGGGCCGCGGCTTTCGTGATCGCGCTCGCGTTGGGCGGGCTGGCCGTCACGACGGCGCTGAAGGAGGTGTTCGGGCTTTCCCGTCCCCCGGGTGTCGGCGAGACAGCAGGAGGCGGAGCGATCCCGGAAGCCGTTCTCCCGCTGTACGCCGAGATCGGCGCCGCCTCGGGGTTCGGGTTCCCGAGCGGACACGCCGTCTCGGCGGTCGTCGTCTACGGCGGCCTCGGGCTGTTGATCGGGAGCCGACGGAGCTACGCCACCGCTGCGGCGCTCTGTGTGTTCGTCCCTCTCTCCCGGATCGTTTTGGGCGTCCACTACCTCGTCGATATCGTCGTCGGGCTGGGGGTCGGGGCGGCGTATCTCGGGCTCGTCTATCGGCTCTGCGGCCGGGGGGCGAAGCCGGGACGGGCGATGTTGCTCGCGCTCACAGCGGCGCTTGCCGGGGCCGCCACCGGTTATACGACCGACACGATGCTCGCGTTGGGCGGCACGCTCGGCGCGCGGATGGCGTGGGGGATACTCGGCGGGGCGGCGCTGAGAGCGCCCACAACGCCGGCCGTCGGCGCGGTCGGGACTGTCGTCGGGCTGGCGTTCGGCGGACTCCTCGTCGTCGTGTACGTCCTCGATCCGGCCCCGTACGTGTCCTTTCTGGGGATATTCGCCGTTGTGTGGGGCGTCATCGCGGCGCCGCTTGCGGGCGAAGCGGTCGCGGAGCGGCTGTAGCGGATCGTTTTGGACTTAGGAAGATACTTCCGGCTCGCGCGACGTGTTAGTGGTATGAGTGAGTTCACGGTACGGGGTCGGTATCCCGCCCGCTTCGGCGAACAGGAGTTCGAGACGACGGTCGATGCGCCGAACGCCGACGTGGCCCAAGAGCGCGTGTACACGAACTTCGGCTCCCAACACGGGCTGAAGCGCACGCAGATCGACATCGACGAGGTGGACGCATGAGCCTCGGCGGCGGCGGCGGTGGCGGCGGTGCGATGCAGCAGATCCAAGAACAGATGCAGGCCCTCGAGCAGGAAAAACAGGCCATCGAAAACGAGATCGAGAACGTCCGCGAGGAACAGGCGGAGATCGACGAGGCGATCGAGGCGATCGAGACCCTCGACACCGGCTCGACGGTGCAGGTTCCGCTCGGCGGCGACGCCTACATCCGCGCGGAGATCCAAGACATCGACGAGGTCATCGTGACGCTCGGCGGCGGCTACGCCGCCGAACGCGACAGCGACGGGGCGGTCGACTCCCTCGAACGGAAAAAAGAAACCCTCGACGACCGGATCGACGATCTCGAGTCCGAGATCGAGGCGGTCGAGGCGGAGACCGAGGATCTCGAGGCAAAAGCCCAACAGGCCCAACAACAGCAGATGCAGCAGATGCAACAGATGCAGCAGATGCAAGGCCAAGACGACGAGTAGGGGCGATGTTCGACGGACTGAAGGACAAACTCGGCAAGTTCAAAAGCGACGTCGAGGCCGGAGCCGAGACGGACGGTGAGTCGACGCCGGACACGGAGGGGGAGCCGGCCGACGCCGCGGAAGCGGCTGAGGCGTCGGCCGCCTCGGGGAGCGACGCTGACGGTGCATCCGACGCCTCCGGGGACGGCGAGGCCGACGACGGTCCCGGACTGGCGAAAAAGGCCGCCCTCGCCGCGACCGGCCGGACGGTAATCACCGAGGAGGAACTCGAAGCGCCCCTGGAAGCGCTCGAACTCGAACTTCTCCAGGGCGACGTCGAGATGGGCGTCGCCCGCGAGATCACCGACCGCATCCGCGAACAGCTCGTCGGCGACACCCGAAAGCAGGTCGAATCCGGCGAACAGGTCATCGAACGGGCGATCGGCGACGCGCTCCGTGAGGTCATACGCGTCGGCCAGTTCGACTTCGAGGGGCGGATTCGGGACGCCGACAAGCCCGTCGTCATCGTCTTCACCGGCGTCAACGGCGTCGGGAAGACGACGTCGATCGCCAAACTCTCACAGTGGCTCGAAACGCGTGGCCTCTCGTCGGTGATGGCCAACGGTGACACCTACCGCGCGGGCGCGAACGAGCAGATCGAAGAGCACGCCGAGGCGCTGGACACGAAGATCATCACCCACCAGCAGGGCGGCGACCCGGCGGCGGTCATCTACGACGCCGTCGAGTACGCCGAGGCGAACGGCATCGACGTGGTGTTGGGCGATACCGCCGGGCGGCTCCACACCTCAAACGACCTGATGGCCCAACTGGAGAAGATCGACCGCGTCGTCGACCCCGACATGACGCTTTTCGTCGACGAGGCGGTCGCCGGCCAGGACGCGACGAACCGCGCCGAGGAGTTCAACGACGCCGCCGAGATCGACGGCGCGGTGTTGACGAAAGCCGACGCCGACTCCCAGGGCGGTGCGGCGATCTCGATCGCCCACGTCACCGGAAAGCCGATCCTCTTTCTCGGCACCGGGCAAGGGTATGGGGACATCGAACGGTTCGATCCCGACGAGATCGTCGCCCGGCTGCTCCGCGACGGGGAGTAGGCCGTGCGGGATCGGACTGTGGCCGCGCTGTTTTTCGTTGGGATCGCCCTCGCGATCGGTTGGGGGCTGTTTCTGACGGGCGATCTCCCAGCCGAGGACGCTCCGAACACCGAGTTCGAGGTCACGACCGATCCGGCCGCGGGCGAGTTGGTCGTCGAACACGTCGGCGGCGAGGCGCTCGAGTCCGGCTCGGTTCGGGTGCTGGTGTATGAAGATCGACCGATCATCCCCGACCGGACGGTCCACGGGACGGTCTGGGAGACCGAAACCGGCGTCGTCGGGCCGACTGACCGGATCGAGCTCGAGGATCCGCGGTTCGAGTCGGGACAACGCGTCGTTATCCGGTGGTTCGGCGACGCGGGACAGGCGAACCTCCAGGAATCGCGGTTCGAGTGAGAGGAAGGCCCCGCCGGCCGGACGTGTTCGCGGCGATGAGGGCTCTCCCGGGCGGTGAAACGTCGGTTCGGCGAGCGGGCACCGACTCGGCAGCGGTATCGCCCGCCGATCCTCCGAACAGTTTAAAACCCGTCCGGGGCCGAATCATACTGATGAGCGTCTTGCCGAATTCGCTGCACGGGTTCATCGACGGGATCGGTTCCGTCGAGAAGACGCTTTTGTTGGTGAACCGGACGGAACCGAAGCCGTTCGTCGATCTCCTCTCGAAGACGTTCGAAAACCAGTCGGTGACCGTCGCCGAGCGATAGTGTACCGAGGGAGCGGACGACCTCGTCTGTTTGATCGAGGACGGGAGGGTAACCGCAACGACGCCGCTGTCGGAGCTCTCGGAGGCGTTTCTTTTAGCTGATAGCAGGCGCTAAGCCCCCTCCCTCAAGGAGTCGTTCGAGAATCGAAGATTCTCGTGATCCCGAAAATCGAAGATTTTCGGACGACACCGCAGTCCGCGCAAGCGGACAAGGAGCGGTAACGAGAGCGGAGCTCTCGTTCGCACATCAGAACGCTTCGCGTTCTGAGGACGCAGTAGGGAGGGGATACAGCGCCGTCTTCGTTTTACTTTCATTCTGTGCCGGGTATTTACAATACTGGCAGTCGAAGACTGGAAGTGTGATGGCAGCTACTCATCGTCTCGGCTTCGAGCCCGACAAGAAAGGCGGTCGAGATGAATCTCGCCATCACTACCCAATAGGAGTGGGACACTCCGAATCCACGCCTCTGGAGACTGCGCTCCCTGCGCGGACTGTCGGCCCACGCCGACTGTCCGTGAAAAAGTGTGTCGCAGAACGAGGAAGTCGTTCGAAAGACGACGTCTTTCGTGATCACGAGAGACTGCGTCTCTCGGACGACCCCACCCGCAGCGAGCGCGTCAGCGCGAGCAGGGTGGGGTAGTTCACTTAACGTCGACCGCTACCGAACCGGGACGAAACAGACGGAGACTGGACGGTTCCCGGCGGTGTTGACCGGCCTCGACGGCATCGAGTTCGAGGTCGCCGGGTTTCCACAGTCACCCCGCGAAAAACTCCTTTTGATCGTGATTTCGCGTTTTATCGAACACCGCGCGCTCACCCACGGCGACGGCGAGTTTCACAGCACGTTCCAGCGGCTCTCGCGACTCGACGACGAGTACGGCACCCGACGGATGTACGAGGCGCTTGCGGACAGCGGTGTCGACACGCATATTTACGGCGTCAACGACGATCCCGATATCGCGGAAAGCCTCGACGTGACCGTCAAAAGCGGCGATTCAGAGGAGTATCGACGGTCGTGGATCGTCGCCTTCAGGCCCGACAGCGAGTGGGACCGGGGGACGACGCCGGTCGGACCTGAAGGCGATACCGGTGCCGTCGCCCTCATCGCCGTCGAGACCGGGCCGAACGTCTGGCGAAGCGTCTGGACGTACGACGTCGATCGGATCGAGCAGGTGTTGACCTACATGTACCAGCGGTTCTGAGCTCCCGGGAGCAGGTTGACCGGGCGGGAATACACGATCCGGTACCGTTCCACAAGGTTATATCTCCCCGGGCGAGAAGCCGGGCGTATGCCAGCGAATACCAACCCTGCGGAGTCGTTCACGCTTGCGGCCGCACAGATCGAACCGGTGTATCACGACAAGGCGGCGACGCTCGATAAGACCTGCCGCTACATCGAGAAGGCCGGCACGGAGGGAGCGGACCTCGTCGTCTTCCCGGAGACGTACTTCCCGGGGTATCCCTACTGGCGCGGCAGCGTCTCGATCCCGCGGTGGACCGATCTGATGGTCGACCTCCAGAAGAACAGCCTCTCGGTGGACGACGAGGCCCTCGAGACGCTCGGGGACGCCGTCGAGGCGGCGAACGTAACCCTCGCGTTGGGGACAAACGAATTGAGCGAGCGGGCGGGCAGCGAGACGCTTTATAATTCGATCTTCTATTTCGACCGCGGCGGCGAACTCATGGGTCGCCACCGGAAGCTGATGCCGACCCAAGAGGAGCGGGCGATCTGGGGGCGGGGCGACCCCTCGAGTCTCGCGACATACGAGACCGATATCGGGACGCTCGGCGGATTGATCTGTTATGAGAACCACATGACGCTCTCGAAGGCGGCGCTGACAGCGATGGGCGAGGAGATCCATGCGGCCGTCTGGCCCGGCTTTTGGGAACAACACGGCCACCCCGGTGACAAGACCCGCGCGGAGGACGCCGGGGCGGTCGACACCTGTGATATCTACCCGGCGATGCGGGAGTACGCCTTCGAGACGCAGTCGTTCGTCGCCGCCTGCTCGGCGTATATGAGCGACGATATCCCCGAGCAGTTCTCCCAGGAGGAACTCGGGTTCAACGTCGCCTCCGGCGGCAGTATGCTTATAAATCCGGCGGGGATCGTCAAGGCCGGCCCCCTGGTCGGGGAGGAGGGGCTTTTGACCGCCGACTTCGAGCGCGACGAGCGCCGGGCGACGAAGGCGTACTTCGACGCGATGGGTCACTACAGCCGGTGGGATGCGGTGTCGCTCGATATCAGCGACGAAACGCTCGATCCGGTCGGCGGCGGCTCGGATCGCCCACGGGGTCGCGAGAGCCGGCTTTCGGCGGCGGCGGCCGAAGAGATCGCGGACGAACACGCGGTTCCGATCGACGCCGTCGAGGCCGTCGCCGAGGCGGTGTCGGATCGGTCGGACTGATACTGGTGGACGAAATCGAATGAAGCCGACCCGAGCGTGCGCCGCCGGGCGTTCGATCGCGACGGCGTTGGGTCGTCAGGAGTCCCGGGAAACCGTTATCAGCCGACCGGTCACAGAGTCCGGCTCGAGGCGATACAGGTCGATATCGAGATCGCCTTTCGGCTGCGGCCAGATCTCGAAAAGCGGTCGCTTCGCCGACCCGTACTGCTGGATGTCCTCAACGGTGAGATCATCGGGATCGATCCGAACGAGCCGGCCGGTGGCGATGACGCTGCGGTACGTGCCCTCGCTGTCGTCATAGACCACGAGACGAGCGGCGGACTCGTCCTCGAAGAAGCGTCGCTTTTCGCTGTCGGGCGTCGACACCGACCGCATATAAAACAGCCGGTCGGCGGCGTTGTACCCGTAGGATATCGGGATCGAGTGGGGGTCGTCGCCGCGTGCGAGCGACAGGACCCCCGTTTCGTGGGCACCGAGAAAGGCGTCGGTCTCCTCGTCCGACATCTCGGCTCGGCGATCGATTGCCATACCCGAAAAAGCGGGCCACGGTACTTATCGTTGCCCTCTTTCGCCCCGCCTCAACGCCACGCCCGGAGTTCGACGACATCATCGGCGTCGGCGCTGATCCATTTGGTGAGGCGTTCGCCGTCGTCGGCGTTTCGCGGGACAAAGGTGTACTCCCCCGGGCCGGTGTCGCTGGCGATCACCTCGAGCGTGTACGGGTGGCTGGTCGATCGGCTCCGCTCCGGTTCGAAGCCGTTGGAGGTGTCAGTCATGCGCGTCTCACACCTGCCTCTCGGCACGCGGAAATATAACACGGGTGGCCGAATCCCAGGCCGTCGGATTCGACGAGAGCTTTTCTGACGGCGGGTCCGAACCCCGAGTAATGGCAACCCGATCAACGCCACCGGATCCGCGTTCGATCGACACCGGAGAACGGCCCTTCGTTCTCATCTGGGAGGTGACACAGGCGTGTGAGTTGGCCTGCGAACACTGCCGGGCGAACGCCCGACCGGGGCGATACGCCGGGGAACTGACGACCGCGGAGGGAAAGCGGCTGCTCGATGCGGCCGCCGAGTTCGGCGACGGACAGCTCGTCGTCCTCTCGGGCGGCGACCCGATGAAGCGACCGGACCTCGTCGAGTTGGTCGAGTACGGCACCGAGCAGGGCCTTCGGATGACGTTGACGCCGAGCGGGACCGAGGCGTTGACCTCCGACTCGATCACGGAACTTGCCGACGCCGGGCTGTGCCGGATAGCGCTCAGCGTCGACGCCCCCGGCGACGCCCACGACCGGTTCCGGGGCGAATCCGGGAGCTTCGAGCGGACGATCGAGGCCGCCGAGGCCGCGACGGCGGCCAACGTCCCGATACAGATCAACACGACCGTCTGTGAGTCGACCGTCGGAACGCTTCCGGCGGTTCGCGATCTCGTCGCCGAGCTCGGGGCGGTGCTTTGGTCCGTGTTCTTTCTCGTCCCGATCGGTCGGGGACAGCTGCTCGAGGGGCTCGACCCCGAGCACGCCGAATCCGTCCTCGAGTGGCTCCATGCGGCCTCCGAGACGGCCCCGTTCGGAATCAAAACGACCGAAGCGCCCAACTACCGCCGCGTCGCGCTCCAGCGAGACGGTTCGGCGACCGACACACCCGACGGGGACGCGATCGGACGGCGCGGCGGGATCATCGCCGGCGACGGGTTCGCGTTCGTCTCACACACGGGGGAGCTGTACCCCTCCGGATTCCTCCCGAAGTCGGCCGGCAACGTCACCGATGAGGGCCTCGTTTCGCTGTATCGCGGCTCCGAGCTGTTCGAGTCGCTCCGGGACCGCGATCGGCTCCGGGGGAAATGCGGGGCCTGCGAGTTCAGGACCGTCTGCGGTGGCAGCCGATCGCGGGCCTTCGCGACGACCGGCGACCCGTTGGGGAGCGATCCCCTCTGTGCGTACGTCCCCGAGGGGTACGACGGCGACCTCCCGTAGGCTGGGATTCGGGGAAGCGGCTTTTATTTCCGAACCGGAAACGCGCGTATGGCCGAACCGACGGAGCGACGACGGATCGAGGACGGCGACCGCGCGCCGAACGGGCGGGAGTTCGAGGTGTTCGTCCGGGAGGGTGGATCGGATCCGATGCGACACGTCGGCAGCGTCCGCGCGGCCGATGTCGACGGTGCATACGTGATCGCGAGCCGGTTGTTCGCGTGGCACGCCGACGACGTCTGGATCTGCCCCAGCGCCGACGTGACCCGATACACGACCCACGATCTGGCGGATGACACCGAACGCGTCGACCGGCCGACGGACGCGGAAGAGCCCCGCAACCGGGAGTGGTCCTGAATGATCTCGGTCAGCACGCTGTTGTGTGATCACGCCGCCGACGGCAACCGCCTCCGGTACAACGTCGATACGGGTGCCGAGAACCCGGTCTCCGATCGGCCCCAGCGGCGGCCGGTCGTGGTCTGGAACACGACGAACCGGTGTAACCTCGAGTGTGTCCACTGTTATGCGGGTGCGGAATCGGAGCCCAAAGCCGACGAGTTGAGCACCGCTGAGGGCAAGCGGCTGCTCGAGGATCTGGCCGACTACGGCGCGCCCGTCGTCCTGTTTTCCGGCGGCGAGCCGATGGTTCGGGAGGATCTCACGGAGCTCGTCGCGTACGCCGCCGACGCCGGCATCCGCCCGGTGCTTTCGACCAACGGGACGCTTTTGACGACGGAACGCGCCCGTGAATTAAAAGACGCTGGGCTGGCGTACGCCGGGGTCTCCGTCGACGGCCTCGCCGAGCGAAACGACGAGTTCCGGGGCGTCGACGGGGCGTTCCAGGCGGCCGTCGAGGGGATCGAAAGCTGTCTGGAGGCCGGGCTGAAGACGGGGCTTCGATACACCGTTACCCAACAGAACGTCGGGGACCTCGACGGCGTCGTCGACCTGTTGAGCGACGTCGGCCTCGATCGGTTCTGTTTCTATCATCTCTCCTACAGCGGCCGCGGCGAGACGCTGGACGAGGTCGATCTCGACACCGCCGAGCGGCGCGAGGTCGTCGGACGCATCTGCGATCGGACGCTCCGAGCACACCGCAACGGCGAGGAGATCGAGACGCTTTTAGTCGGCAACTACGCCGACGCCGCCTACATCGTCGAGTACGCCCGCCGGGAGTTCGGCGAGGACGCCGCTCGCCGCGTCTACGAGCGGCTCGACCGCAACGGCGGCGATCCCACCGGCGACCGCGTCGCCGCGGTCGACTGTCTCGGTAACGTCCATCCGACGCAGTTTTGGCGGACGTACAGCCTCGGTAACGTCCGGGACCGCTCCTTCGCCGACATCTGGGAGGACGACTCGAACCCGGTCTTGGAAGCAGTTCGGAACCGGCCGGGGAACCTGACCGGGAAATGCGCCGAATGTCGCTACCGGGGGATCTGTCGCGGCGGGTCGCGGCTGCGTGCGCTGGCCGCCGGGAACGGCCTTTTCGGGCCGGACCCGCAGTGTTATCTCGAGGAGTCCGAACGGCGGGGTCCGACGCCGGCCGCAAACGCCGACTGACCGCAAAGCCGGGCGGCTACGAACATGTTCGGGGAGATGGACTTGCCGAGGAAACCCTACGGTACAGGTATGAGCAGCAACCAGACGCTCGAGGAACGCTCCGATCGGATCGCCGAGACGACCGTCGAGGTCCGTTGTACCGGCCACGTCAGAACCGAGATCGGCGAGCACAGCTTCGAGTACAGCTTCGATGGATCGACGCTTCGGGAGTTCCTCGAGGCGTTCTTCGAGGAGTACGACGTCGCGGATATGCTGATCGCGGAGACGGAGGAGGAGGCGACTGCGCACGGGTGGGCACCCACGGACGGCGATCCGCCGGGCGCGTGGCGCAAGAACCCGGAGGGCGAACAGACCCGCGCATTCGCCCGCGTCGCGATCAACGGGCAGTTCAACGAACACCTCGATGGGCTGGACACCGAACTCGAGGCGGGTGACCGTGTCGCGTTGATGTACCCGTTCATGTTCTGTCTGTGACCGCGGCCACGAACGTTTTATAAGACCAATACGACAATATAAATGTTTACGAAAAGTCCCGAGCTTCAGGAGCGGGGACGGAAGGAAAGTCCCGGGAACCAGAACATACCTACATGGGACTCGAAGCGGCCGTCAGCGTCGACGACCCGGGCCGATGCCCGGTCGCGGATGCTTCCGAAGAAACGGGCGAACGGATCGGATCGGTAAAAAAAAGCACAAACGGTGGCGTCGCCGTCGAGGAGTTCGAACTCGCTGCCGGGACGCCGACGCCGGAGGGGACGACGGAGGTGTTCGGCGACAACCGATACAGCGTCTACCGGTTCGAGCGGGACCGCTCGGAGCCGTGTTTCTGCGAGCGGATCGAGGCGTTCGGCTGCCCGATCGTCGACGTCCGGTCGGAGGACGGCGAGTTGCGCGTCGTTTTCCGGCCCCCGGACGTCGAAACCCTCCAAGACATCGTCACCACGCTGCGTGAGGAGTTCGGCGGCGTGAGTCTCAAACACCTCGTCCAGTCGGGCGATCCCGACGAGTCCGACACCGTCGTCGTCGACCGCGGGCGGCTGACGGACCGCCAGCGTGAGGTGCTCGAAACCGCCTACGGGATGGGGTATTTCGACCACCCGAAAGGGGCCAACGCGGAGGAGGTCTCCGAGGCGCTGGAGATAAACTCCGCGACGTTTCGGGGACATCTCTCGGCCGCCCAATCGAAGCTGCTCGAGTCGGTCGTCGAGCGGTAGCTCCTTCGGGCCGAAAATCGCCGCCACACCGGACGTTTACAGGGTTCGAACCGTATCGCGTGTATGCCAACCATCGGAGTCGTCGGTGCCGGCGCGGCCGCCGCCGCGGCGACGCTCGTCGTCGAGACGGCGGTCCCTGAAGCCGACGTGACTGTCTTAGAGAAATCGGGCGGCGTCTGCGGGCGCGCTGCGACCCGTCGGCACGGCGACCTCGTTTACGACTACGGCGCGAACTACGTCAAATCCGACGACGAGCGCGTCGTCGAGTTGCTCACCGAGACCCTCGATTCGGAGGGACTCGTCGACGCGGGCGAGCCGATCTACACCTTCGACGAGTCGGGGGCCGTCTCGCCGGGCCGGGAGCCGGACGGGCACAAATGGAGCTACGAGGCGGGGCTGACCCAGATCGCAAAGCGGCTGTTCGGGGAGACCGACGCGACGGTCCAGCGGCGGACCCGGGTGGAGACGATCCACAGGGAAGGCGACGCGTGGACGCTTTCGGACACCGACGGGGAGACGTGGGGGCCGTTCGACGTGCTCCTTTTGAATCCGCCCGCCCCGCAGACGGCCGAGTTGGTCGCCGACGCCGAGTGGGACGACGACCGCAGGGCAGCGCTTTCGGAGGCCGCTGCCGCCGTCCCCTACCGGACGGTCTGGACGGCCGTCCTGCAGTATCCCTTCGAGTTGGATCGGCCCTACTACGGGCTCGTCAACACGGACAAAAACCACGCCGTCGGCTGGATCTCCCGCGAGGAGTGCAAGCGGGGCCACGTTCCAGACGGCGAGACGCTGCTCGTCGTGCAGGCGAACGGCGAGTGGTCGCGGGAACACTACGACCGCGACCCAGACGCGAACGTTGCGGAGCTCGCCGACCTGACCGCCGATATCGTCGGCGACGACCGCCTCTCGGAGCCGGCCTGGACCGACCACCAGGGCTGGCGCTACGCGCTCCCCGAGGGAGGCGTCCGCCGGGGGCCACTCGACTCCGCCGAGCGGGCCGGGTTGTACTGTCTCGGCGATTGGGTCGCGGGCGAGGGACGGCTCCACGCGGCGCTCGCAAACGGACTCGAGGTGGGTGAGCGGGTCGCACACTCGGTGTGAAAACGCCTGCGGTTCGTACCAGCCGGCGGGACACGCGTCGCGTTTTTGTCGGTGTGAGTCCAACGTAACCCATGGCCGAGGTTCCACGGCTGATGAGCACGCAGCATCCGGACAACGCGACGCTACCGTTTTTCGCCTCCGGGGACGTGATCGAGGGCGAAGACGAGATCCAGGAGGCGTACTACGTCGCCTCGCATCTGGGCTGCGACGAGGGGATGTGGGATTTCGAAGGGAAGGAGGGCGACGAGTACGTGGTCAAGAAGCTACTCGCACGGTATGAGGAGTATTTCGAGTCGAACCGCCTCGGCTCGGATTTCCGGCTGACGATCCGGGGGCCGAACCCCGATCTCGAGGCCTCGGAAGCGAAGATACTCCTCGAGATCCTCGAGAGCATCCCGCGGTCCTACGACGCCGCGGCGACGTACGCCGACGGGATGGGGATCGAGGCGGTGTCGCCGATCCACGAGGTGATCGTGCCGATGGTCACCGGCGCCGAGCAGATAAACGCGGTCCGGGAGTACTACGAGTCGTTCGTCGTCGGGAAAGGCGACGAGGAGCTGTGGGACGGCCGCACCGTCGGCGAGTGGGTCGGTGCGTTCCACCCGCCGTCGATCGACGTGATCCCCCTCATAGAGGAGCGTCGGGCGATGTTGCGCGCCGACGAGATCGTCGAGGCCTACGCCGACGCCTGGGACGCCGAATCCGTCCGCGTCTTTCTCGCTCGGTCGGATCCGGCGTTGAACTACGGATCGCTGTCCGCCGACCTCATCAACAAGATCGCCCTCCAGCGGCTCTACCGGATGGCGGACAGAACCGGAATCGAGGTCCATCCGATCCTCGGGGCGGGGTCGGCACCGTTCCGCGGAAACCTAACGCCCCACCGGGCGGCCGAAACCGCGGCCGCCTACCCGGAAGTCGAGACGTTCACGATACAGTCGGCGTTCAAATACGACTATCCGGTCGAAACGGTCCGGGACGGCATCGAAACGCTCCGGGAGGCCGACCTCGGGGACCCGCCGGCTGAAATCGACGCCGAGCGCGCGCTGGCCGTCGTCGATCGGGTCGCGGACGCCTACACCGAACAGGTCGACGCGATGGCGGCGACGATCAACCGCCTGTCGGCGTACGTCCCCGACAGGCGGGCGCGAAAGCTCCACGTCGGGCTGTTCGGCTACTCCCGCGAAGTCGGCGAAAACAGGCTTCCGCGGGCTATCGGGTACACCGCCTCGCTGTACAGCGTCGGCTGTCCGCCGACGATGCTCGGCGTCCACGCGCTCACCGACGACGACGTCGCGTTCGTCGAAACGGCGTTCCCCGCGTTCTTCGATCACCTCCGGGACGCGGCGGCGTATTACAACCCCCGGTGTACGGAGGTGCTTCCGGTCGATCCGGAACCGCTGGAGACGGCCGCCGAACTCGTCGACGCCGAACGGAACGACCGGCACTTGGGGGCGACCGACGAGGCGATCGACGCCTACGAGCGCGGCGACGAGGATACCCTCCGGTCGTCGATCCGACGGGCGGCCCGCGAACGGCGGTTCCTGGGGTGATCAACGACCCCGTTTCCCGGCCAGATACCGGGGGAATGTGTCTTTTAAAAACTCGCACTCCCTTTGGCGTGTATGAACCCATCGCCGGATCTCAGCGGCCGAACGGCGCTTGTGACCGGAAGCGCGGCGCGTGTCGGACGGGAGCTGCTCCTCAGAATCGCCGACTGCGGCGCGGACGTGGCCGTCCACTACAACGAAAGCGCCGCCGAGGCGGAGGCGACGGCCGCGGAGGCACGCGATCTCGGTGTTGAGGCCGTCCCCGTCGGGGCCGACATCACGGAGCCCGAAGCGGTCGATTCGATGTTCGAGACGATCGAATCCGAACTCGGGACGGTCGACGTGTTGGTCAACAACGTCGGCGACTTCGACGCGCGTCGCTGGACCGACATCGAGTGGGCGTCGTGGCGAAACGTCGTCGAAACGACGTTCTACGGCACGGTACTGTGTTCGAGACGGGCGCTACCGGGGATGCGTTCGGAGGGGTGGGGCCGGATCGTGAACATCGGCTTCGCGGACAGCGACCGGATGCACGCCCACCCGGTGAACTTCCCGTACTTCGTCGCCAAGACCGGCGTGTTGATGTTCACGCGGATGGCGGCCGGCGACACACAGGACGACGGCGTCACGGTCAACGCCGTCTCGCCGTTCGCCGTCGAGAACACCGTCTCCGATGTCTCGTCGTTTCCCCGCGGGCGGGCGGCGTCGTTCGACGACGTCGCCGCTCCGGTGGTGTTCTTCCTGAGCGACGCCGCCGCCTACATCAGCGGCGAGAACGTCGCGGTCGACGGCGGCCGACTCACCGAGCGGTGAACGCGGCGGAAGACGGACAGGCCCGCGGCACGTGGTGTGGGGTATGGCCGAACGCTCCGGGGTCTTCCGCGTCTACCGCATCGTCGAGGCGGTCCCCCACTACAACCTCCAGTCGGTCGAGTCGCCGACGCTGTACACCGTCTACCGGTCCGGGTACGCCGAGGACATCCAGTCGTCCGTCGGCGAACTCCGAACCGGCGACCGGATCGAAGCGACGCTTTCGGGCGACCCCGCCGACGAGTCGGAGCCGTGGCGGCTGACCGCCGTCGACCGCCTGGATGGCCTCGAGATGGGCTTTGCGGTCGACGCCACTCCGCCGGAGATCGCCCGCGACGGCTGGGTTTCGGGCGGTTCGGAGCCGGTATATCGTCCCCTGACTGACAAGGGGAAAGCGGTCGGGGTCTGCTGTCTCCAGCCCCGCGAACCGCTGCCGAACGGCGCGTTCGTTCCGAGCGTCCTCACCGGGCTGTTGCCGCTCGAGAAGCACTTTCGGTCGATGCCGATCGTTGAACAGCCGGCGGCGGAGGCGCTTTTCATCGACCCCGACCCGCCGGATGCGTCGTCGTACTCGACACCGTACGGTGTCGTCCTCCTTTTTTCGGCGGCTGGCAGGGAGGTCGCCGACCGGTTCAGAGGGAACTACGGCTGCCCGCGAGGAACCGACACGCGCCCCGAATTCGATCCTTACGGGATCTGAGCGGACCGGTGTCGGTACGGACTATTGCGGTTCCGTGGGGCGCGAACACCGCAAACAGAGCGTATGCGCTGCGGCCCAGTTGACATCGGTCGAACCGCAGTCGGGACAGCGGTGGTGGTCGGTCGCGTACTCCGTGGTGCCGCGGGGGGCCGCGAGAAACCCCTCGCTTGTCACCCGCTCCAACAGTCCGGGGAACCGTTGCCTCTTATATGTCGGGCGGGCGGCGAGAAACGCCCCCGGATCGGCGGGGTCGGAGCCGTGGAGATCTCCCCATTCGACGGCGATCTCGCCGCGTTCGAGGCTCCGGGCGACCTGTTTTATCGGGGCGGCGGCGGCCTCGAAAAGCGGTGTTGTGCCCCAATACTGCGGCCCGCGGTCGTCTATGTTCGCCTCGCGGTAGGCGGACTCGGCGTCCTCGTAGGCGGCGGCGGCATCGCCCACGCCGCCGACCGCTCGGAAGTCGGCGACGAACTCCGCGAGACACGCCCGCTGGACCGGCTGCTCGAAGCCGGTCGTGAGATCCCGCGAGACCGAAACGCCCTCGACGGCGCGTCGGGCGGCCCTGTCTTCGGCCCCCGCGACGCGGTAGCAGACGCCCGAAAGCGCGAGATACTGTAATCCGGCACCGATCCAACCTTTTTCATCGGGTTCGAACGGCGCGACGTCCGGCCGCGGATCCGCGAGGACACGCCACCCGGCGCGGCTGTATCGGTTCCCGGCGGCCACGTAATCGCGTCCGGCGAGCGCTTCGATCGCCCCGGCACGGTGGCCGCCGTCCTGTGTGCTCATACGGACCATCGGCGCGCCGTGGACACAACGGTTCGGCAACCCCTCAAAACGTGCCGGAAACGCCGGCCGGTCGGCGCCGGAGGCTGGGAAAGACGGATACCGCTTGCGCACGAAGCGTTCCCATGAGCCGCGACCGGACCCACACGCGGGAGACCGCCGCGGACGCTACCGGCGAGTTCGATGCGGAGTTCGAACCCGACGACAGGACCCGAACCGAAGAAGCCGGGTCCGCGGACAGCGACCGCAGCCTCCGCGGCCGCGCCGCCGAACGCGGCAAGGAGCTCTTCTCGCCGCGGCACTTTTTCGCCGCGTTGCTTTTGATCGGAGCCTCGCTTTTCGCCGCGGGTACGTTCATCCCGCTTCCGGGAGCCGGACTGGTCGGTGTGTTCCTCGCGGCCTTCGCGTTCGGGCTCGTCGCCTCGAAGCGTCGCTACGCGGAAACGGCGGTCGCAGGCGGGATCGCAACGGCCGCGAGTACGTTTCTCGATTTCGCCGTCGTCGCGTTCTTCGGCGGGTTCGGTGTCTCGCTCGCGGCGGTCGCGGGCGGGCTCGGGGCCGTCATCGCTGCGGTCGGAGCGTACTTCGGACGGGACCTCCGTGACGGGCTAACACGGGACCTCTAGGCGGACTCGTCGGTAACGAGCCGCCAGCGCTCGCCGTCACGCTCGACGACGCCGTGTGCGGAAAGCCCCTCGAGGGCATCGACCACCACGTCCGGCGGGGCATCGACACGACGGGCGAGCGTCTCAGTAGTCTCGGGCGCGCCGGCGAGCCCCCTGAGGAGGTCGCCGTAGAATCGGCCGTCAACGCCCTCGAAGTGTGCGCTGATCCGATCGAGCGTCTGTGTGAGCCGGCCCTGGACCCACCGTTGGGCCATCGAGAGCTCGTTTTCGAGCCGTTCGAGCTGCTCGAGATCCGAGACGAGGGCGGGGAGGTCGGGGGCGCCCTCGTCGGATCGATCCACGTCGCCGGCGGCGTTCCCATCCGCCGAGTCCGTCTTACTGTCCGCCGAATCCGTCTCACTGTCCGCCGAGTCCGTCTTACTGTCCGCCGAATCCGTCTCAGCATCGGCCTGCTCCTCGCCCATCCGTCCGACGTGCAAGGAGACGTGTCGCCACGAGGTTATATCGAGGTTCGGCGAGGCGGAGTAGGCGCTTTTTGTGCCGAATTCGTAGGGGGAGACGTTCACCTCGAGCCGGAGGTTGCGGGCGATCGAGAAGTACTTCCGGCGGCCGTCGTCGACGTGGGATTCGACCAACCCGGCCTCCTCGAGCTTCCGGAGATGGTCGATAACCGCCTTCGGGCTCACGCCGAGATACTCGCTGATCTCGGTGACGTAGCAGGGTTTCCGCGAGAGCAACCGCAGGATCCGTCTGCGGTTCTCGTTGCCGAGGAGATCTAGAAGTGCCGCGGAGTCCATCTGTTCGTGGTACGGTCCGAGGACGAAAAAGCGTGACGTGAGCGGATCGGGGCGGTGATTCCGCCGTTCGAGGCCGCCTCCGCCCCCACGAAGCGATATCGCGACGAACATTGAAACCGTTATATGCCACGGACGGCCACAACTATCCACGAGGCTTTTCTATGTCTGGATCCGACACCACCGACGCCGCCGGACGCGCGGAACTGCGGACGCCGATCGTGGCCGTGCTCGGCCACGTCGACCACGGGAAGACGAGCCTGCTGGATGAGGTCCGCGGCTCGGCCGTCACCGCCGGCGAGGCCGGGGCGATCACCCAACACATCGGGGCGACGGCCGTCCCGCTTGAAACGATCTCCGATATCGCCGGCGAGCTCGTCGATCCGGCGGATTTCGATCTCCCCGGGCTGTTGTTCATCGATACGCCCGGGCACCACTCGTTTTCGACCCTGCGCTCTCGGGGCGGTGCGCTCGCCGACATCGCGATCCTCGTCGTCGACGTCAACGACGGGTTCCAACCGCAGACCCACGAGGCGCTCGATATCCTCAAACGGACCCAGACGCCGTTTATCGTCGCGGCGAACAAGATCGATACGGTCCCCGGCTGGAACCCGAACCCCGACACGCCGGTACAGCGGACACTCGAAGCCCAAAGCGACCGCGCGGAGAGCCGGCTCAACGAACAGCTCTATGAGATCATCGGCCAGCTGTCCGACGAGGGGTTTTCCGCCGATATGTACTGGCGGGTCCAGAACTTCCGGGAGAACATCGGCGTCGTCCCCGTCTCCGCCGAAACGGGCGAGGGGATCCCCGATCTGTTGACCGTCCTCATGGGGCTTTCACAGCGGTATCTCAAATCCGAGATGTCGATCGACACCTCCGGTCCCGGCGTCGGGACCGTCCTGGAGGTCAAAGACGAACGCGGGTTCGGCACCACGCTCGATATCGTCCTGTACGACGGCGTGATCCGCGCCGACGACACCGTCGTCGTCGGCGGGAAAAACGAGCCGATCGTCACCGACGTCCGGGCGCTGTTGCAGCCGCGACCGCTCGCGGAGATCCGGACGGAAAGCCAGTTCGAGCAGGTCGAGTCGGTCCGGGCGGCCGCCGGCGTCAAGGTCGCCGCGCCGGATCTCGACGGAGCGATGGCGGGCGCGCCGGTTCGTGTCGTCCGCGACCGCGACCTCGAGACGGTTATCGCCGAAGTGCGGGCCGAACTCGCCGACATCGAGGTCGTCACCGAGGAGCAAGGCGTCGTCGTGAAAGCCGACACGCTCGGCTCGCTGGAGGCCATCGCGGCCGCCCTCAAAGAGGCGGAGGTGCCGATCGTCCGCGCGGAGGTCGGCGACGTCGCCCCGCGGGACGTCGCCGTGGCCTCGACCGCGGAGGAGTCGAAACACGCCGCGATCCTCGCGTTCAACGTCGACGTACTCGAGGACGCCGAGGCGGAGATCGAACGCCAAAGCGACGTCGATCTCTTCGCCGATGACGTGATCTATCAGCTCGTCGAGGAGTACGAGGAACACGTCGCGGCGATCGAGGACGCCCAACAGGAGCAAATTCTCGATAAGATCCAGCGGCCCTGCCGGTTCCGGATCCTCGACGACCACACGTTCAGACAGTCGAACCCCGCCGTCGTCGGCGTCGAAGTGATGTCCGGCACGCTCAAGCGCAACTCCCGGGTCGTCAAATGGGAGGGCAACGAGCCCGAACGGGTCGGCGAGTTGAAATCCCTGCAGGACGCCGGCGAGGACGTCGATTCGGCGCGGGCCGGCGAGTCCGTCGCCGCCTCTATCGACGGCCCGACGGTCGGCCGCCAGATCGAGGAGGGCGATGAGCTGTGGACCGAGATCCCGGAGAAACACGCGAAGATCCTCGAACAGGAGCTGGCCGACGAGATCCCGGCCGACGAACTGGAGGCGCTGCGGATGTATCTCGACAAGCGGCGCAAGCGGGATCCCTTTTGGGGGAAATAAACTCTGGCGTACTTACTTTGTACGAACATTTGTACTGGATACAGCACTCTCTTTGTGAGAGTCTTCCGGAGGAAGAGGTTTTTGAAAAACGTCTGTGTGTAGGTAGTAAACAACCACGGGTCGGGTGACCCGTGGCTTTTGTTGTTCCCTCAGCCTACGTC
>OBKM01000299.1_pt1 | contig 25132 bp, 22 predicted proteins | sample 1519691 | NCBI WGS metagenome assembly OBKM01 (sample SAMEA37050418, study PRJEB22526) | metagenome | biome: saline pan; feature: lake; material: water | place: Egypt | collected 2015 | depth 0.5 m | reverse complement strand
AATCCCGCAGCTTCAGCCGCACCAGGTCGTCGGGATACAGGTAGGCCTTGTCGACCCGTGCGCCCTCGTACCCCGCGAGTTCGCCCGCGAGCGCCGCGAGATCGACGCTCGTCAACTCCCGCTTTGGCTCCATACCTCACCTTCCGCGACCGGCCCCAAATGGGTGTCGCTACCGGGCCACCGACGACAGCTGTACCGAGAAGGGAATCAGTGTCGGGATCAGGCTCGGGCGGCGTGCCCGTAGACGAACGCCCGGAGGAGCTTCGCCCCGAGCGTCGCCGCCTGGCCGTCGTCGTGGTCGTTCACCTCGACCACGTCGAACCCGACACAGTGGGGCGCGACCGCACGCACGACACGGTGCATCGTCGCGGGGTCGAGGCCAAACGGTTCGGGCGTGCCGGTGCCCGGCGCGAACCCGGGGTCGGCTGCGTCGATATCGACACTCAGGTAGACCCGCCGCCCGTCGAGATTTGGCTTCCAGTCGCCGACATCGGCGGGCGGAACCACGGTCACCCGTTCGTCCTCGCGGGCGCGCTCCCACCCGGGTTCACTCCCCGAGCGGACTCCGAGCAGTACCACCTCGTCGGCGTGATCGGCGACGTGATGCGTGACGGTGGCGTGGCTCAGGGGGTTGCCGGCATAGGACGGCCGGAGGTCGAGGTGGGCGTCGAGGCAGATGTACACGTCGGGGTCGAGCGCGCGTACCGCCCCCCTGGTGACGGTGTGCTCGCCGCCGAGCAAAAGCGGCACCACCCCGTCACGCCGGTACTCCGCGAGCGCCCCGCGCAGGAACTCGAGATACTCCGCGACATCGTCACTCGGGTGGATGTCGCCGTGGTCGTGGACGTCGAGGTCACTGAACCGGAGGTCGGTGTGCTGGTCGTAGTCCTCGAACGGCTCGGCGGCCTCCCGGACGCGGGCCGGGCCAAAGCGGGTCCCCGGCCGGAAGGTCGTCGAGCGGTCGAGCGGCGCGCCGACGACGGCGTAGTCGGCCGCCTCTCGCGGGGCGCGCGCACCGGGGAACATCGGCTCAGACGATCTTGCGCTTGCCCTCGTGCTCGAGGAACTCGATCTCGTCGTCGGTCTCGAGCCCCTCGTCACCGGCACGCATGACGAAGGTGTCGTACGTTTCGAGATCCATCACCTGGATCTCGCCGTTACGGACATCGACGACCTGCCCCTGCTTGCGCTGGATAATGGGCACCCAGATCTTCTGGTCGACCGGCTTCGACAGCGACCGCTTCTGCCCGTCGAACACACCCTCGGCCTCGATACGTGCCTTCGCGCTGCCGTGCTTGCCCGGCTTCGCCGTGCTGTAGGAGTTGATCTGACAGGGAACGTCGTCGATGTTGACGTAACTTCCCTCGTCGAGTTCTCGCACCTCGGTCTGCTGTTTCGCCATGTCGTTCCGTTATCAACCTGCCAGTATAAGCCGTTTGGATTGGTCCGGGGCCTTCGAGCGTGTGGCGACAGACGCCCACGTGACCGGGTCAGCCAGGCAGCTCGTCGCCGCCTCTGACGGCCACGTGGCCGTGCTCCGGTATCCGCTTGGCTGTCGGGGGTGTCGACGCCGTCGCCTCCGCTCGCCTCACCCGCTGTGTCCCTGCCTGCCCCGGCGGTCCCGGGTGTCAGAGCACAACGGCGCCAGGTGTCCCCGGCTGACGACCAGAAACCGCCAGCAGGCGCGCAGGCTCACCGCAGGCCACCCCCTACCCGTCCTCGACTGCGATGGTTGTTCCCCGGTCGGACCCGCCCGCCCGCTTCGGAACCCGGAGCTCCAGCACGCCACGCTCGATTGTCGCCGTGGCATCGTGTGGGTTCGCGTCTTCGGGCACCGGGAGCTCCGCATCGAGAAACAGCGACCGCTCCTCGCGCTCGTAGCTGAACCCTTCCGGGACCCCCTTCTCGCGGGCCGCCTCGACCGTTATCCGGCTGTCGGTGGCGCGCAGGTCCACCGTCTCCGCTGTCGTTCCGGGTAGATCGACCACCAGCAGGTAGCCATCCTCGCTCTCCAGCAGGTCGGCGAACACCGCATCGGGCAGGTCTGTCAGGGCGTCACGGAGTGCTGGCATGACACGGTGTTGTGCCCGACGGTCGAAAAAGCCCCTGGATTCTGCCCGTGACGGCCGCTCGACCGGTGACCCGGGCCCGTCAGCCGTCGACGAGGTCCGTGAGCGCAGTCACCTGGCGGGCGCCGTCGACCTGGCCGCCGAGGCGGTTGCGGTCGTGGCGCTCGACGTGGACCGCGTCCAGCCCGGCGTTGTGTGCCGCGCCGACATCCTGTGGGTCGTCACCGACCATCGCGCCCCTGTGGCCGTTACCCCCCACCCCCACCCCGAGGTCGGTCATCGCCAGCTCGAGCGGGTTGGGGTCGGGCTTCCAGCCGGTCTCCTCGTCACAGCAGACAACGGTGTCGAACCAGTCCGCGATGCCCAGCTCGGCGAGTATCGGCTCGGTCAGAAACGTCTGGCAGTGGGTTACCAGCCCGACCGGCGCCGTGATGTCGGTGACAAGCGCCGCGGCGTCGGGATAGACGTGGGTGGCCTCGGCCCGCCGGCTGGCGTCCTCGACCTCGTGGAAGGTCGCCCAGAACTGGGTGGCGTCGAGGCCGTACTCGGTGAAGACCTCCTCGCGGGTGCCGCCGAAGCCGTACCAGAGGTGCTCCGCCTCCCGGGCGGTGAACGACACCCCGAGACGGTCGCCGACCTCGCTGCCGACCTCGTGGATGTACGATGTCTCGACATCGACGACCGTCCCGTCGAGGTCCAGCAGCCAGAAGTCGTACTCGCCTCTCATCTGGACTCCGAGATAGCGGTTTCACCGATAAGTACCTTCCTGTCTGGTTCGACTGTCCGCTGAACGCCTGTTCGGATCAGTTCCACCACGCTACGCGAACGCTTAACAGCGGAGACGGCCAACCGGATGTATGGCGGCGACGGGAACAGTCGAGCGGCCGCTGGTGAGCCCCGGCGTGCTCGAGCAGCGCGGCTACCAGCTCGAACTCGCCGAGCGCGCGGGTCGGACCCACAGTCTGGTCTGCCTGCCGACGGGGCTGGGAAAGACGACCGTCTCGCTGCTGGTGACCGCGCGGCGTCTCCACGAGCAGGGCGGCAAGGCGCTGATGCTCGCGCCGACAAAGCCGCTGGTGGCCCAGCACGCTGACTTCTACCGCGAGGCGCTCGCCGTGCCCGAGGAGCGGGTGGTCACGTTCACCGGCGAGGTCAGCCCCGACGACCGGGGGGCGCTGTGGGAGACCGCCCAGGTGGTGCTGGCCACCCCGCAGGTCGTCGAGAACGACCTGCTGGGCAATCGTATCTCGCTCGCTGACGTGGTCCACTGCACGTTCGACGAGTGTCACCGCGCCACCGGCGAGTACGCCTACAACTACATCGCCGAGCGGTACCACGCCGACGCCGCGGAGCCGCTGGTGACGGGCATGAGCGCCTCGCCGGGTGACGACGAGGAGGCCATCCTCCAGGTGTGTGAGAACCTCGGCATCGAGAACGTGGCGGTGATGACTGAGAACGACGCCGACGTGGCCGAGTACACACACAACACGGCCGTCGAGTGGGAGCGTATCGAGCTCCCGGAGGCAGTCGGGTCGATCCGCGAGCGCGTCCGGGGGGTCATCCGCGACCGCATGGCCGAGCTCGCGGAACTGGGCGTCACCAGCACCACCAAGCCGGACGTCTCCGAGCGCGAGATCCAGAAGATACAGTCGCGGGTGACGCGGCTGATGGACGACGACGACTCGGCTGGCTACCGGGGGATGAGTCTGCTGGCCGAGGTTCGCAAGCTCCGCACCGCGATGACCTACGTCGAGACCCAGAGCGTGGAGTCGTTCCGGCGGTACATGGAGCGCCAGCAGGAGGCGGCCCGCTCCTCTGGTGCGTCGAAGGCCGACCAGCGGATGGTCTCGGAGCCGGCGATCCAGCAGGCCATCCGCATGGCCGAGGAGTACGACGACCTGCACCCGAAGTTCCGGCGTGCACGCATCCTGCTGGCACAGACACTCGGCATCGGCGACGGCGAGCGTGTCATCGTCTTCACCGAGTCACGCGACACCGCCGAGGCGCTGACGGGCTTTCTCTCGGAGCACTTCGCGACCGAGCGGTTCGTCGGTCAGTCCGACACCGACGGCAGCGACGGGATGACACAGGCCCAACAGCAGGCGACCCTGGAGCGGTTCCGCGCCGGCGAGTTCGAGGTACTGGTCTCGACGTCCGTCGCCGAGGAGGGGCTTGACGTGCCGGAGGTCGATCTCGTCCTGTTCTACGAGCCGGTACCGACGGCGATCCGCTCCATCCAGCGCAAGGGACGGACCGGCCGGCAGACGGAGGGACGTGTCGTTGTCCTGCTGGCGGAGGACACCCGCGACGAGGCGTACTTCTGGAAGGCCAGACAGGACGAGAAGCGCATGCACGAGGAACTCCAGTTGCTCAAGCAGGCGGCCGGCGAGATCGAGGCCCGCCTGGCCCCGCAGGCGGCGCTCGAGGGTGTCGACGGGACGCCCGGCGACCACCGGGACGAACCCGCCGCCCCGGACGACGACACAGGGGCCGACGGCGCCGACCCGCCGGCCACCGACGACGGACAGGCGGGCCTCGACGCCTTCGCGGCAACGGGGACCAGCCAGCGGGCGACCGACGCCGGGGCCGCGTCACCGGAGACCGACACGCCGGTCGAGGGTGAGCCGGCGGACAACCGCGACGGTGACGTCGATGCTACCACAGAGGCCGAGGCTGGTGGGGCTGTCGATGACACGAGCGGCGACGGGGTCATCGCGGAGCCGGGTTCGGAGGCGGTCGAGGTAGTGATCGACCAGCGAGAGCTCGACGCCGGCATCGCCCGGGACCTCTCGATGCGGGACGGGTTGGAGACACGCCTGGAGACGCTCGCGGTCGGTGACTACGTGCTCTCGGACAGGGTCGTCGTCGAGCGAAAGACCGTCGAGGACTTTCTCGAGACGCTGACCGGTGGCGACCGGTCGCTGTTCGACCAGGTCGGCGATGCCGCCCGCAACTACGGCCGGCCGGTTGTCGTTCTCGAGGGCTCGGGGCTGTACGAGCGCCGGAACGTCCATCCCAAGGCCATCCACGGGGCGCTGGCGTCGCTCGCGGTCGATTTCGGCGCCAGCGTGATGCAGACGGCCGGCGAGGACGACACCGCCGACCTGCTCAGCGTGCTGGCGAGACGCGAGCAGGAACAGCGCGACCGCTCGGTGAGCGTCCACGGCGAGAAACAGTCCCGGACCCTGGCCGAACAGCAGGAGTACGTTGTCGCCGCCATCGCCGAGGTCGGCCCGGTCACCGCGCGGTCGTTGCTCGCCGAGTTGGGCAGTGTCGAGGCTGTGATGACAGCCGACCGCGAGCAACTCATGGCCGCTGACGGCGTCGGCGAGGTGACCGCCGACCGCATCCGCGAGGTGGTCGCCAGCTCCTACGACGGGTCGTGACCCACCGGACAAGCTACCGGCTGCCTGGAACCGACGGGCAGATTAATATGGCCGTGCCCCGACACGGGACGTATGAGCGAGGAGCCACAACTCGAGGCGCGGCTGGACCGGCAGGAGGTGTTCGAGCCCCCGGAATCGTTCGTCGAGCAGGCCAACGTTGCCGACGAATCGATCTACGCGGCGTTCGAGGAAAACTGGCCGGACTGCTGGGAGCGGGCCGCGGACCTGCTGGACTGGGAGCGCGAGTGGGAGTCGGTGCTTGAGGACACCGACGAACCGTTCTACGAGTGGTTCGTCGACGGGAAGCTCAACGCCTGTCAGAACTGTGTCGACCGGCATCTCGCGGAGCGGGCCGACCAGCCGGCCATCGAGTGGGTCGGCGAGCCCGGTGAGACGCGCACCTACAGCTACGCCGACCTCCACGAGGAGGTCAACGCTGCCGCGGCCGCACTGCGCGAGCTGGGCGTCGAGGAGGACGATGTCGTGACGCTGTATCTGCCGATGATCCCGGAGCTGCCCATCACGATGCTCGCGTGTGCGCGCATCGGTGCGCCTCACTCGGTCGTGTTCGCCGGCTTCTCGGCGAGTGCGCTCGCCGAGCGGATGGCGGCGGCCGACTCGGACGTGCTCGTGACCTGTGACGGCTACTACCGGCGGGGTGAGACGCTGGACCACCTCGCGAAGGCCCGCGAGGGCCTCGACCAGGTCGACGAGGTCACGACCGTGGTCGTCGAACGACTCGGCGAGGACGCCCCCTCGACGGTCGAGTCGGAGGCGGTCTACGCCGACCTGCTGGACCCACACCGCGGGGTCGAACTCGACCCGGTAACACGCGACGCAGAGGATATGCTCTTTCTGATGTACACCTCCGGGACCACCGGCAGGCCGAAAGGCGTCAAACACACCACCGGTGGCTACCTCTCCTACGCCGCCTGGACCGCCCGCGCGGTGCTCGATATCGAACCCGAGGACACGTACTGGTGTGCGGCCGATATCGGCTGGATCACCGGTCACTCGTATATCGTCTACGGCCCGCTCGCGCTCGGCACCACCACCCTGCTGTACGAGGGGACACCCGACTACCCCGAAAAGGACCGCCTGTGGGAGCTCGTCCAGGAGTACGGCGTCACACAGTTGTACACCGCGCCGACGGCCATCCGCACCTTCATGAAGTGGGGGGCCGAGTACCCGGGGCGACACGACCTCTCCTCGCTGCGCCTGCTGGGCACGGTCGGCGAGCCGATCAACCCGCGCGCCTGGAAGTGGTACTACAGGCATATCGGCGGCGAATCCTGCCCGGTTGTGGACACCTGGTGGCAGACCGAAACCGGCGGCATCATGGTGAGTACGCTCCCCGGCATCGGGACGATGAAACCGGGGACTGCCGGGCCGCCGTTGCCGGGTATCAGCACCGACGTTGTCGACGCGGACGGGGAGTCGGTTGAGGCCGGTGAGGCCGGCTATCTCGTCGTCGACAGACCCTGGCCGGGGATGTTGCGGACCCTCTACCGGAACGACCAGCGGTTCCTCGACGAGTACTGGGCAACACACTCACAGCCGGAGAGCGACCGCTGGGTGTACAGCCCCGAGGACGGCGCGACACTCGACGACGACGGCTACATCACGGTTCTCGGCCGGGTCGACGACGTGGTCAACGTCTCGGGTCACCGCATCGGAACGATGGAGATCGAGTCGGCAATCGTCGGCGTCGAGGGGGTCGCAGAGGCCGCCGTTGTCGGTGCCGACCACGAGGTGAAAGGCGAGGCTATCCACGCCTTCGCCATCACCGAGACCGGACAGGCGGAGACAGACGGGCTCCGCGAGAAGACGGTCGCCGCCGTCGAGGATGCCATCGGCCCGTTCGCACGCCCCGAGTCGGTCGTGTTCACGCCGGAGCTTCCGAAGACCCGCTCGGGCAAGATTATGCGTCGGCTGCTCGAGGATATCGCCAACGGCGAGGAACTCGGCAACACCAGCACGCTCCGCAACCCCGATATCGTCGAGGAGATTCAGCGGACGGTCACCGGTGGGTAGCCCGTGTCACCCGGCAGCAGGACGATCACCTGGCGGTATCAGCCGCCCCGAGGCCGTCGGCCCGGACCGCTATCCCGCGCCGTGACTACTCGCCGAGTCGCTCCCGACTGATGCGAACGTTGGTCGGCGCGATGATGATCTGGTCGTCATCCTTCTGTGCGATGTCGCCGTCGACCTCCTTGACGACCTGCTGAAGTTCGTCGATGATGTGTTCCATCGTGCGGTCCTGGGTGCTGTGGCGGGTCACATCCGCGATGACGATATCGCCATCGTAGACCGCATCCTTGATGTCGATGACGTCTGTCTTCTCGCTGATGCGGGCGATGTGGACGTTCGTCCGTGCGCCGGCCTCGTCCATCGGCAACCCGTCTGCCGAGAGTGAGACGTAGTCCTCTTTCCGCCGTGAACCGCCTTGCTCGCCGAGTATCGTGCTCATCAGGCCCATACCTTGTCTCCCGACCCGTGGGCGCTTAGGCTTTACGTCGAGCGACCGCCGCGGACGGCGTTCGGCGCCGAGGCAGGGGGCCGCTCCGCCCCGCAACGAAACGCTTACGACGATGACCCTGCCAGAACCAACAAGGGACCGTAGGGTAGCCTGGTATCCTCCGGGCCTTGGGTGCCCGCGACCGCGGTTCAAATCCGCGCGGTCCCATCCACACCCGAGAGAGCCGGTGTGACCCGCCGGAGACGGCGACCACGCTGGCCCGTGTGACGGGAAAGGCCGTTTTTCCCCTGCAATCCGCGGAGCGACCGCGGGCGTGGGCGACCGACTCTGCGGGTGACGGTCACCCGATCTGCTGTGTCGACTCGTCGTCGTCGGTCACGAACCGGACCCAGTCGCCCTCGGTCACCGCGTCGTCGGGAACAGTCATGACGAGTTGCTGGTCGCCCCCGGGGGTCACATCGACAGTGCTCGTCGCCACGACCGCGTCGGCATCACCGAGGCCGTCCGCCTCCGGGGCGACCCGGAGCTCCCCGGTCTGGAGGACCCCCAGGCCCCCAGGGTTGGCCACGGTGACCGCTATCTCTGTCGTGTTCTCAGACCGGGCGCCGGTCCCGCCCGCGAGGTCGGTGTCGATCCCGACCTCGAGGTCGGTGACGTTCGCCGTCCCGGCGTCGACGAACCCCGCCAGGTGCTGTTGAATCAGGGCCGCATCAACGATCGTCACGTTACCATCGCGGTTCACGTCGGCCAGTTCCGGGTCGAACGGGTCCGGCTCCAGCCCCGCCAGGTGCTGTTGAATCAGGGCCGCGTCAACGATCGTGATCCCGAGGTCGCGGTTCACGTCACCCACGTCGAACGCGGGGCTGGAGACCGGTTCGAACGAGAGGGTCTGGACCGTCGAGCGGTTGTGTGCGGCCGGCTGGTCGTCGAACTCCTCGCCGTCTGGCTCGAGTGTGAGACAGATATCCGCGGTCGTGTTGCCGAACTCCCCGGGGAAGGCCACGTCGAGGCTCACCCGCTCGGTGTCGAACGCGCCGGGTGTCTCGATTGACTCGGACGCGACGACCGGGTCCGACCGCTCGCAGGTGCCGTCCGTTGCCTCACGGACTGCAACGTCGGCCTCACCCGCGGCTGTGCCGACGTTTCGCACCGTGTGCTCGATGGTGATCTCCTCGCCCGGCAGGAGCCCAGCTGTCTGGGGGAGTTCGAGCCACTCGTCGTCGTTACCGGTGTACTCGAGTTGCTCGAAGACGAACTCGGGTCTGTCATCCGGCGGGTCGACAAATGCCGTCGAGTCGATCCAGTCCACGAGGTCGTCGTTTTTTGTCTCGGTGATACGCGGGCCGTAGGTACTGGAGCCGGTGGTGTAGGCGGCCACCCCGAGTTGCTCGTAGCCCAGGAACGACTCGTGGAACAGCGGCCCGCCGCTGTGCCCGCCGGAGACGTCAGCGTCGACGTGGAACGTCTTATCCGAGAGCCAGTAGTGGCCCAGGCCGGGCCCGTCGTCACCCCACAGCGAGGGCCACGGCCCGCCGTCCGGCGGAAGTCCCGGATAGCCCAGGTTGTAGACCGTATCCTGTGAGTAGACGTCATCGTTCGCGGGGTACTGTCCCCAGGGGATCTGCGTGGTCGCCGCGGGCTCGCCGAGCGACCGGTCAAGCGTCAGCAGCGCGAAGTCGTGTTCCGGCACCGAGGTCTGCTCGTCGAGCCAGACCTGGTACATCCGGGCGAGGCGCGCGTCGGCGGCGCCGTAGGGCCTGATCTCGGTCCCGTTCTGGCTGTCCACCATCGGAACCACGCTCACCTCGTCGACCCAGCCGCCGAACGAGCCGTCGAACTGAACGCAGTGGGCCGCCGTTATAACGTGGTACTCGCCGACGACTGTGCCGCTGCAACTGCTCGTACTCCCGTCCTGCAGGCTCATCCTGAGCTGGACAATCGATTCGTACCGTGTCAGCCCGTCCCAGGGTTTCTCGACCCGTGTCCGGTCGTCCTGCGCTCCGGGCTGGCCCAGCAACTCGCCCTCGAACTCCCGGACCCCGTCACCGGCCGGGCCGAGGTCGTCCAGGCGCTCGTCCTCACTGAACTCGTAGACGACTGTTCCACCTTTCTCGACCGGCTCCAGCCCGTCCTCCGTGAGGTTGTCCGGTGCCCCGCCTGTGCCGCCGCCGGCCACGGCGACGGTTCCCCCGAGTGCGACCAGACACAGAACCGCCACGGTCACGCGCTGAACCGACCACCGACATCCGAGTCCGACCATTGCCTGTCATGTTGACTGGAAGGATAAAAAACCCACCGGTATGTTACCGGCACACGGCCCCCGGCGCTGTCGGCTCCGGCGATGGCTGACAGCCAGACCGACCCCGGAGCCGCTCGTGTCGGGCGTGTAAGTCAGTTCCGGGTGCCTGTCTCGCGCACCAACTGGAAGAACTCCTCGCGGAACTCGGCCGGCGACAGGGAGGGGGCGTCCGCCGCGTCGAGCGACACGGTCGGGTGTCCACCCGTGACGACCAGCAGGTTCGCTGTCGCGCTCCAGACGCCGACCCAGCACTCGAGCGGGAGCCCGAGGTCGGGATCTGTCGCGGTGTAGCGCCGAAGTCGGACCCGTGTCCGGTCGGGAAGCCGGAACCGCTCTGTCCGGTCGCGCTCGACCTCCCGGAGGCCCCGCTCGCGGAGTCGCCGGGCGAACCGCTGTGCCGCCTCGGGCCGGACCATCGGCACGACCGCCGCCGGACCGATCCCCGGCGGGAGTGGTGGCTCGAAGGCGAGCCGTGTGACCGCGAAAAACCGGACCGGCCGGCTATCCTCTCCCGCCGCGCCTCGCTCGTTCTCGTACCGGCGGGTGACGCCACGGACAGATGTGGCCGGCAACTCGACCAGCAGCTCGGCTCGCCTGTCGGTGAGCGTCCAGCCACCATCGTCGAGGGCGTCCGCCGGCGGTGTGGGCTTGTCGGTCATTGTACAGCTCCTGGTGGTGTGGTCACCCGCCGGAGTCGACGGCGCCCACCCCGTCCCGGTCGGCGATGCGGGGTGCGAGCCCGAGCAGGACGGTGCCTGCGACGGCGATCAGACCGCCGACCGCCACGAGCAACAGGCTCGGAAGCCACAGCCCGAGTGAGGCCCACGCTCCACCGAGCAGTAAGAACACGAGTCCACCCGCGCGCACCACCATGCTCGGGGCGACCATCACCACCACGTCCGGGCGCGAGACGCTTAGGCGTATGGGATGACTCCTCCGCGCCGTTCACGGCGCGGTTTCCTCTCGCTGTCTGTGGCGGGTCCACAGACACGGAGGCAAAATCCCCTTGCGGTACTCCGGTTTGTGTGCTGTTCGTCGGTCCCGTGAGAGAGTGGTGTGCTTGGGTATCCGCTTGAACCACACAGGCCGTGCCATCGGCCCGACCCAGCCTTCCGGCGGGGTCTCACATCGGGTAGGCTCGCGTTTTTGAAAACGGAGGAACGCCAAACCACCGCCAGTTTTTCCAAGTGAGCTACGTGATTGTACGGTCCAAACCCAGTCAAACGAATCGGTTGGAACACTCTGTCGACGCGACTCACGCCCGCCCTAAACGGCGGGGTTCTCTCGCTGTATCAAGATAGACCGGTACCAGAGCGCCCGGTGCCCCCCGGTCGGGCGTGGTCCGAACTCACGGCTGCGTGAACCGGTCACCCGTCCCGGTCGGCCATCGCCGTCTCCAGGCGGCCGACGAGCGACCGGGTGCCGACGAACACGGGGGAGCGCTCGTGGAGTCTGTCGGGCGTCCGTTCGAGCAGCGAGCGGGTGCCATCAGAGGAGGCTCCGCCGGCGGCCTCGACGATGTAGGCCATCGGGAGCCCCTCGAACTGGAGGCGGAGTTTCCCTTGCGGTCGCCCCTCGACCATCGGGTAGCCGAAGACGCCGCCGTAGCTCAGCACCTGGTTCACGTCGGCGACCATCGCGCCGGCGTACCGGAGCTTGAGCCGGTCGGCCTCGATGCACGCCTCGAAGGCGGGTAGCCAGTCGGGGATGCGCCCGCCGAAGCCGCAGATGACCGGCTCCCCGGGGATGGTGAGATCCTCGTCGAGAACGGTCCGCTCGCCGTCCTCGACCAGAACTTCCCGAGGCTCCTACCGAAGACAGTGAAACAGCGGCATCTCTCACAGAATTGAGGGATCGGGCTGTGCAACATACAGAGTATGTAGTCAGCGTGACAAGGTTTCACGTTCGACCTCAGTAAAACATCGATTTTAGTTACCGATTGATTTTATACACTTTGTCACTTTGCGTTCCGTATGGAAGTAAACCAATCAGACCTTGAGATTCCAACGTGGGTGGCGGGACTACTGGCCGTTCTTGTCGGACTGAGCTTTGTGTACGGAATTGTCGTCATGCAGAGCCTTGCCGCACCGCTCACGTTCTGGTTTGGCGTTATTTCTCTCGGAGCTTCGCTATTTGTGGTGTATCTTTTTTACAGATTCGTCTTAGCCGTTGAAAAAATCGCGGACAAGCTCTGAATTTATCAAACCGGTATTGATTACAAGCGTCACGTTTCCGTCTTTCTTTTATTTCTCAGATCGTCTGTTCTGTCGGGTCACTTCGTGCTGAATATGCGCATTCCATCTTGCACGCTAACCAGTAGCAATATCGCTTATTTGACTGTTGTTTCGCTCAGTTAGGCAAGAGCCCCTCCCGAACGTCGTCGCCGCGGGCGGTCATCATCGTCGTGCTCGGGCCCCAGAGCAGCTATCCGGCGGTAACGAGCACAACGCCGACCCGGAGTCAGGTACAGAACGACGAACTGAGCGCTGTCGTAATGGACGTTCGTGGTGATCCATCAGGACCACGAGTCGGTGACATACGTGTTGCCTGGGAGCTGTTCTTGGTCCACGTGATCAGCAATCGTGTCGACAATCTCGGCGAGTGTGAAGGCATCCAGTTTGTCGTTCGGGACGTACAGGGTCGTCGTTCGTTTCGAGAGAAAGTCCGCATCAGAGGTCAAGACGACCTGACTGCGCTCATCTGCTCGGAGGGCAATGTCTTCATCATCCACACCGGGTGAAAGCACATCAACGATCATCTCCACGTCGTGTCCACGCTTTTCCAGATACCGTGCTGCCTGCCGTTCGACGTTCTCATCGGCCAGAATCGACAGTGACATTCTCAGAGATCTTCGGGACCCGTCAGTGCGTCCGTGGCGTGTGCTTCCATGGCTGCTTCCCGCGCCTGTCGCACAGCGGCCATCTCTTCGGGATGATCGTGGTAGTATGCAAGCGCCTGATAGACATCTGCAATATCGAGATCGTGTCGGTCTGCAACTGTCTGGGGGTCGACCCCTGCCTCCTCGACCCGATTGTGAACGAACCGAACCGTTATGCGGCGCCCCTCGATATGCGGCTCGTCGTGTAGTTCCGAGTCTGTCCCGGACACCACCCGATACGCTGCTCTCGCCATATATTATTCTGCGCGTGCATCGACAAAGCCTTTCGGGGCAGAAGGTGGTATCAACCCGACTCTCACCCGTCCCGGTCGGCCATCGCCGTCTCCAGGCGGCCGACGAGCGACCGGGTGCCGACGAACACGGGGGAGCGCTCGTGGAGTCTGTCGGGCGTCCGTTCGAGCAGCGAGCGGGTGCCATCAGAGGAGGCTCCGCCGGCGGCCTCGACGATGTAGGCCATCGGGAGCCCCTCGAACTGGAGGCGGAGTTTCCCTTGCGGTCGCCCCTCGACCATCGGGTAGCCGAAGACGCCGCCGTAGCTCAGCACCTGGTTCACGTCGGCGACCATCGCGCCGGCGTACCGGAGCTTGAGCCGGTCGGCCTCGATGCACGCCTCGAAGGCGGGTAGCCAGTCGGGGATGCGCCCGCCGAAGCCGCAGATGACCGGCTCCCCGGGGATGGTGAGATCCTCGTCGAGAACGGTCCGCTCGCCGTCCTCGACCAGAACCTCCCGAACGTCGTCGCCGCGGGCGGTCACCATCGTCGTGATCGGGCCGTAGAGCACGTACCCGGCGGCAACCAGCGCCCCACCCGAGGCGGGCAGCGGTCGGTCGTAGACGCCGACGATGGTCCCCATCGCGTTGTTGGAGGTCAGGTTCGAGGAGCCATCGAGCGGGTCACAGGCGACGTGGTACCGGTCGGCGCCCGTATCCGCCGTCTGGCTCCCTGTGACTGTCTCGCGCTCCTCGCTGGCGTAGGTCGTGACCCCCGGAAGCGCGAGCAGCCGCTCGGCAAGCAGGTCGTCGGCGTAGACATCGGCCGCCAGCTGGCGCTCGCCGCTGGGGTTGTGACCCTCCTCGTAGGAGCGCCGTTCGCCCAGCGCCGACTGGATCTCGTCCCCGACCTCCGCGACGGTCTCGAAGATGGCGTCGACGCTCATCGCTACCGATTTGCGGCCTCAAGCGCCCGGTCGACCGTCGCCTCCTCGAAGATCACCAGCTCGAGTGCATCGAGGATGCGCTCGGGGTGTTCGCGCTGGAAGACGTTCCGGCCCACCGCCAGCCCCGCGCCACCGGCGTTCATGACCGCCTTCACGCGCTCTAAGAACTCCCGGTCGCTGCGCTTGGAGCCGCCGGACATGATGACCTTCGTCCGGCCGGTCATCTCGACGACGTGCTCCATTGCCGCCGTGCTTCCCGGGTACTTGACCTTGGTCACGTCGGCCCCGAGCTCCAGCGCCTGCCGGGCCGCGTAGGCGATAACGCCGGGTTTCGTGTCGTTTTTGACGCCCTGCCCCCGTGGGTAAGACCACATCACGACCGGCAGGTCGTGCTCGCGGGCCCGCTCCTGGATCTCGCGGAACTCCTCGGCCATCTCGACCTCGTGGTTGGAGCCGCCGTACAGCGTGAACCCGACAGCGTCGGCGCCGACATCGGCCGCGTAATCGACCGACCAGTTCACCGCCGAGTCGTACTCGCCCATCCAGAGGTTCGAGGTGCCGTTGAGCTTCGCCAGCAGCGTCACGTCCTCGCTGTAGGAGGGGTAGTACCCCTCTGCGATCCCCTTCTGCACGGCGAGGCCGGTCACCGCGTCGTGGGTCGCAACCTCAAAAACGTGCTCGGGGTCGGCGCTCTCGGGGACCGCCTCGAAATCAACCGGGCCGTGTTCCAGCCCGTGGTCGTACGCGAGGATGAGTAGCTTGCCGTCCCGTACGAGTGGTGTGTCGTCGATCGGTCGCATGTCTGTCTGTGCGGTCAGCACCGGTAAAGTTCTTACCACCGCGGCGACCGGCCACAGCCCCCACAGACGCAGCCGTCGCCACACCGGTCGAGTCGAGGCTTGAGCAAAAGACGGTTAACCGTGTGCCGGCGAACAGAGCGTATGGAGACGGAGACGGCTGGTCAGCTGGCGACGGACGTACTCGACGCGCTGGACGAGACGGTCGTCGCCGACCGCGCGTTTCTGGAGACGGCACTGACCGGCATCCTCGCTCGCGGGCACGTCCTCCTCGAGGATGTGCCGGGCACGGGCAAGACGCTGACGGCCCGCTCGCTCGCGCGCGTGCTCGGTCTGGGGTTCTCGCGGATCCAGTTCACGCCGGACCTGTTGCCGGCGGATATCACAGGCTCGAACGTCTACAACGAGGCCCGCGGCGAGTTCGAGTTCGCACCCGGTCCGGTGTTCGCGAACGTGGTGCTGGCAGACGAGATCAACCGTGCCCCACCCAAAACACAGGCCGCACTGCTGGAGGCGATGGGCGAGCGCCAGGTCACCGTGGACGGACAGACCCACGACCTGCCCGAGCCGTTTGTCGTCGTCGCAACCCAGAACCCCGTCGAACAGGAGGGGACGTTCGGGCTGCCCGAGGCCCAGCGCGACCGGTTCATCGTCAAGACCTCGATCGGTTACCCCGACGCCGACGGCGAGCGCCTGCTGCTTGACCGGCGGGCAGACCGCACCGCCCGGATGCCGACTGTCGAGGCCGTGATCGCCGGCGAGCGGGTCCCCGAGTGGCAGCAGGTCTCCGAGCGCGTCCGTGTCGACCCGAACATCCGCAACTACATCGTCGCCCTGGGCCGGGAGACACGCACCGACGAGCGTGTCGAGGTCGGTGTCTCGCCGCGGGGCACACAGCGGCTGTTCGAGGCTGCCCGCGCCGCCGCGACCCTCGACGGCCGGGACTATGTCGTCCCCGACGACGTCAAGCGGCTCGCCGGCCCGGTGTTCGCTCACCGACTCGTGCTGACGGCCGACGCCGGTGTCCGCGGCACGACAGCCGAGGCCGTAATCGCGGACGTGCTCGGCCGTGTCGAGGTGCCGGCGGTCGACCCCGGGCCCGGCAGCCATTCCCGGGGCGCCCACACCCCCGGCGACGACACCTGAGCCCGCGAACCGCGCTACCTGAGTGCGACGACGAGCGCGAGCAGGCCGACAACGACACTACACAGCGCCAGCAGGTCGGCCCCCGAGGCCTCACCCGGTTCGGTCGGCAGCCATCCGGCAACCAGCAGGGCGGCGACCGCGGCGACAGCCCCGACGAGCACCACCCCACCGAGATGGACGAGTTCGACCCGGTGGTGTTCCACGTCGCCGACCTCACGGGCGAGCACGGCGCCGAACCGGCCGGCATCCCACACCAGTAGACTCACCGTCACCCCGGCGACGACCAGCCCGGTCGATGCGTCGACGGTTCCGCCGGAGACGGCCGCAAAAAAGAGTCCGACCGCCGCGAGCGAGGAACCCAGCCCCTCTGTCGAGAGCAGGCCCACCCGGCAGGCAAGCCGGGTCGACCCGGCGAGCAGTGCGGCCACACCGAGTGTCAGCACGGCCGCCCCGAGGACGACCGTCGACTCGCCGACCGATGCCGCGGCCGTGGTCGACAGCTCCCGGATGTCCGACTCGACCTCCGGCGGGAACCGCCGGAGCGCCTCCGCGGTCGCCCCCGTGTAGAGGCTGTCGGCGGCGGCGACGGTGCCGACAGTCGCGAGTACCCCGCCGACGACGGCACCGGTCGCCTGCGGCTCCAGGGCGCGTCGGCCGAGCGACAGCCGTGGCTCCGTCCGGTTCAGCCGGACGGCGACCGGCAGCCCGACGGCAGCCAGCACCACCGGTAGCCGGAGCCACCCGGGCACGACAGAAAGCGGTGCGAGAACCGGGCCGGCGACTGTCGCGAGCGGGGCGAGAATCGCGTCGTCGGGGGTGGTTCCCGACACGACCCCGACGAGCAGGAACAGGACCGCAGCGAGGCTCGGGACGAGCGCGGCCGCGACGACAACCCCTATGCCGTCCGCCAGGTCAGGCTCGGTCCGCCTGCGCGCGAACAGTGCCATCCCGAAGCCTGCGACCGAGCAGCCGAGGACCACCCCGACGTGGCCGAGGATGAGCAGCCAGGCGACGGAAAAAAGCGCCTCCGTCTCGACGGGGAAGATGGCCTCGGTGAGCAGGAGCCCCGTCCACAGGGCCCCGCCTGTAACCGCCGCTCCGGCCAGGACAACGAGCAACCCCGCCGCGAGACCGGTTGCCGGCTGTTCGGTGTCCGCCACGAGGTGGATGGCAGTCGCGAGCACCACACCGCCGACCGCCCCGACCACGCCCGGCCGGGCGATGTCGGGGAACCCACGGAGAAACCCCGCGAGAACGGTGGCTGTGAGGACGACAACGAGTGTCGCCCCAACGGGTGTCACGCCTGACCGCAGGCTGTGGCCCACTCAGACCACCTCCCGGACAGCCGTCTCAGGTGACCAGTCGAGCACCACACCCAGCTCGGCGAGCCGCCGGAGACGCAGCCGCCGGTGTAGCCCAGCGAGCCGTGTGCCGACCGCCCCGGTCCGGCCGACCGCCGGGCTGACGATCACCAGCCCGTGTCCCCGGTCGGTTGCGGCGCGGGCGAAGGTGACCGGCCAGTCGTCGAGTGCCGGCGTACACAGGATGAGCTGTGTCTCCGGCTGGAGCTGTTCGAGGAGCTGCTCGACCAAGTCCCCGCTCGGCCGGCCGCTGGATCCGTCCATCGTGGTCCCGTCGTCGCCCGTCGACCATCCCCATCCAGGCCCGCCATCGGGGCGTGCAGTCCCTGCGCCGGCCCCTGGGGGGGCCGGCTGGGTTCCTCGTGGGGGGCGTACCGTCCGCTCGACCGCCGACTCTGACCTGTCGGCGTCGAGCTGGTCGAACACACGGCCGAGAAGCACGGCGGGCTCGCTCTGTCCCGTGGTGGCGTCGGTCCAGGCGAGGCGACCAACGGTCGAGAGCGGGCCCGTCGGGTCGACACCGACCACGCCGAGCCCATCGACCGGGTCGAGCGCGGTCAGCAGCCGCTCGCCGGTATCGAGTGCCAGCGTCGCACCCGAGGGGGAGCCGGCTGTCGGACGCACGCGGGTCGGCCCCCTGACGTCGACGACCACCACCGTCCGGGTGGCCCGCTGGTCACGGTACTGCACGGTGACAAACTCGCCGGTTTTGGCGACGTGTCGCCAGTCGATGCGCCGCATCGGGTCGCCGCGGCGGTACTCCCGGGTGGCGTAGAACTCAGTCCCCTCGCCGGCCCCGCCGGTTGCGCGCCGGCTCAACCGGGTGCGCACGGCGTCGGCCAGGGGGTCCTGGCTCGGCAACTGACAGCGCAGTATCGTCCCGTCGTCGACCGGTCGCTCGTCGGTCCACGTCTCGGAGGCGGCGAGCGAGCGGGCCTGCACCATCGGCGGGTCGAACGTGTGGTCCCCCCGTCTGGCGACAACGCCGTAGCTCAGACTGGCCGTCTCGCCGGGTGCGAGCGCGACCGCGCCTCGCGGGCTCCCCTCGACGACCGCCAGCTCCGGCACGCCGTCGACCACCCGGAGGTCGGGCAGTACGCTGTCGCCCGTGTTCTCGATCCGCAGGGTGACGGTCACTGTCTCGCCCGGCACGGGGCTCTCGGGGTCGAACTGCCTGGTCACACGGAGCCCCGGCTCCCCGGAGAGCCCGGAGAGCAGGCCGTAGCCGACATACACCAGCGGGACCACCGTGACCGCAAGCAGTGTCGGCTCCGCGAACACGAGCCCGGTCCCCGTGAGGACGAGCGTCGCGGCCAGTCCAACCCGCCACCGACCCGCCGTCATCGCGCTTCGAGCCCCTCGATGGCTGTCACCGTTCGCTCGACGCGTCGCCGCCGCTCCCGGACGGGCGCGAGCCACAGGCGCAGCCGGGCGGCCGGCGGCCGTCTGTCGCCGGTCACGGCTGCCGCGAGGCCGTCGTCGGTCCACGCCCCGCGCCTGACAGCCGCGGCGGCCTCCGCGTCCGTGACGCCCGCCTCCCGTGCGTACGTTTCGCCGGCGGTGTCGGCCAGCGCCGCCTGGAGCCGCTGCCAGGGTTCGCCGCCCTCGCGAATGGCGGTCTCGACAGCCACACCCAGCGTGTCGTCTGTCGTTGTCGAGTCGCCGCCAGCCCACCGTTCGACCCGCTTGTCGAACCGCGGGTCGGCCTGTCGGCTCGACCGTGGCCACGCCGCAACCGCGACCACCAGGGCCGTCCCGATACCGAGCACGAGCATGATGTCTGTCGGTTCGCTCGCGGCGACCGCGGCGGTCAGCCGTTCGACCGGCCCGGTGTGGACCAGGTCGGGTGCGACGACGAGCGCGACGCCGAACAGCGTCGCCAGCACACCGGCCACACCGAGAGCCTGCTCGGCCCAGCTCACCGCTTGTCCCTCCCGTCGTCGGTTGCCGCAGCCTCGATTGCGGCCAGCGCCGCCTCGACCTGGTCGAGCTCGACCGAGCGGTCGCCGTACTCGACGGCACGGAACGCGTCCCGGAGTGTTCCGACCGGTTCGGCGGGTAGCCCATCCCGCTCGACGGCGTGTGCAGCCAGTTCGCCCGGCGTGTGTGTCGCGGCCGGCGCGCTCACGCAGGCGAGAAACCGCCCCCAGGCCGCCCGGACGCGCCGCTGGTCCGGCGAAACCTCCCCGTCCTCGGCCACGGTGACCCTGCTGTCTGGTGTGCCCGCGCTGCTGTCGACAGCCCAGAGCCCAACTGCGGCGAGCACCAGCCGGACGGTCTCACGGATGCTCGCACCCGCCCTGGCCAGGGCCGAGTCGCCGCGGCCGGCACCGGCGACCAGCGTCCGGGTCGCGAACCTGTGTACGCGCCTGACGGCCTGCCGACCGGCGGCGACCAGCCTCCCGAGCGGTCCCGGGTCGGCCCCCGGCCGCCCCCTGATGCGGACGAGCAGGTACAGCCCCCCTGCGAACACCCCGCCGACGGGCCCCACGACGAGCAGCAGGTTCACCAGCAGTCCACCGATCCCCGTCTCGGCACGGACGCCGTTCTGGACCGCCGCGATGTCGGCCGAGCGCCCGACCGGCAACCGGACGGTGGCCCCCCCGTCGGTTCCGGTCGCCGTCACCTGCTCGCCGTCGACCTCGACCGGCACCCCTACCGCCGGCTCATCCCCGTAGCTCGCCTCCACGGTCGCCGGTGCGAACGGCACCGCGACCGGCCAGTCCGGGGTGGCGCTCACCGCCAGGGGCGGCACATCGACAGCCCGCTCGCCCGCGACCGGATCACGCTCGACCGCTATCTCGACTGTCCCCGGCGACTCCGGCAGCCGGAACGTCGCCCACCCCGCACCGTCGGTCACCCCAACCTGCTGGCCGTCGACGAACACCGCCGTCTCGGACAGCGTGTCACCCCCGAGCAGGACGGTCACGCCGATCTCGTTGCCCGGCACGACCTCGCCGCTGATCTCGATATCGGCCTCGGTCACGACGTTGACCGTCTCGTTGTACAGCTCGTCGGTGAGGTTACCGACGCCGGCATCCGGGCCCGGGTCGTCACCCGGCGGCGTGTCGGCAGCCACCCCCGAGGCGAGCGCTCCACCCGGGAGTGTGGTGGCCCCGCTCGTCACCGACTGGTTGCGTTCCATATCGTCTCTCCCGTCGGTGGGTTGGCGTACCTCGAAGCCGTCTCTCTCGTCGGTGGGTGTGCCACGCTCCACCGGCGGCAGGAACACCGATATCTCGAAGCTGTCGGTATCCGGGACCGTGGTGGTCACCCTCCCGTCCCCGTCGGTCGCCCCGACGGGCTCGCCGTTGACGACCACCTCGAGATCTGGTATCGGGTCACCGTCGAAGGTGACCGTCAGTTCGACCGCCTCGCCCGGGACCGGCGTCCGGTCGGTCTCGACGGCCCACCCCTCGCCGTCGGTTTCGTCCTCACCATCGAGGTCCTCGGGGGTGATGGTCTCGCCCGGGTTGGTCGGCTCGGTGACGTTGTACTCCTCGCCGATATCCGCGAGTGACTCCTGCTGGGCCCCGAGCCGCTCGCCCGCCGGCGTCGGGTCGAACTGCACCCAGCCGACCCCCTCGAAGTAGACCTCGACCCAGGCGTGGGCGTTCATCGCACGCACCTGGTATCTGTCGTCGCCGATAGCCTGACCACTCGAGTAGCCGATCGCGTACCGTGTCGGGATATCCTGTGTGCGCAGCATCGTCGCCATCGCCGTGGCGAAGTACTCACAGTACCCCGCCTCCATCTCGAAGATGAACGTCTCTGCGATGTTGTCCGTCGACCGGAACGCCTCCAGCGAGTACTCCTTGTCACCTTGCAGCCAGCTCTGGACCGCCACCGCGGCCTCGTAGCGGGAGTCCGCGTCGCCGATGATGTTGCTCGTCTGTGCCTCCACCCGGGGCGCGATGTCGTCGGGCAACTGTGTGTACCGGTCGAGCTCCGAGGGGTGGGAGCCGTCGACCCCCTGCAACAGCCCGGGGCTGTCCTCGGGCCCGCGACTCACACCGGTGAAGCTCGTCCCCTCGGGGAGCTGGTCGTCTGTCTGGATGCTCCCCTCCGGGGTCACCCCGAGCTCACCCTCGTCGATGCCGCTGATGGTGTCTGGCTGCCAGGGGGTCGGGAGCGCGCCCGCCGGCTGCCTGAGCGTGACGTTGTACGAGACCCGGTCGAAGCCGCTGTCCCGCAGCGGTGGGTCGTACGGCTCGGTGTCGGCGTCGCGGGTCCAGCCATCCCCGGTGTAGGTGTCGTAGGCAGCTGTCCGCCAGTAGGTCGGATCCGAACTCTCCGCGACGAAATGAACCTCGGTGTCGAGCGAGGCGAACGTGTCGTTGTCGAGCCCGGGGTCGCCACCGATACCGGTCTGTGCCCCCGGTGTCAGCGAGCCGAGCCCACCTCTCTCGCCGCCGATCGCCTCGCCAGAGTCGAACGGGCTATCGCCGTTGGCCGCCCGGTTCTCGGAGATGTCCTCGCCGGGGAGCACGCTGTCGATGGGGCTGCCGGCGAGACCGCTCGAGCCGACGGTGGCGACGAGCAGGCCGCCGGCAGTCACGGCCACGAGACAGCAGACGAGGAGGGCGACGCGCCGCCTGCCAGAGCCGGGGCCCTTCGGGGGCGGGGACCCACTATCGGGCATTCTACCGGGATATCGGCCCCCACGCTCATAACTGTGACGCGTGCGAGCGGGTCGGTGCCCCCGTCCGCACCTGCCCCGACGGTATAAGCCGCTCGGCCTCTCATACGGGAGTATGGAGGCGCATCTGCGTGCCGGCATCGCCATCTACAACGCCGGCGGGCACCACGCGGCACACGACGCCTGGGAGGCTCACTGGCTCGAACTGGAGTCGGGGGCCGAGGACGAGCGGTTCCTGCACGGGCTCATCCAGTTCACCGCGGCGGTCTACCACGCCCGCAACGGCAACTGGGTGGGCGCGACGGGGCTCGCCGACAGCGGCCGCGAGTACCTCGAGGCTCTCGATCCGACCTATCGGGGGGTGAATGTCGGCCCCGTCCGTCAGTATCTCGCCGCCCTCAGCCGTGACCCGGAGTGCATCGAACGGGCTCCCCCGCTCACGCTCACCCACGAGGGCAGCCAGCTCGCGCTCGACGATCTCAGGTTCGAGGCGACCCGTGTTGCTGCCGGCGTGCTCGCCGAGAATAACGGTTACGACGAGGACCTCCTCGAGGCCGCGGCCGCATACGCCCGTGCCGACCTCGACGACGAACAGGCCTCGAGCCCGTTTGTCACGCTTCTTTTCGATTTCGTCCGCGACCCCGAGCATCGTGACATCGTCGTCCAGCGACTCCGTGAACACGCCGGGCGCCGACAGCACCGTAACGACGATGTCGCCGGCCTGTTCGAGGAGCGGTGAGCCCCCGGTGTCGCCGTCACGCTCCGGTCACAGCTCGGGGCTGTCCGCAGGTGCCTCGGATGGCCGTTCCCGGGAGCGTTCGAACGCACGCCTCAGCCGGAACCGGTCGAGTTCGGCGACGGCTGCGTCGCACAGAAAGCCCGCCACGAAGACGAGCGACAGCGACACGCCCGTCAGCAGCCCCGGTTGGGCGAGCGCGACGAGCCCGATACCGAGCGGGAGACCGAGCCCTCCCGGCCGGGGAACGAACCCGGCACGGCGTCCGGCGAACCGGACCCCGACGCCGGCAAGCACACAGGCCGCGAGCACGAGTGTCACCATCGGCTCCGCGAGAACGAGGCCGGCGACGCCGGCGAGCACGGCGCCGACGCTGACGCCGAGGCCAGCTCGCTGGACCAGGGCAGTCAGACCCCGAAAGGGGAGCGGTGTGGACTCTGTCCTTCCCGCCGCATCTGTCCGTCCGTCCGTCTCCGGTCCTCCATCTGCGGTGACACGCTGGCCGGCGGTGATCGCAGTCGGTCCGTCAGTGTCGCCCCGCTGGACATCTGACAGGTCGTCTCCATCGGGAAGCCCCGGCAGACGACCGTCGTCGCCGATGGCCGCGGCATCTGGATGCTCGGCCTCGACATCCTTGAACCGGACCGGGAGGCCAGCAGCCGTCTCGAAGCTCGGGCTATCCTGCACCTGGAAATGCAGATGTGGCTCCGAGGAGTTGCCCGAGTGGCCACAGCGGGCCACCTGCTGCCCGCGCTCGACCCGGTCGCCGGGCTCGACCTCGACGCTGCCCGGAACGAGATGGACGAGCGAACTGTACTCTTCGGGGGTGTGCTGTATCGTCACGTAGTTGCCCCGGATGTCTCGTTTCAGCGGATGCGCGAGGCCGCCACCGCGTGGCGACTCGAGATCGCTGTCGAGGACATCCACGACGACGCCGTCGGCGGGTGCAAGCACCGGTTCGTCGTAGCAGTAGTACTCCCCGACGGCTGTCGGGGCCTCCTCCGGGCGGGTGCGACCCTCGTCGTCGGTGACGACGAAGTCGTAGGCGTATCGCTGGGTGAGTGGATACCACGAGTGGGAGTACTCCTTGGCGAGGCTCCCGTTGACGACCGTCCAGGTCCCCGTCAGCGGGAGCCGGTAGTTTCCTTCGAGAGCATCACCGGCGTCGGGAACCGACCCGCGATGGCGACCGTAGCCGACCAGCGAGCCGGCGAGCTGGAACCCATTCTGGACGAGCACCAGTGGATTCAGGAACGCCGTCGGCAGTAACACGAGATAGGCACCGACCCACTCGCGCCAGTCGCCCATGTGAATCCAGTCGGTCGGTTCCGTTTCCTCCTCACGCTCACTCTCGCCGTAACGATCGCGCAACGCCTCGACCGTCCAGCGTATCTCCGTCCAGAACAAGAAAAAGAAAAAGAGGCTGAAAATCCGGAGCCACTCCAGCGACCCGACGAACCAGCCCGGAACCGCCAGCAGGCCGAGAATCCACAACCTGTTCGGGTCGAACCGCCTGAGCCTGCCTGCTCGGTCCGACGCCGGTGCTCCCGTCTCGCCGCTGTCCGTGTCGGGGTTGCTGTCTGCCGTGGCGGTGTCCACCGCCGGCGTGTCGTCGGTCATGGCCAGGCCACCTCCTCGTATGCATCCTCTAGCTCGAAGACGAGCGACCGCCGGAGTTCCGGGTCCAGATGCCGGCCGTTGAACAGCGCGACGACGGTCGTCTCCGGGGTCGGCCGTCGTGCGTACGCGAACGAGCCGAACGTCGAGCCGATATACGGCCCCTCCGGCGGCCCCTCGCGCCAGCCCACATCCTCGCCGAGATTGGGACTGATATAGGTGTGTTCGAGCGCTTCGAACGCCCACGCCAGGGAGGTCGCGTCGGCGACGTGTCCCCCCGCGCCCTCGAACGCTTCGACGACCATCCCGACATCCGCACAGCTTCCCTCCCCGTTCGGGTCGAACACGTCGGGACACTGCTCGCGGTCGTCGTACCAGATCTCGTCTGGATGGCGGTTCTCCGGCCGGGTCCGGCCGAGTTCGACGGTCTCGATATCGGGGCTGTCGAGTACGGTCTCCTCGAGAACCGACTGGTAGGACTGACCGGCCACGCTCTCGACGACGTGCCCCAGCAGGACGTAGCCGAGGTTCGAGTACTCGACCCGTTC
>OBKM01000298.1_pt1 | contig 25141 bp, 27 predicted proteins | sample 1519691 | NCBI WGS metagenome assembly OBKM01 (sample SAMEA37050418, study PRJEB22526) | metagenome | biome: saline pan; feature: lake; material: water | place: Egypt | collected 2015 | depth 0.5 m | reverse complement strand
AACGACCGGTGGGTCACCGAGGAAGCAGACGGCCGCCGGGTCTTCGATCAGCTTCAGTACGTCCTCGATACGATTGCGAACCGCCCACAGTCACGGCGGATGGTCGTTACGGCGTGGCATCCAGCAAATGCAGCCGGCTCAACGCTGCCTCCGTGTCACTACACCTTCGTATTCAACGTCCAGGGCGACCGACTGCACCTCCAACTCCAGCAGCGGTCCGGCGATATCGCCCTTGGTGTCCCCTTCAACCTCGCCGCGTACTCGTTGTTACTGACCGCCGTTGCACAGCAGACCGGTTACGAGCCCGGTGTCTTTGTCCACTCCATCGTCGACGCACACATCTACGCCGGGCAGGGCGCACGCGGCAGCTGGTACGCCGATGCTCTCCCCGAGCTCCAGTCCCGGCTCGCGGCTGCTTCGACGCCCGAGGAGTATCTGACTGTCCGTGACTGGATTACCGACACCGCACCACCGGACCCAGACGACGACGAGTACGACCACGTACCGCGGCTGCTAACCCAGCTGTCACGGACGCCTAAGCCCCGGCCCAGCATCGAGATCGCCGACAAGCCGATCGATGCACTCAGCTACGACGATATCGAACTCGTCGACTACGACTCACATCCGGGGCTGTCCTTCGCTGTCGCCGAGTAACATGCCTCCGACGACACCACCAGACCTCGAGGTCGTCCTTATCGCTGCAGTCGCAGCCGACGGTACGATCGGGGTCGACGGCGAGCTGCCGTGGCATTACCCGGCCGATCTCGCACACTTCAAGGAGACGACGATGGGATCGCCGGTCATCGCCGGTCGACGGACCTTCGAAGGGATCCTCTCACGGCTCGGTGAACCGCTTCCGGGACGGACCAACATCGTTCTCTCCCGTAGCGAGCCGGAGCTGCCGGCGACGGTCCACCTCGCTAGTGACCTCGAGACGGCGTTTGCACAGGCAGCCAACGTGTCCGAGACCGTCTACATCATTGGCACCTACGACGGAGACTCGTTCTTTCCGGCGTGGCCACCGGGGGACACATGGGAACTCGTCGAGGAACGGACCGCAGACCCGCTCCGATTTACCACCTACCGTCGGTCACCGGCTGTCGAGGAGTGACTGCTCGTCTGCGAGTTCTGTGATGAACCAGCTCAGCTGGACGCGGTCGTTTGCGCCCTCTGTCAAGGCCAAGTCGACTTCACCGCCAAGTTCGTAGACAGCGGCAAGCGTCTCTCCGTCGTACCGTGACCTGGCGGCGGTCAACACGCCGTCGAGAATCTCCTGGCCGGAGAGCCCCTCCTCGATCAACAGGTCATCGAGGATCGACCGGGCTGCGTCGAACTCGCCGTCTGCTGCCGTCTGGAGTAACTCCGTGAGTTCACTCTCCTCGCCGACGTCATCAAGTGCCTCGTAAGCGGCGTCGACGGTCAACTCGCCCTCCTGCTCGGCGGTCGTCTGTGCAGCAAGAACTGCACGGCGGACGTTGCCGTTTGCGTATCCAGCGAGCACCTCCAGTCCTTCCGGTTTGTGAGAGACTGCCTCTGCCTCGGCGATCGTCCCGAGTAAGCCTGCAATCGTGTCCGTCGTCGGGGCCCCCATCGGGACCGGCACACAGCGTGACCGCAGTGGCGGGATCAACCGCGTGGGGTTCCGGGTCGCGATCACGAACTGGGTGCTCTCGTGGTACTGCTCCATCACCCGCCGGAGGGCCTGCTGGAAATCCTCCCGAATCGCCTCAGCGTTGTCGAGTAAAATCGTCTTGTAGTTCCCCGTCGAGGGCGCATAGCTCGCAGACTCCTTGAGGACGTGGTTGATCATGTCCCGCTTTGACCACTGACTCTTGTACCTCTGGGTGCCACGTTCCTTGCTCCAGGCGACGGTTCCGGAGAGAAACCGCTCGAAGCGGGGATCAGACCGGATTTCCTTCTTTGTCCGGTCGAAGAAATCGGCCACGTTGAGTTCGATCAGGTCGGCATCTGGCTCCCGGTGGGCATCGGCTGCGAGTGCCCGGACAGCAGCGGTTTTACCGACTCCCGGTGGCCCGTACACGAGGAGATTTACGGGTGTTTCAACGGCCCCACGGAGCTGGTCGCGTGCCCGTGGCTGGACGAGCTCCTCAAGGGTCGGTGCATGCCGGTCCGTCCACAGCGGCGAGTCCATCGGAGCGTGATTGGCAACCGAGGGGCAAGAATCGGTCGATCGTCACCGCTTTTTGCACACCCTCCATACACAGTTTTGTGTCCCGGTTCGCGTATCCGTGTCCGGACTGTCGCTCGACGACCGACATCCACGACCCGGACTGTGAGCACGCCGGCGTCGCACGGGCGACGATCGAGAAGGCATACCTCGACATCATCGCCGTCCTCTCGGCGGGCCCACACACAAACGAGTCCCTCCGGGAGCGTGCCGACGAGTGGTCACAGCTGCACGACGCAGCGCTGTCCCGACTCCGAAACGAACACCGCGTCGACGACGACACTGGTGTCATCGAGCTGTTGACGCCGGCCGAGCGGGCCGACCGGATCAGCACACCCGACCAAGAACCACTCCGGACGATCTATCAAGAAGGCTCCGTACCGGGCTGTCACGACAACAGCGTCTTCGCGATGATCGCGTACTACGAGATGGTCGGCTTCTCCTGGGAAGAGACCAGAGAACACGTCATCGACTGGCTCCGCGACAGTGGGGCGTGGGCCCGTGGGGGGTTCGAGGAGTCCTCACCTGCCGAACTCGTCGACAGTAAAAAACACGTCTACGACGAGGGGTACGGCTGGAAAGAGAAGGCGACTGCTGCAAAGCGGGTCATCGAGCGCCGCTAGTCGCTTTGGATCCTCGGTGCGAGCATGTACGTGACGTGCCCGTTGCCCTCGGCGATATCGAAGTGCAGCTTCACGGGGTACTCCTCGCCGAGGTCAAGAGTCACGGCAGCGTCGCTCGCAATTGCCTTGTTCATATCCGAGAGGTAATCGAGACTGAACAGCGAGTGGGCATCTCCCGCAGCTAGTTCGATCAGCTCCTCGCGGGTCAACTCGAAGTGGACGTCGTCGGTATCGCCTTCGGCGTCGACGTAGAACAGCTCTGACGCCCCATCGACACCGAGGGCGATGTGATCGGACACCATCTCGGCGGCCGTCACCGCCCGGTCGATCTCTTCGCCGGGGAGCACGATTTCCGCAGGGAGGTCAAGCTCCGGAATATCCGGCTCTTGCCGGATCGAATCCGGATCGATCAACGCAAGGGTGTACTCGAGTCCGTCGATCCGGATCTCTAGCTTCCGTGTCTGTTCGTCGAGTTCGAGCTCGACGAGTTGACCGCTGTTCGCCATGCCGGCGATGTCGTCGAGGCGGGTGAGATCGACGCCGATCAACCCGCCGTCGGCGCCGTATGACTCGAAGGCATCCGCACTGAGAGTCAGATCAACCATCCCCACGTTCGCCGGATCGACGGCCCGGATCGAAAGCCCGTCTTCCTCAAGCCGAATCTTGCATTCGTCGACCAGCACGCTCACTGAGTCAAGCGTTTCCTGGAGCGTCTCCGCGCTGACGATCGCGTTGAACATGTGCGTGAATGTATGCCGTCCCGTTATAAAAAACCCACCTGATTGCCCGTGTTCGATGGCGGACCGGTCGGGTGCCGTTGCACAGTGCAGTCGCTGTCAATGGGTGCACAACACCGAGTGAAGTAGTCTAGCGTGCCGGCTCAGTGTTGGCCGGCCAGTCGGTGTCGCGCTACTTCGGCAATGCCTGCGTTTGCCGAACAGTCTGGACAGGCGCCAAGTCGACCCTGTTCGTCCGAAAACACTCGCTGAAACTGTTCTGAGACGTGTGCACCGCAGTGATCACAGGTTGGCATGCTAGTCCCCGGTGGGGGCACCGGTGATACCATCTTAGTTGAGCCATCATAATACCCATTCACCTGGCGGCCTGCTTTGCCGGATAGTAAACCCCTATATTTGGGTCTTGTTTTTAATCGTTAGTCTCTCAGCGTACCACATTTCGCTTCGATCCTCGGCGCTCCGTCGTCGAAAACACCTGCGTAAGCCTGTCTCACGTCGTGATTCAGGAACGCTTATAATGGGTGGTAGAGAACAGAGGTATGTATGGCAGACCTCATCGTGAAAACGGCGGTTCAGGAAGCGCTCGACGACCAGAACGTTGCCTCTGATTTCTACGGTGCCTTAGACGAAGAGGTCGCTGAGCTGCTCGAGGATGCTGCAGCGCGTGCCGAAGCAAACGGTCGCAAGACCGTTCAGCCCCGCGACCTGTAACGGGTTACCGTTTCTCTCTGACACTTCACTCCACCGGGGAGCCTTTCGCTCGCTTAGTAATTGATATAGAGCACGGCACCGCCGAGAGCGATCCACAGCACCATGAACCAGAGCCACCACAGCCAGCCGGTTGCAATCGCGATCCCCAGTGTCGCAAAGACGTTGAACACTGCAATCCCGAGTGACGCCTGGTACACCGGATCCCAACGCCGGAGCTCGCGGTAGCTACCACGCAGCGACGTGCGAACACCCATACCGTATTTCGACAAACCAGCGTCATAGCCTTTACGAGACCTGGGCGGAACGCTTTTTCCGGTCTCCCTCGTATGAGAGTGCAATGGGGATTGGTTCGGATCTGTACCGGGAGCAAACCCTCGATCACTACAAACAGCCCCGCAACTATGGGGACCTCGAGGACCCAACGTTCTCACACGCCGGCGAGAACCCGATGTGTGGGGACTCGATCGAGGTCGACGTCCGGGTCGACGACACGGGCGAGATCGAGGCAATTGCGTTTACCGGAGACGGCTGTGCGATCAGTATCGCGGCGGCGTCACTGTTGAGTGAACATCTCGAGGGGCGCTCTGTGGACACACTCGTCGAACTGGACCGCGACGATATGACCGAGTTACTCGGTGTCGAGCTGTCGCCGATGCGGGTCAAGTGTGCGGTCCTCGCGGAGAAGGTTGTCCAAGACGGCTACGAACTTTACACCGAACAGGCCGATTGACGGCCGCCTCAACGGACGAGGCGAGTGTCCTGGCGGCTTCACAGAAACTCTCGCACCTCAGAGTACCACATATCGTGCTCGTCGAGTGCATCAACCCGGCGGGCAATCTCGACGGCGAGTGCGTGCCAACACAGCGCGTCCGGATCGTCTGCATCCAGGTTGTACTCGGCGTCCTTGCAGGGACAGCTTCCGCTCTCGACGATGTACTCCTCGGTGTGACCGACGACCACGGTAAAGTCCCGGTACTGTTTGACCCGCTGCTCACCGATGGCGTCGATTGCCTTCCGACCGCGCTCGCCGTACCGGGTGAGGAGGGTGGCGGTGATCTCGGGGGTCAACTCTCCGGCAGCGTCGAGTTGCCCTCGCCACCCATCCGCCCCGTCCGCTGGAGTCACACCCCTGTGTAAATTGGGGGGTAACTAAACTGGTTCGGACGGCTTTTGCCTGCCCACCGGCTTCGTTGCCCCATGGACGTTACCGAAGGCAACGTCGTCCTCACCGTTCCGGGGGCCTCCGAGGAAGCCATCGAGGAGGATGTCTTTTACAATCCAAACCAGGTCCTCAACCGTGACCTTACGATCGCTGTGCTCCGGGCCTACGCGGACCGCGTCCCCGACGCGACATCGTATCTCGATGCGATGACCGCAAGCGGCGTCCGTGGGATCCGGGCAGCCGCCGATGGGTGGGACGTTACCATGACCGACCACGATCCAGACGCGGTTGCGCTGGCCCGCGAGAACTGCCGCCGCAACGACACTGCTGCGACGGTCGAGCGCGCCGACGCCAACGTCCGGCTGCATCAAGACCAGTTCGATGTCGTCGATATCGACCCGTTCGGGTCGCCGATGCCGTTCGCCGCGGCTGCCGTCGCGGGCACCCGCCGGTTACTCGCGGTCACGGCCACAGATACGGCACCGCTGTGTGGCGCCCACTTCACCGCGGGAATTCGTCGGTACGACGCCGTTCCACGGAACACCGACTACCACCCGGAGATGGGACTTCGGATTCTACTCTCGGCACTCGTCCGGGTCGCTGCACGCCACGACCGCGCTGCACAGCCGCTGTTCGCACACGTCTCCCGCCATTACGTTCGGGTGTACCTCGAACTCGAGGCCGGTGCACAGGTTGCCGATGCCGCTCGTGAGGACTTAGGGTACCTCTATCACTGCCCGGAGTGTCTCTTCCGTACGGCAGACCACGGCCGCTTCGCCCAGGCCCCGCCAGCCTGTCCCCAGTGTGGCAGCGACCAGTTGTTGACCGCCGGCCCCGTCTGGCTGGGTCCAGTCTGTGACCCCGACTTCGCCCGTACCGTCGCAGCCGCTGTCGACGACGGGATGGACGAGGCGACAGCGGCCCGGGATCTCGCAACGACAGTTGCGGGAGAGCTTCCGGTTCCCACACACTACGACCACCACCGGCTCTGCAAGCAGTGGTCACGCCCGGCGGCTCCGCTCGATGCATTTCTCGACCGCCTCACCGACGCCGGTTACGCTGCCTCACGGGCCCATTACTCCGGGACGGCGTTCAAAACGGATGCCACTGTCGAGGAGATCCAGACTGCGACCGAGGAGTCTTAACCTCTGCCCGGGGTAGCCTGTTGTATGAGCCTCCTCATCCAGGGTGGCGATGTTCTCCGCCCCGACGGCACGGTCGAACGGGCCGACGTGTACATCGACGATGGCACGATCGTCGCCGTCGGCACCGACGGCCACGCAGCCGACCGGACTCTTGACGCGACGAATGGGCTCGTGATCCCGGGGCTCGTCAACGGGCACACCCACGTCGCGATGACCCTGTTACGCGGTGTCGCCGACGACAAGCCACTCGACCGGTGGCTCAGGGAAGACATCTGGCCGGTCGAGGCAGCGATGACTCCCGAGGACGTCCGGGCTGGTGCGGCCCTCGGCGTCCTCGAGATGATCAAGTCCGGTACCACCGCCTTCGTCGATATGTACTTCCACATGGAGGCGGTCGCCGATGTCGTCGAAACAGCCGGCCTGCGCGCCCGGCTCGGTACCGGTGCCGTGACCGTCGGCAAAGACGATCCAGCGGCCCACGAGGAGATGCAACGCAGCCTCGAGTTCGCTCAGGCCTACAACGGTGCCGCCGAGGGGCGTATCAAAACGGCGTTTATGCCACACAGCCTGACGACCGTCGGGGAGACATTTTATCGTGAGTATCTGCCTGCTGCCCGCGAGACCGGGCTGCCGGTGCATCTCCACGCCAACGAGACCGCCGACGAAGTAACACCGCTCCTCGAGGCCCACGGTACTCCACCTCTCGCGTACGCTCACGATATCGGACTGCTGGAGCCGGGTGATTTCATCGCTCACGGCGTTCACCTCGAACAGGACGAAATCGATCTGCTTGCGGAGACCCAAACCGGAGTCGTTCACTGTCCGGCCTCGAATATGAAGCTTGCAAGCGGCATGGCCCCGATCCAGGAGTTACTCGACGCCGGCGTCCCGGTTGCACTCGGGACCGATGGAGCCGCTTCGAACAACACCCTCGACCTGCTCGACGAGATGCGTGACGCAGCACTCCTCGGGAAGCTTGCGGCCGGGGATGCGGGCGCCGTTCCCGCTGCGGCAGTCCTCGAGATGGCGACCCGCGGTGGAGCGGCTGTCACCGGACTCGGGACCGGCCGAATCGAAGCCGGCGCGCCGGGAGATCTCGCGGTCGTAGACTTGACCGCACCACGGACCGCACCGGTGACCGATCCGGTGAGCCACCTCGTCTACGCCGCCGATGGCCGTGACGTTCGCCACACGGTCTGTGATGGACACGTACTGATGGAAGACCGGACCGTCAAACCGTTCGACGAATCAGCGGTTCGTGTCACCGCTGCCGAGCGGGCCGAACAGCTGCTCAGCGTAAGATAGCGCGGAGCCCCCCTCCTCAACGAGAGCGCAGAGAGACGCCTGTCTCTCAAGCAGGGCGAGACCGGAAATCTCGCTTGCCGTGCGGGCGACCCGCAAGTCGCCCGCAGACGGCGCAGTAGAGAGGAGAGAAGCGCGTCACGCCCTCCACCAACACTGCTCTTTACTCCGTCGCAACCAGACTGGGGGCGGCGGAGGCGCACCCGTAGACGTTACGCTGAATGGCGGGACGATGACCGTGAACGTGTAAGCACTGAAGCCCCTTGGACGGGGAGCCAGGCCTCTCCGTGCCACCTCATCGGTGGCCAGAACGGGAGTCCACGTCAAAGCCCCACCCGCAACGAGCGAACCCCTTATCGGCGAGCGAAGTAGGGTAGGGTAGTTTACTGAGCACCAGTAGACTCTACTGAGACCGCCGTCCCGCCCATGTACACCTGCTCGATCTCCCGCAGAACACCGATATCAGCCCGTGGGTCCTCGGGCAGTACGACGAAGTCCGCGTGGTCACCCGATGTCAGTGTCCCGATGTCGTCGTCGGGGAGGGTGTGTTTGGCTGCGCCGGTTGCGGTGTGAAGTGCATCGACCGGATCCATCCCAACTTCCTCGACGTAGAGTTCGAGTTCCATGACGTTCTCACCGTGGGGCACTAGATCAGGTCCGATGAAGTCGGTCCCAGCTGCAATCGTCACGCCAGCTTCGTAGGCCGCTTCGACCGCCTCGTGGTGCGCTTCCCGGACCTCGCGGGCCTTCCGCATCCCCCACGGTGGAATCCCGTGGTCGTCACCGTGGGCGACGATCCGCTCTACGATCGCGAGTGTCGGGACCAGGACGCCGTCGGTCTCGTGGAACAGCTCGATCGCCTCGTCGTCGAGGTAAATTCCGTGTTCGATCGTATCGACGCCGTTTCGGAGTGCACTCTTGATGCCAGGGGTCCCCTGTGCGTGGCTCGCGACCGGCATGCCAACACGGTGGGCCTCTTGGGTGAAGGCTTGGATTTCGGCGTCAGTAAACTGGCTGTGGTGTGGCTCGTCTTTCTCAGAAAGCACACCGCCGGTCGTCATGATCTTAATGAGGTCGGCACCCTGGCGGATCCGCCGCCGGACCCCCTTCCGACACTCCTGTGGCCCATCGACGACCCGCTGGTCGTCGTCCGTATCCAGCCACTGCTGTGGCAGGTAGTGGAGATCTCCGTGGCCACCGGTCTGTGAGAATCCACGGCCGGCGGTGAAGATCCGTGGTCCTGGAATGATGTCTTCTGCGACGGCGTCGCGGAGGCCCAACCCCGCGTCACTCGAGACATCTCGGACCGTGGTGAACCCAGCGGCGAGTAGCTTCCGGAGATCCGCAGTGGCTCGCGCGGTCTGGAGTGCGACCCGGTCGTACTCGCTGACCCGAGCGAAGGGGTCCATCGACCGACTTCCAGCCAGGTGGAGGTGTGCGTCGACGAGCCCCGGGATCACGACCGCATCGGAGTGGTCGTGTCTCGTTGCCTCTGCTGGCGGTGTGACCGACTCGATGGGACCAACCGTGTCGACCCGTCCTGCGTCGTCGACGACCAGTCGCACATCTTGTTTGAAGACTGTCGTCCCGTCATAGAACACGCCACAGTCGACGTAGTGCATACCTGGCCGTTGCGAACCGATTGTATATATGTTTAGATACCAGTAAACGAGACGGGGTTTCAGCCACCGACAGGCGTCACATATACCCTACGCTCGGCCGTATAGAGGGATAATGGAGCGGCCGCTTCGCGTTGGACTGATCCAACACAACCCGACTGTCGGTGCCGTTGCCGAGACCCGATCGACGCTTGAGTCAGCCGCAACACAACTTGCTGCCGACGGTGCCGACGTGATCGTCGCACCGGAGCTTGCAGTCCTCGGCTACCCGCCGCAGGATCTCCTCCATCGGGACGGCGTCCTCGAGGCACAGGCCACCGCACTCGACAGCCTCGCCAAATGGACCGAGACGGGACCACCGCTGATCGTGGGGGCAGCTCTCCCTACACCCGAAGAGACCGGGCCACCGCTGATCAACGCCGCCATCGTCCTCGCCGACGGTACCCGGCACACGCAGTACGCCAAACGACTGTTACCGAACTACGATGTCTTCGATGAACGGCGACACTTCACCCCTGGCCCGGGCCCGACAACGGTCGACCTCGGTGGTGTCACCGTTGGCCTGTCAGTCTGTGAGGATGCCTGGCACGACACCCACGTTGCTGGTACCAGACGCCACGACGAGGACCCACTCGGTGATCTCGCTGGACAAGCGGACGTGATCGTGAACCTCTCTGCGAGTCCCTTCCACGTTGGCAAGCCAGCAGCCCGAATCGACCGGTTCCGGGCCCACGCCACCCGGACCGAAACACCCGTGGTGTTCGCAAACCAGGTTGGCGGGAACGACGAACTGCTCTTCGATGGCCACTCGTTGGTCGTCGATGCGACCGGTTCGGTGCGGGAACTCGCCGGATTCACGCCCGATCAGGCAGTCGTCCCGGTGTCACTCGCGGATCCGCCAGCCCCGACGTCGGCCACACTGTCGGGTCCACAACAGGCACGGGCTGCCCTTCGGCTCGGTATCCGTGATTACTTCAGGAAGACAGGCTTCGAAACGGCACTCGTCGGCATGTCGGGAGGCATCGACTCGTCGGTCACAGCTGCCCTTGCCGTCGACGCACTCGGCGCCGATCACGTGATCGGGGTCACGATGCCCGCCGCGGTGACCAGCGAGCAGAGCGGCAGCGACGCCACACGGGTCGCCGACCGCCACGGAATTCGGTTCCATACAGTCCCAATCGAGCCGACGGTCGACAAGCTCCGGACTGCACTGGCCGACACCGGGATCGCTGCCACCGGCGTGACCAACGAGAACCTCCAGGCCCGTGTTCGTGGGACGACCCTCATGGCGATCGCAAACGCCGAAGACGCCCTCGTCTTGACCCCAGACAACAAGAGTGAGTCTGCCGTCGGATACAGCACCCTCTACGGCGATACTGTCGGGGCGATTGCCCCGCTTGGTGACTGTCTCAAAGCCCTCGTCTACGACCTCGCTGCTGTCCTCAATACCGCCCCGCCGACCGACACGGCACCGATCCCGAAGTCGGTAATCGAGAAGGCCCCCTCTGCCGAACTGGCTCCCGACCAGACAGACGCCGACGTGCTCCCGCCGTATGCCGATCTAGACCCGGCGCTTGAGGCGTACATTACCGAACTGGCTCCCGCCACGGTACTCCGCGAAGAGTTCGGCGCCGCTGCTGCCGACGCGGTTCTCGACCGACTCCCGCGGGCCGAGTTCAAGCGGGAACAGTTCCCGCCGGCCCTCCGCGTGACAGAGAAAGCCTTCGGCACAGGGTGGCGGTATCCAATCGCCGCCTCCTACGACCACGTGCGGTCGTCCTAACCGTGCAACCACGAAGGCTTTAGGCAGGGCCTCCGTTGGTCGAGGTGTCGTGACGACGCTTGTCCTCTGCCTCGACCGAAACGGCGAGATTAGCCGGGGAACGGGGGCCGAGTTCCCGGTGACCGGCTGGGAGGCAGTTCGCTCCCTCGTCGTTGACCTCGGCCTTGCTGACCCAGAGTCTTCGAGTGTCAACACCGTCCTCGAGAGCCTCCGCGTCACCCGCAAGCTCCAGGCAGACGGAGACGACGCAGCGGTTGCGGTTATCTCTGGTGGCACGGACTCGGTCGTCAGCGCCGACCGATCGGTCGCCCAGCAGCTCGATGCCGTCATCACTGCCTGCGAGCCGGACGCCGCAGTCTTGATTGTCGACAGTGCCGAGGACGAACGGCTGGTACCGATCGTCGAAAGCCGGATTCCGGTCGACTCTGTCGACCGCGTCGTGGTTCGACAGGCCCACGACATCGAGTCGACATACTACCTGCTCAAGCAGTTTCTCGCCGACGAAGAACTGCGCCAGACAACACTCGTCCCACTGGGCATGGCACTGGTCGTCTTTCCGGTCCTGGCGTATCTTGCTTCGGTTGCGTTTGCGGCGGCGACAATCGTCACCGTCATCGGACTGTTTCTGTTGTTCAAGGGCTTTCGCCTCGAGGAACACCTTGAGGCGCTTGCCCGCCAGCTCCGTCAGGCGCTGTACTCGGGAAACGTCTCCGTCGTCACTTACGTCGTTGCCGCGGGGCTCTTGTTACTCGGGGTCTCTGTCGGGCTGTTGGGTCTTTCGGACCCGACGCTGGGCGATGAACCGGCGCTGCTGGCCACACAGTTTACCTACGATAGTATCCCGTGGCTCGTTGCTTCCGGGCTGACAGCCACGATGGGTCGGCTCCTCGATAACGTCATCGCGACCGACGAACCGGTGCGGATGTCGTTCATCAACCTCCCGTTTTTCATCCTCGGTGTTGGGGTGATCATCCGTGGGTTTACGGGCTACTTCCTTGAGCTGGCCAACGCTACCCCCCCAGCCGTGTTGCCGGCAGTCGTTATCGGACCGATCTCCGTCGAGTCGATTCGCCTCGATCCAGGACAACGGCTCGCAGCCGCAGTTGGGGCCGGGGTCGCAATCGCCTTCGTCGGGGTCCGCGTGGCGTCGTATCTCGGCTCGTTGTACTTCGAGACAGCAGACGTTACCGGCGAGTGACCCAAACCCAAGCTGGTATACCGCTTGCCACGATACCTTCTGCCGATGCCTGAACAATCCGCCGAACGCTGGGTGAGCCTCTTCTCTGGGGGGAAGGATTCCTCGTATTCTCTGTGGCAGGCCCAGCAAAGCGGACGGTCGGTGACCGACGTTCTGACTGTCACACCACCGGCAGACTCGTACATGTACCAGCCGCCACCGGATCCGCTTCCAGCACTCGCTGCCGAGAGTATCGGTGTTTCACTCCACCGGGTAACCGCAACCGACGTTACCATCCCGGAGGGAGCGACAAGCGGAACCATCGGAGACGCAGAGGTGGCGCCGCTTGCGGACGCACTGGCCGACCTCCAGGCAGACGGCACTGTCGGCGTCGTTGCCGGGGCCGTCGAGAGCAGTTTCCAGCGTGATCGCATCGCGACCGTGTGTGACCAACTCGGCTTGGACCTCTATGCGCCGTTGTGGCAGTGTGATCCCGAGTCGACCCTGCGTGCGATGGTCGATGCTGGCTTTCGGATCCACATCGTGGCCGTCGCTGCCGCTGGCTTAGATCAATCGTGGCTTGGCCGAATTATCGATCACGAAACAATCGATCAGTTGGTCACCTGTCACGAGACGCACGGGATCCACGTTATGGGTGAGGGCGGAGAGTTCGAGACCGTCGTTACCGACGGGCCACACATGGCATACCCAATCGAGTTTACCGCACGCACCCACTGGGACGGGACCCGTGGCCACCTCGAAATTACGGACGCAGCCGGCCGGTGAGTCCGGTCAGCTGTCGGCGGCGGCGATCCACCGCGTGAGCCGACGCTCGCTCAGACCGGTTGCCTCGGCTACCTCGGCTGGGTCCGCCGCCGCAAGCGCCGGTTGAGACGTGATCCCTGCATCGGTGAGCCGTTCAGCGCGCTTCTCGCCGATGCCTGCAATCGCCGTTAGCTCCTCGTCTGGTTTCCCCCGGGGATCGTACTCCACAGTCACGCGTGGGTCGCGTGCCTCTGGTGGGTGGACAGGCACACCGAGGTGTCGCATCAGCCGCCGGATCATGCCTAAGCGTAGGTCGGGGTCCGGTAAATCCCTCTCGCTTGTGCTCGTCCTCACAGCCGGGCGCGCAGTGCCTCGTTCATCGCCTCGATAGGGGCTTCACGTCCAGTCCAGTGCTCAAAGGCAGCTGCGCCCTGGTACAGCAGCATCCAACCGCCGTCGATCGGCTCGGCGCCGACGGCAGCAGCTTCTTTGAGAAGCCGCGTCTTGAGTGGCCGGTAGACGGCGTCGAAGACGACCAGCTCCTCGGTGAGTGCCGCCGCCGGTACCGGTGACCGGTCCTCTTCGAGCCCTACGCTGGTCGCGTTGATCAACAGATCACCACGCCGACAGGCGGCTCTGAGACCCGCCTCGTCGAGTCCACCCCACTGCGCTGCACCGACGGCCTCAGCGAGCTCGGCCGCCCGTTCGGCTGTCCGGTTATAGATCTCGATTATCGCACCGTCGTCCGCGAGTGCCGTTGCAATTGCCCGGGCAGCTCCGCCGGCGCCGACGAGCACAGCCCGCTGTCCTCCGGGTGAGACCCCGTGGTGGTCGAGGGCCCGACGGAACCCGACCGCATCGGTGTTGTATCCAACCGGCCCATCGTCCCGAAACACGACGGTATTCACGGCGCCGATCTCCTGTGCGTAGCCGGCCAGCGTGACGTGTTCCACGACCGTCTCCTTGAACGGGACCGTGACGTTCAAACCGGCCACACCGAGTCTCTGTGCGGCCCGGATGGCGTCACCCGCGTCGCCAGTCGGCTCGAAGGTCACGTACCGAGCATCGAGACCGAGTTGCTCGTAGGCGGCCTCGTGCAGCGGTGGCGAGAGTGAATGTGACACCGGCCGCCCGATCAAGCCGTAGACATCCATACCGGTGGCAGCGACCCGGTCGGGAAATGGCTGGCGGTCGAAACCAGTGAGGTTTATTCGGTCACGTCCTGAGTGTCGGTGTGATCGGCATCGTCGTCAGCACGGCGGACACCGCCTCCGAACACATCGGCGACAAGCTGTTGGCCCGCCGTTCGTGGGACCAGACGACGGACACAGACCGGGCCCCAGCCAACGGCGGCGGGACCGTCTACCGCCACGGCCACTTCGAGTTGCGGACCTTCGACGAGTGGCACCTCGAGCTGACCGACGTCGCGGCGGCCTTCGACGACCCAGCAGTTGTCGTGTTCGTATCTCGTCATTCCGGCGAGACCGGGCCCTTACTGACCGCCCACCACACCGGCAACTTCGGTGCTGCCGAGTACGGCGGGTCAGAGCGGTCGCTGTCGATGGCAGCCCCGCAGACGACTGCGGCTGCACTGCAGGCCCTCGACCAGTACAGTCCCGCGGCGTACGAGGTCAGCCTCGAGACGACCCACCACGGCCCCACCGACGTTGGGGTCCCCAGTGTGTTCATCGAGCTGGGCAGTAACACCGAGCAGTGGACCGATGCGGCCGGAGCGACGGCCGTCGCACAGGCGATTCTCGCCCTTTCACCACCAGAGGATGAGGCACGGTCGGTTGTCGGTGTCGGTGGAGGCCACTACGCGCCACGGTTCACCCGGATTGCTCGGGAGACAGACTGGGCGGTGGGACACGTTGTGGCGGACTGGGGACTTGCCGCCCTTGAGGAACCGGTCGCACCGGTCGTCCACCAACTCTTCGAGCACAGTAACACGTCCCGCTTCGTCGTCGACAGCGCCGATTCGGAGTTTACAGACCGTCTCGAGGCGCTTGGCTACGAGCAGGTGCGTGAAACCTGGCTCCGGGAGACAACCGGCGTTGCCACACCGCTGGCCGACCGGGTGACAGCTTGGTTTCCCGACACGACGGTCGTTCGCTTCGGTGCGCCGGCCCAGACCGCCGCCCCATCGGTGCAGGTCCACTCCCATACCTTGCCGACAGAGCTCGTCGATACAGCAACCGACATCGACCGGGAGGCGGTGATCGACGCCTTCCGTGACCACCTTCTCGCGTTTTGCACCGACGAGGCAACCGGAACCCCGAAGCCTACCGTTGTCCTCACGCCAGACGTGTCGCTGCATGGGGCCCTGCCAGTCCCGCTGGTCTCGGTGTTCAGTAACATCCTCGAAACCCGGTACGAGCAGGTTACCGTCGACGGAACAACACTCACCGCCACCAGAACCGCGTTCGATCCAGACCGCGCCCTCGCCCGTGGTGTCCCCCAGGGCCCGAAGTTCGGGAGGCTCGCGGCCGGCAACGCAGTCGAGGTCGACGGACAGACCGTCGAACCCGAGGCCGTCCACACGACCGAGGAAACACGGTTTTCGCTGGCCGGCGATGAGAACTGAACAGCGCGTTTTTATGTTCGGGGCTGGTATTTAGTGGTAATGCGACGCCCAGCTACTCACACGCCGGGATTCGACGAACAGCCGACTGCTGCCCCGACAGATCCCTACACGCCACGTGTCGGTGAGATGCCGGAAAACGACTTCAGTGAAGCCGACCTCGAAAACATCAACAAGACCGGAACGACGACGATCGGCATTACCACCGATGACGGTGTCGTCATCGCGACCGACCAGCGTGCGAGTCTCGCTGGGCGGTTTGTCTCCAACAAGAACGTCCAGAAGGTCGAGCAGATTCATCCAACCGCCGCGATGACGATGGTCGGTTCTGTTGGCGGCGCACAGTCGTTTATTGCGAACATTCGTGCGGAGGCGAACCTCTACGAGGCTCGCCGTGGTGAGCAGATGAGCATGGAGGCACTGTCGACGATCGCGGGGAACTTTGCCCGTGGTGGTCCGTTCTTCGCGATCAACCCGATCATCGGTGGCATCGACGACGCCGGGGCCCACGTCTACTCCATCGATCCAGCCGGCGGTGTGATGGAAGACGACTACACGGTTACCGGCTCCGGGATGCAACTTGCCTACGGTACACTCGAACAGTACTACGAGGAGGGCCTCTCGAACGACGAAGCAGCAACAGTCGCTGCCCGCGGCATCAAAAGTGCCACCGAGCGTGACACCGGCTCCGGAAACGGTGTCTACCTGGCCGAGATCACCGACGACGGCGTCGAGATCCACGGCCACGAGTCCTACGACGAACTACTCTGACTCCCCGACCGTGAAGACGATCAAGGACAGCGTCCACGGCCACATCGATGTTTCCGGGGTTGCTCGGGACCTCCTCGACACTCCGCCCGTACAGCGACTCCGCCGGATCAAACAACTCGGCACGGCCTCGCTTGCGTATCCCTCCGCGAACCACACGCGGTTCGAACACAGTCTCGGCGTCTACCACCTCACGCGGCGTGCAACGACACACTTAGACGATGTCTCCACCCGAGAAGCCAAACGCCTCCAAGCCGCAGCCCTTCTCCACGATATCGGCCACACGCCGTTTAGCCACAACACCGAGGAACTCATCCACCGGTACACCGGGCGGTACCACGACGAGGTCCGTGACCTCCTCAACGACGGTGCTATTGCCGCCGTCCTCGCGGAGCACGACCTGAGCCCCGACGCGATTGCCGATCGCATCGCCGGGATCGGACAGTACGGGGCGGTTATCTCCGGTGAACTCGACGTCGATCGGATGGACTACCTCGTTCGTGACGCACACCACACTGGCGTCTCATACGGCGTCATCGACCACGAACGCATTCTCCGTGCGTTGCGGTTCAGCGACGGCGAGTTGGTCCTCGCTCCCGGGAACGTACAGAGCGCGGAGAATCTCCTCATTGCGCGGGCACTAATGAAGCCGACGGTGTACAACCACCACGTCACCCGGATCAGTAAGTCGATGCTTCGGCGGGCGACCGAGCGGCTCATCACAACCGGCGCCTACGATCCCGAGGCTGTCCGGCGATTCGACGACCCACAGCTGCTCGTTGCGCTCCGTACCACCGACGCGACAGAGTCATCAGCGCGTCGCCTCGACACCCGACATCTGTACAAACGTGCTGTGTGGGCCGAACTCGACGTCGTCCCCGAGGATATTCTCGACGCGACACACGAACAAATCAGCGCGTGGGAGACGGCCATCGCCACCCGTGCTGCCGTCCCAGAACCCCATGTTATCCTCGATGCGCCAGACCGCCCAGCGCTGACTGAGACGAGTTCTCGTGTCGTCGTCGGCGGCGACATCCGCCCACTTGAGGAACAGTCCCCACTGGTCGACGCGCTTCGCTCGGCCCAACGCTCTCAGTGGCGCCTTGGTGTCTACGCCCCGTCAGCGGCCACACAACCGGTCGGCGAGGCAGCGGCTGCGGTGCTCGGCCTTGAGTCCGACGGCCCGGTTGTAACCGATGTTGACGTGTGACACCAACCGACGATAATGACCGAGACACTCACTGGAACGATCCTCCGCGGTCCCGAGTACACGCCACACCCCGGCCGTGTCCACATCGAGGCAGGCAGCATCGTCGCAATCGAGGAGACCGCTGTCGACGCCGAGAGCCTGATCGCCCCGGCGTTCGTGAACGGCCACACCCATCTCGGTGATTCGATCGCAAAAGGTGCCGGCCGCGGCCTGTCACTCGAAGAACTCGTTGCCCCTCCAGATGGCCTCAAACACCGGTTGTTGGACCAGGCAGCACGGTCGGAGCTTATCACCGGCATGCGTCGGTCGCTGCAGTATATGGCGAGGGCTGGAACAGCAGCGACACTTGAGTTCCGTGAGGGGGGCATCCCTGGAGTCACCGCACTCCAGGAAGCGGCCGCGGACACGGCTGTCGACCCAGTCGTGCTCGGCCGGGAGACCACAGCCGTCCTTGACCACGCCGATGGGTTCGGTGCAAGCGGCGCCAACGATGCCGACTTCACTGCGGAACGTGCGGCCGCCGCCGACATGGACAAGCTGTTTGGCATTCACGCAGGAGAGGTCGACGAGTCCGACGTAACACCGGCACTTGACTTAGCGCCGGATTTCATCGTTCACGCCGTTCACCTGACCGACGCTCACCACCGCCGCATCGAAGAGGAGTCGGTACCGGTCGTCGCGTGCCCACGCTCGAACCTCGCCACGAACGTCGGCCAGCCGCCGCTGCGCCGCCTCGCCGACGAGACCACCGTTGCGCTTGGGACGGACAACGTCATGCTCAATGCACCCTCGATGTTCCGCGAGATGGAACTCGCCGCGAAGCTCTACGACCTGCCGGCGGCGACGGTGGTAGCGATGGCGACACGCAACCCGGCCACGATCGGTGGCCTCGAGATCGGTGTCATCGAGGAGGGCCGTCCCGCAGCACTGCAGCTTCTCGATTTGACGACCGATAACCTCGCCGGCATCCAGGACCCACTCCGGGCTTTCGTCCGGCGCGCTGGGCCAGCGGACGTCACCCGTCTCGTGACGCCCTAACTGTGGCGGAGGTGAGTACAGTCTCCAGCAGTGATCGTTTGGACTCCTTCTGCCGTGTCGACGCGTAGTGCACCCGTTGATGTGATACCGACGGCTCGGCCGGTAACGGTCTCAGTGCCGGTTTCGATACGGACTTGTTGCCCGAGAGTCGCGGCGTGTTTTCGCCACCGCGGTACGATCCGGTCGGGGCGGGCTGTTACCGTATCGAAGAGCTCGAATACAGCTGCTGCAAACGCCTCGCGGTCGATATCGCGGCCCTGCAGACTAGCGGCGCCGGCTGGCAGTTGCCCAGGTGAGACAGCGACGTTGCACCCAACGCCAACGCGCAGCCATGGGGCGGCGTACTCGGTGAGAATACCCGCGAGCTTGCTGCCCTGGAGGAGCACGTCGTTTGGCCACTTGATTGCTGCCGAGACATCCCTCGCAGCGAGTGCTTCGACCAGTGCAACCGCCATCGCGAGCGTATACCGCGGCCGGTACCGCGTGGGGGTGTGTGGCTTGATGGCAAGAGTACACCACAGCCCACCGGCCGGCGACGCCCACCGACGGTTGTGGCGGCCACGGCCGTCTGTTTGCACTTCGGCGGCAAAGACCGTCGCCAGGGCAGTAGCGTCCTGGGTCTGTGCCCACCGGTTCGTACTATCGACGACGTACCGGTGCTGGAGCCGGTACGGGCCGAGCCGGTCACCGGAAAGAGGATCCACGGCGAGTGCGTATCCCCCCTCCGCAGACTGTAACAGGCCAACCTCACAGCCCATCTCGAGCAGCTCCCTGACCGTGGTTGTCGACAGTGACACTGCTGCAGCGATGTCGGACACGGCCTGTCCCTGCAAGGCCCGTGTCACTACTCGGTTGGCTGCCTCGTGCCGAGACACACATCCAATCGGGACCGACGCCTCTAAATCGTTTAGCTTCGTTTGCTCCCGGTATGGACGCCCTCGAGTTGTTGACCCGTAACACCGCCGAAGTGGTAACCGACGAGGAGCTGCGGGCACTCGCAGACGAGCCGGCCGGCAAGCGGGCCTACGTCGGCTACGAGCCGTCCGGACAGCTGCATCTCGGCCATCTCCTGACGACGAACAAGCTCATCGACCTCCAAGAGGCGGGGATGACTGTCGTGATTCTTCTCGCTGATGTCCACGCCTACCTCAACGGCAAAGGCACCTTCGAGGAGATTCAGGCCACCGCCGAACAGATGCAGGCACAGTTCCTTGCCTCTGGCCTAGACCCCGACCGGACGGAGTTTGTCTACGGTTCTTCGTTCCAGTTCCAGGAGGACTTCCAGCTCGACTTACAGGAACTAGCCGTCACTACCTCACTGAACCGGGCCCAGCGGGCGATGGCAGAACTCCAAAGCGACGAGACGCCGAAGGTCTCACACGTTCTCTATCCGTTGATGCAAGCCCTCGATATCGAATATCTCGACCTCGATCTTGCCGTCGGTGGGATGGACCAGCGGAAGGTCCACATGCTCCACCGGGAAGCAATTCCAGCACTTGGCTATGACGTCCGCCCGGCGATTCACACGCCGATCATCGCTGATCTCAAAACCGGCGTCGGGAAGATGTCGGCAAGCGAAGGCATCGACATCACGATGGCCGACACCCGGGCCGACCTCGAGGCGAAAATCAACGACGCGTACTGTCCACCGACTCGCTCCCCCGACCCCGACGAGGCCGGTCGTGCACGTGAGAATCCGGTGTTACAGCTGTTCGAGTACCACGTGTTCCCACGCTTCGAGACCGTCTACATCGACCGGCCGGAACAGTACGGCGGTGACCTGGAGTACGACGGCTACGAAGGACTCGCTGCGGACCTCGAAGCCGGCGAGTTACATCCTGCAGACGCGAAGACAGCCCTCGTCGAGTACCTCGATGAGCTGATCGCGCCCGGCCGTGAGCAGCTTCGCCAGTTCGAGTCGTAGCCCCCAGCCGCCCTACGAGAAATTTTATTTTTCGTCGTCCCAATATTGGGATAGAGGGGTGTTCCAAGCATGGCTAGTGAAACGAGTCTCGATTTTGGAACCGTCCGTAAGCCACACCGACTCCTATCGCGCCACGACCTGATACTCGGCGTTATTCCGCTTGCCTTCGGAAGTGCACTACTGGCTGCTGTCGCGAGCTCACTCAGGGTCGAACACACCCTGCTCGTTGCCGCCACCGTCGGCGTGGTAGTCATACTCGAGGCCCTCTTTCGGAATCCACCCCGTTCTGGGACGGCGGACAACTGACTTGTACCTGTAGCGGTGTGTAGTGGTATGGCTGCAACAGACACTGTCCTCGTGTTGCCAACGCAGCTGACGCTGCGTCAGAGTCCATTGCAGACCGCGTCGACCGATCACGTCTTGATGATCGAACCCCGGGCGATCGGCGAACAGGGGTACCACCCACACCGCACGATTCTCACCTACAGTGCACTGCGACACTTCCGGGACCGCCTGCGTGACGAAGGCTACGACGTCACCTACCGCCAGGCGGACACGCTGGCTGCCGGGGTGAAAACGTACACCGACGCGAACCCCGACGCGACACTCACCGTGATGCGACCTCAGCGCCACGGCCTTGCAGACGAACTCCAGCAGGCCGCCGAGGGCGCACTCGAGATCGTCACGAACGAGCGTTTCATCACGACCCCCGCGCAGTTCGATGCGTGGATGGACGACCCCCCCTACCGCCACGAGACCTTCTACCGGGCGGTGCGTCGCGACACGGGATATCTGATGACCGGCAACGACCCCGTCGGCGGCGAGTGGAACTACGACGAGGAAAACCGTGAGACGCCTCCCGAGGGCTACGAGGCCCCCGCTCCCCCAACCTTCGAGCCAGACGCGACAACCACCGCCGTCATCGAGATGGTCGAGCAAGAGTTCGCGACCGAGTGGGCCGATCCTGCCCCCTTCTGGTGGCCGGTGACACGCCAAGATGCCCTCCAGGCACTCGAGGCGTTCATCGATCAGCGATTGCCCGACTTCGGCGCCTACCAGGATGCAATGGTCACCGACGATCCGACGCTCAACCACGCCTTGTTGTCCCCACTGCTACACGTTGGCCTCCTCGACCCACGCGAGGTTACCGAGGCCGCAATCGAGGCGTACGAGGCCGATGCAGCACCATTGAACAGCGTCGAGGGCTTCGTCCGCCAGATCATCGGTTGGCGTGAGTTCGTTCGCCACATCTACCGCAGTGAGATGCCGGGCCTCCGGACGGCGAACCAGCTCGACGCGACCGAGCCGGTCCCTCCTGCGTTCTGGGACGGTGAGACGGACATGGCCTGCGTCGAACACACCATCGATCACGTTCGTGCCAACGGGTACGCACACCACATTCAGCGGCTGATGGTACTCGCAAATCTCGTGACGGTTGCTGGCATCAACCCCGGCGAGTTCAACGAGTGGTTCGAGACGGCGTTCATCGATGGCCTCGAGTGGGCGTGTACGCCGAACGTGATGGGGATGGGAACGTACGCCTCCGATGTCATGTCGACGAAGCCCTACGCCGCGAGTGCGAATTACATCAACAAGATGAGCGACCACTGTAGTGGATGCCCGTACTACCACACCAAGACGACCGGCGAGGGAGCCTGCCCGTTCAACGCGTTGTACTGGGACTTCTTGGATCGCAACGAAGACCAGCTACGATCGAACCACCGGATGGGCCTCGTGTACGGCCACCTTGACCGGAAATCAGCCGACGAGCGCGCCGATATTGCAAAGCGGGCGGACGAGCTCAGAGCCCGACTCGCCGCTGGAGACCTGTAGCTCCCGCTGCGAGGTTTTGGGTGGTTCATCCAACTCAACGCGGATACCTCGGGGCTTGGCCCCGAGTGGCACGTAAACGTGCAGCGCTGCTCCTCGGTGGCAACTACCTCACGAAAGTATGCTCACACCGTGATCGTGTCCGGATCGGACGTCCGCCGGCGGCGGTCGCCGACCAGCGCCGCGAGGCCGGCTGCGGCGAGTACGAGTGGCACCACGGCCAGCCCGACGACGAGCCCGCCAAGCAGGACTGCACCAGCAATTGGGAGGGTTAGCGCTGTCCAGAGAAACAGCGCCGCAGCGGTCACGAGGCTCTTTGTTACCGGCAGGCTCCCGCCGACGGACCGGGTGCCGCGGTAGACGGCGTACCCGCCAAGTGCAGCGGTGGCAACCGCACCGGCAACGGTAAGCCCAGTTAGTAGCATTATCACAGCATAGCCGCGGTGTGAAAATAAGTCTTTCCGCTACAGGGCCGCGTCGGGGGTCCCCTCGAACAGCATCGTCTTGAGCAGCTCTTCGAAGCGGTCGCCATCGATAGACTCAATTACACGTGTGTTCGGCTCTTTGTCGGTGACGCCGTTGACGTCGACCGCAGTGTACCCACGGGTCAACCCCTCCCGGGGATCGACGGCAACGTGATACCGCCCGCTTTCTTCGATGATGGCCGGGTCGATGAGGCCGGCGGTGACCACCGAGTCTGGTTGTGTTGTCTTCTCTTCACCCTGTTGGTCACGGTTGAACTCACGGACAGTGCTCGTGATCGTCTCGAAGAATGCCGCGAGCTCGGTATCCGGACCGTCGGCAATCTCCTCGAGGGCTGCCTCCTCGAAGGTCGCGTCCCGTTCAGTCAGCCCCCAGTCGACGAGGGTGACCTCGAGGTTGCGAAGCACGATCGCAGCGGCGTCCGGATCGACCCAGAAGTTGAACTCTGCCGCCGGGGTAACGTTCCCGAGGTAGTTCACGTTCCCGCCCATCACCCAGACCTCGTCTAACAGCTCGTCGAGGTTCGGCTCGAGTTGCAGCGCAAGGGCCACGTTCGTCAGCGGCGCAATACACACGAGGGTGATCTCGCCGGGGTGTTCCCGCGCGGCCTCGACGATGTACTGAGCGGCGTGTTGGTCTGCCGACGGCCGACCGGTCTCTGGGAACAACTCCCCGCCGAGTCCTCCCTCGCCGTGGACGTACTCGGCGTGTTTGAACTCCTTTTGCAGCGGCGTCCGTGCGCCCTCGTAAATCGGCGCTTCGTTGCCGACGAGGCCGAGGGTGTACTTCGCGTTCTCGACCTGCCGGTCGAAGGGAACGTTGCCACAGTTGATCGTCACTCCCTCGATGCTCAGCCGATCCGAGGTTGCTGCCATCAACAATGCCTGTGTGTCATCGCCTGCGGTGTCGGTATCGATAATGACACGCCGACTATCGGGTGCTGTCATATACACTCGGTGTGCAAGCGGCTATATAATGTCCCGGGTTAGCGATCGATCGCTTCCCGTGTCGGCAGAGCTGGGATGACCTCGTACTCGGTACAGGCTTGGCCGGCAGCTGTCCTGGCGGACGCCGCCGCATCAACGATCGACGCGCCACGGCCACGCTCCGCCGCGAAGGCCCCACAGAAGGCATCTCCGGCGCCGGTCGTGTCGACTACCGACACGTCTGCAGCCGCGATGCGGGTCGTCGTGTCTGTTTTGACCACGAGGCCGTCGCCCCCGAGGGTAACGACGACCGCAGTAGGACCGCGCGCGTGGACTGCCGCGGCGAGACGCTCCGGATCGACGGCCGCGTCTGGTTCGTAGCCGGCCAGTCGTTTTGCCTCCGTTTCGTTTGGAACGAGGACGTCGACGAGACTGAGGAGGTCATCGCTCAGTGACCGTGCTGGGGCCGGATTCAACACCGCCTCGACCCCGTGATCAGCTGCGAGCTCAAGCGCTCGGCGCACCGGCGCCTGTGTGATCTCGAGTTGTGTGAGGAGTACGTCTGCCGATGCGATTGCGTCTTCGGCCGCCTCGACGTGCTCGGCAGTGAGCGTCTCGTTTGCGCCCGGGGCGACGGTGATCGCGTTTTCACCGTTCTCGGCGACGGTAACCAGACCGACGCCAGTGGGTTCTGAATCGTCGACGGTCACGTGGGTAGTATCGATCTCCTCGGTAGCCCACAGTTCCCGGGCTGCGGTCCCGAACCTGTCGTCTCCTATCCGACCGATGAACCGGGCAGTCGCTCCGAGGCGTGCCGCTGCGACGGCCTGGTTCGATCCCTTACCGCCGGGTCCCTCCATGTAATCGGCACCAAGCACTGTCTCGCCTGGTACCGGCAGCCGTGGCACAGTGACGGTTAGGCCCTGGTTGTATGCTCCGACGACGGCAACGGTTGGCTGGTCAGTAGCCATCTTCGCCCTCCGTGCCAGTGACGATCGCGACGCCACTTGAGGCGCCGAGGAGGTCTGCGCCTGCCTCCAAGAGGGCATCGGCCTGTGTTGCTGTCTTGATCCCCCCGCTTGCTTTGATCTTCACGTCTGCCGGTGTGTACTCTTCGAGTAGCCGGATCGTCTCGGGAGTTGCCTGCCCACCGGCACCGAACCCACTCG
>OBKM01000297.1_pt1 | contig 25148 bp, 27 predicted proteins | sample 1519691 | NCBI WGS metagenome assembly OBKM01 (sample SAMEA37050418, study PRJEB22526) | metagenome | biome: saline pan; feature: lake; material: water | place: Egypt | collected 2015 | depth 0.5 m | reverse complement strand
ACGTCATAGAGGATGAGCTGGAGCAACAGATCGATCTCCTCGGGCAGGAACTGTTTGTCTCGTACGTTAGCGAGGCACTGTTCGATCTTGAGGAGCAGTACAATATCACGACTCCGTTGGCCGAGACCGTCTCCAAGATCACCGAACGCGTCTACCGGGAACTCGAAGTGTTACAGGCGATCGACGACTCGATCCATCGGTCAGAATTGGAGGTGGCGCTCGACCTTTCGACGGAAGAGATCGAGGAAGCACTCCGTAGTCTCGAAAGGAAAGACGTGATAGCGGTCGACAATCAACAGATTACCAAGGAATCGACGACGCTGTAATTCTCGTCTGAATCGATACTCGTAGCTCAAGGAAACAGCAGTAAACTATCAAAGAGCCAACGAGGTGGTCGATGGAAACCGTTGTCCCCAATGACTTTTGATGAGATGGTTCGTCAGCCACGGTATGACGAATCCACTCTTTTCGACCTACTCACAACAGGAGAATCAGGTTACGGGTACGATTCTCTCGGTTTTTGAGCATCTCGGCACGTCACTCGTCGAGGACATCTTGGAGACGGCACTCGACGAATCCGATCTCTCCGTGGTGACGTTTCAATCACAGTACGTCGCGGTGGACTCTGTTCCTGACGCCGTCATACGCAGCTCGGTATCTCTGTTCATCGAGACCAAAACCCGGCCCGGAGAGGTAACACGCAGACAGTTAGAGAATCATCTCTCAGCCTTCGAGGACGAAGAAACGAAGAAGAAGCTGCTTGTCGTCCTCAGCCCCGATGAGAACGAGCCGACAGCAGTTCAGGCGATCGACAACGAACAGGTAGTCTGGATCAGCTTCGATACGCTCGTCTCGTCCCTTGAAGCACTCCTTTCTCGAGACGAGTCGGTCAGTACTGAGCAGACGCGTCCACCGACAGAACGCGAGATGTTCCTCATTCGAGAGCTGATCCGGTTCGTCCACGATGCGGAACTGACGAGCGGTACAGAGGATCGTGTGCTGGTCATCCCCGCGAGACGAGCATGGGGAGAATACAACGAGTACGGGATGTACTTTTGCCAGCCCAGTCGGTCGTTTAGACCGAGTGCGTACCTCACCTTCTACCGGAAGAACGAGATCAAGACGGAGGTGCCGTACATTACCGGGAGCGTCGACCGAGTCGAACTCACTCCGGACGGTGTCGAGCAGGCACACGAGAACGGGGAGTTGACGGTCTCACAGTACAACGAGTTACGAGAAACTGTTGAACGGCTACGCGAGGACGAGTCAGAGCGATATGGGCAACTACAGAAAGTCGTGTTTCTGGATGGCGAGCGCGGATTCACCCTTAAGCAGCCGGTCAGCCACGACAAAACAGCAAACGATTCTGACAGTCGCGTCGCCTTCGTGTACGCTCGCCGGCTATAGACTTATAACAGACAATAATGGCGGCCAGCGGTACAAACAGCGCAACAAACGCTGATGTCATAAATAAAAGGTCGTTAAATCCTACATCATCAGAGATGCCAATTACTTCTGGTGCTTCGACAACAGCATATGCGAGGATTAGCATAAGGATAACAAATATACCAACCAGTGCCCACAATGCTCGCGACTGAGATGCATCCCTGAAGTCTTTCTTTGCGACTGTTAGGGCTTTCATCTTTGCACCTCCTGTGTCTCGTTAGTGTACAGGCAGTCAGGGTGACTGCCCCCCGGGGCTTGCCCCCGGAGTGAGTTCACAGCAACGACATCGCCGAAGTGCTTTGAAAGGTTGATAATCTCAATTGCTGCCACGTTCCTCCCCCCATATTCCAGCACTCACTGATGTATTTGTGAGTAGCATAATATAAAATAATAAGATGATTAACATAAGTACATTGGCAACATTATCCAATGACATTTCTATTTGGCACAATTTCCAGACGTAGTAACTGGGATCTGTCAACAGCCGGCCGCGTCTTTGTGTTTGTCAAATAAACTTGGAAAGGGTTATCTGGATTCTTTCCTTGATGTACAACCATGCCAGAGTACGATGTCGTTGTTGTTGGAGCAGGCACCGCTGGCTGCTATGCTGCTGCTACAACCGCGCGTGCCGGGCTCGAAACAGTTATCCTTGAACGGAAATCCGAAGAAAATGCTGGCGTCATCGCATGTGGCGACGCACTCAAGGGTGCATCAGAATTTCCTGAATCGATCCCCTTCGAACAGATTGAGCCAGCCTTCACAAATACTGATGTTGACCATGGCCGATTTGAAATCCCACAGGAAGATACTGTCTTAGAGATTCCAATTCCTGGCGATCTTGCGGTTATCGATAGACCAGAATACGGCCGCCGCCTCATCGAGGGTGCAACGAACGCTGGCGCAACAATTGAATATAATACTGTTGTCAATGATGTTGTTCAGGACGATGACGGCACGGTGACCGGCGTCCATGCTGTTCAGGATAACAACTCAATAACCTACGAAGCTGATGTTGTTATCGATGCTGGTGGGTCTCTATCTATCCTTCAGGATAAAGCTGATCTTACTGATACTACATTCGATACAAACGTTCAATCCAAGCAATTTTGCTCTGGTTATCGTGAGGTTATCGAAGTTGATGAGCCGGTTGACTACAGCGACGCCTTAGTGTTCAGGCCAGCCAAACGATCTGCTGGATACGTCTGGTATTTCCCCCGTTCCGAAACAAAGATCAATGCTGGGCTTGGCTTCCAAATGACCGAGGAGCCGATGAAACTTGTTGAAGATCTTCGGGAGAATATTCAGAAACGCCCTGAATTACAGGGGGGTACAGTAACAAGCAAACTTGGTGCTTCAATGCCAACGCGACGTCCATATGATTCGGCTGTTGCTCCCGGATTTATCGCAGCCGGTGACGCTGCTGGTCACGTCAATCCAACGACCGGTGGTGGTATCGCTGGTGCAGCATATGCAGGCGTCTACGCTGGTGAGGCAGTTATTGATGCGCTAGAAAATGGCGCCCCAACAGAAGAAGCGCTATGGGAGTACAACGAGCGTGTCATGGAGCATTTCGGTGCTCGATATGCTGCGCTGGATGTCTACAATATTCTCTCAACGGCTGTTGACACTGATGAAATGATGAAATTGCTTGCAGTGATGCCTGGCGAGAAGATTGCTGAATCGCTTTATTCCGGGTCTGCTGATCTATCGCCACGCCTTGTAGCTGAGGCTGCTGTCAAGACATTTGGCCACTGGGGGAAAATCTACAAGCTGTTCAAAACCAAACAGCGAGCAGACCAGATACTCGAACATTACGAAGATTATCCAGAGTCCCCGGATTTACTTCCGTTCTGGCAAGAACGCCGTGATACCATCATGGATGCTGTCTACGAGACGACCGGCGCAGATCCAAAATACTGATTGACTGATTTATATCTGCTCGACTTCTGCTTCGACACGGATTGCATCGGGGAAATCCCACGAAAGAATTTTGCTTGCTAACTGTTGGTGGCCGACTAAACTAAGCTCTCGCCGATACACCGTATATTCCCACGTGCCGAACCGACCGTTGCTGTTGTAGTCGCCGTACTGTGGTACCGAGTATTCTTCTGGAGAGAATGTATGTGGTCCGTTGAGCTCAGCCCCTTTTTGCTTTGCTGTCGTCTGGATCTCTTCAACAATCCGGTCAAGCACCGCCCGGTCTCCACTCTCTAGTTTCAGCGTCGTTACGAAGCTCATTACCAGACATTCAACTGTTCATCCTCAAATGTTCATCCATCTCTCTTTTTGTCTGTGAGTGACGACCAAATACCAGTGATTTATTCCAGTTCCTCTATAATCTTCGGAGCATGCTCTCTGATGTTAACGTTGCTTTGGGTGTCACCGGCAGTGTGGCGGCTGTTCGCGTCGTCGAACTTGCACATGAGCTCCGTCGTCGCGGTGCCACCGTTCGCCCGATCATGACTTCAGCAGCAACAAATATTATCCATCCATGGGCTGCTGAGTTCGGTACTGAACATACTCCAATTACTGAAATCACAGGGGCAGTTGAACATGTCGAGCTATGCGGTCGCGACGGGTGGGCCGATGTACTCTTGATTGCCCCGGCAACAGCAAATACTATTGGCAAAATCGCTGCTGGTATTGATGATACTCCTGTCACTACAGCAGCAACCACAGCAATCGGCGCAGATGTCCCTGTTGTGATCGCGCCGGCCATGCATGAACCAATGTACGATCATCCAGGCGTCCTTGATGCGATTGATACGCTTGAATCGTGGGACATCCCATTCGTTGCTCCTCGCGTTGAGGAAAATAAAGCTAAAATGGCAACCGTCGATACGATAGCACTGGAAACTGCCTGTGCAACCACTCCAGACTCTCTCGCTGACACGGAGATTCTTCTGACAACAGGGGGAACTGCCGAACGTATCGATCCAATTCGTGTGCTCACAAACCGGTCTTCTGGACAGATGGGTCGTGCAATTGCCCGATCCTGCTATATTCGAGGTGCTGATCTGACGGTTGTACATGGGTCAATTAGCATGCGCCACCCATCGACAAGTGGACTCGATGAGCGTTACGCTGATCCGGACCTCCCATATGCGTCTGTTATCGAGGTTGAGACTGCTGCTGAGATGCGAAATGCTGTTTTTGATCATATTGACACTGCTGATTGTTTCATTTCCGCGGCTGCGATTAGTGATTACACTGTCGACACCCGGGATGAAAAACTCAAGTCAGGCCCCGAACGCACGTTACAGCTGCACCCTACCCCCAAACTCGTCGATCAAGTTCGAGACGAATACCCTGACCTCCCGATTGTCGGCTTTAAGACTGAAACAACAACCGACAGTACGGCCCTGATTGAAACTGCCAAAGAGACGATGGAACGGGCAGAACTTGACTGTGTTATTGCAAACGATGCAAGCGTCATGGGTGCCCAGTCTGCACATGTACATGTCGTGACTGATTCAATCACTACCAAATATAGCGGCGATAAATCAACCGTTGGTGACGGTATAGCGGCGGAAATTTCTGCTATCGTATAGTTAAATTGATGTATTATAATTGTTGAACCGGAAGAGTCTCGATGTTAGAACGAAATAGTTTTCGCAAGTGTCCACCATGGTTCTTCCAACAGGGGTTATTTATCCCGATGTTTGGTTTGCACGTTATGATCGAAGGTGATTGACGATGGTTCAAGAACGACTGCTCGTCCCGGTATCCGAGTCATCCACGCTGCGTGATACAGTACAGCATGTCGCAGCAACAGTCGCGGATGCTGATTCCGGCTACATTCAGTTTGTGTTTGTTCATCCGCCGACTGATAGCGTTGAGGAGATGCGATCTGAACGGTTTGAATATGCAGATGAAGTGTTGTCGAAAGCCAAGGCGTGGGCTCGCGAAGACACTGAAGACATTCGTGATCGCGTCACAATTGAAACGGCTCATATCGGGACTGAAGAATATCTCTTTGATCCGGCCGATGTCGCGGAAGCAATCCGTCGGACAACGCGTGATAATAATATTGATCGTGTTGTTCTCGATCCAGAATACGATCCGGCAATTGGCGTTCCAATGTTGCGTCCGCTTAAGGAGGAGCTACAAGCCAAAGGCGTAACTGTCCGAGAAGCGCCATCGCCGAAGGCAACGCGGCGAGTTCCATTCATCGGTGGCACGACGCCAGCACGTATCGGCGTGCTGTTTGCTGTGTCATTCGTCTTTTATCAGGTTCTTGGCGGGTCGTTCTACTGGTTTGATATCGTTACCGGTGCCATTAGTGGGATCATTGTTGCAGTTGGCCTCTCTCGTGTGTCTCTTGGCCGAGATCCATCGTTGCAGAGCCCAATCCGACTTCTCCGTGCGATCCCATATGGACTCTATCTTCTCTGGGAAATCTTCAAATCAAATATCCGCGTTGCTGCGGTTATCTTGGATCCACGACTCCCAATTGAACCCAGAGTGCTCGAATACCGTCCAGCCGTTCGTGGAGCACTGCCAACGACAACGCTTGCAAATAGTATCACCCTTACCCCCGGAACTTTGACTGTGCGAGTTACCGGTCGTAAACTGGTAATTCATACCCTCGTTCCGTGGGCCCGCGACGGCATTCGTGATGGAGGCCTTGAGCGTGCTGTCCGTTTTGTGTTTTATGGACGCAAATCGGCGGATATTGGGACACCAGAAGAGCGTAATGATGTTTCCATGGTTGAACGCGATGGATCAGAATCGAAGTCAGAAGGTGATCAGTCATGATTGATGTAAGTAATGAAATCATCCAAACGCTGTTCCTTGCAGCAGCAGCGATTTTTATTATTCTTGCCATTGCAATGTTCTATCGAGCAATCAAGGGTCCAACGGTGCCTGACCGTGTACTTGCGGTTAATGTCCTTGGCACGAACACTGTCGTTGTGCTTGCCCTGTTGTCTGTTGGTCTTGGCGAGCCATCACTACTTGATATCGCGCTGATCTACGCACTCCTTAATTTCCTGATGGCTATTGCCTTCTCGAAGTTCTCTGTCGAGCGAGGTGGTGTGCTATGATCGATCTGGCATATCTTACGCTGATTATTGCCTGTGTTATCCTTGGTGTTCTGTTCACATTGGTTTCAGCGACTGGTGTAATACGCCTTCCAGATATATATTCCCGTGCTCACACTGCTTCACAGGCTGATACACTCGGTGCGGGATTTGCACTTGCTGGAGTTACGCTCGCAGCGATTGAATTAGGCTGGGGGTCTCCTACTGTAAAAACCGTTCTGCTGTTGTTCTTCATTTTCATTACCAATCCAACGGCAGCGCATGCCATTGCTCGTGCCGCAAATGAAAAAGGGATCGTCCCATGGCGAGAGGACGATACGAAGGACGACACTGAGCTGGTCCAAGCAGTCGAGCCTGATGGCGGGTACGTCGAATCGTCCCAGTCTAACGCTGGAGGTGATCACAAATGATTGATGCACTCATGGATGCATTACAGTCAGCTCCCGCCATCGAGATTACACTTGCCTTGTTTGTCCTAATCACCGCAGTTGTGACTGTCTTTCTGCGCGATGTCCTATCTGTCATCATCGTCTTTGCGGCGTATAGCCTCGGCATGGCAGTGTTCTATGCACTGTTACTTGCTCCGGATGTTGCGATGACAGAAGCAGCAATTGGCGCTGGAGTGACATCGATTCTTCTCTTGTTGACCATTGCTAAGACATCGCGGCCGGTATCCAAGTCTCTGTTTGAGTCGGTGAACATCCCGGCAGCGATTGTAATGGGCGCATTCTTGATTGTGATGCTCGTTACAATCGTCGAGTTCCCGTCTGTTGGTACTGACCAAGTACAATCTGCTTGGGGTAATCCGGCAGTGACTCAGTACTACATTGAGAACGCATACAGTGATACTGGCGTTGAAAATGCAGTAACTGCCGTTTTAGCTGGGTATCGAGGATTCGATACGTTTGGTGAAGCCGTCGTTGTCTTTGCCGCTGGTGTAGCCGCACTTATTGTCCTCCGCTCGGAGGTGTTTACCCGTGAGTAGCGACGACCGTGATCCAATCCGTGAGGAACACGCCTATGTTGAGAGTCCCGTCATTATGTCGACTGTTCGGATCATCGCTGTATTCTCGCTAACCTATGGATTGTTCCTCATGTTCCATGGAGCTGATACGCCAGGGGGTAGCTTCCAAGGTGGTGCCATTATCGGTGCTTCAATCCTAATGATTGCATTTGCATTCGGGATTGAACCCACTCGTGACTGGCTGCACAACCGTACGATTGTTGTTCTCGCTGGCGGTGGAACGGCAGTCTTTGCACTTATCGGACTCATCCCGATGCTGTATGGCGGAAGCTTCCTTGAGCATCCGTTCTTCGAGGCTGAATTCGGCATCAACACAAAATGGGGTCTTGAAGCGATTGAAATCGGCGGGGTTGCCCCAATTGTTGCTGGTGTTGTTATCGGCTTATTCTTCGCTATCGCCGCTGGATCGCGTGCAAGCGAGGATCGATGGTCCCATGACGACTCATGGGTCGCATTTGAATCCCCAGAAGAGGAGGTGAACGACGATGATTGAAACTGTTGAAACACTTATTACAAGCCAATACACGTATTTACTCTTTGCAATTATCCTAACGCTTGGATTGTACATGGCAATTGCCAGTGAAAATCTGGTAAAAAAGATTATCGGCCTGAACATCTTCCAGACCGGTGTGTTTCTTTTCTTTGTTACCACAGCGTACGTTGCTGATGGATCTGTGCCAGTCATTCCAGAATCTGCACAGGCGTACGATCCATTCGCCAGTCCGCTTCCGCACGTGATTGTCCTGACTGCAATTGTTGTTGGTGTTGCCCTTACCGCAGTTGGACTCGCACTCGTCGTCCGGATTTACTCGGATTACGGAACGCTTCGAGAAGACGTCTTGATGGAGGTGTATTCTGATGAATGAGCTGATCCCGGGGAACTTATTGCCCGCACTACTGGTCATTATCCCAATTATCGGTGCGACACTTCCATTTGCAGCAACACTGTTTAAACAGCGGATCGGCTGGCCACTAGCAGCAATCGTTCTGGTGGTTGAAGCAATCGTTGCCGTCGCGCTTGCTTACACCGTCTATATCCAAGAAGAACGCATTGCACACGTCCTCGGTGGGGAATCGTTTGGTCGTGTCTCTGAAGAGGGCTTCATTGTCGGTATTGAGCTTATTGCCGATCAATTGTCGGCTGTTGTCGTCTTCCTTGTTGCCCTTGTTGCGTTAGCTGTTCTTGCATTCTCTCGTAAGGGTGGCCCCCGAAGTGATGTGTTCTATGCTGGATACTTGCTGTTAACCGGTGGCCTGATGGGTGTCGTTCTTACTGGTGACCTATTCAACCTCTTTGTTTTCCTTGAGATTACCGGACTAGCTACATACGCTCTCATTGCCAGTAACAGGTCAGCTGGATCCGCTGTCGCTTCGCTAAAATACCTGATTATTGGAACAATCGGTGCGTCCCTGTATCTCGTGGGTGTTGGCTACATCTATGTCCGAACAGGGACACTCAACATGGTCGATGTTTCCCGGTCTCTGGCTGGCGAACCAGAATGGATTGACAGTGCTCTGTATACTGATCCCCTTGTCCTTGCTGGGTTTGCCTTTATCGCGGCTGGACTGCTTGTGAAGGCGGCCATATTCCCACTGCACACGTGGCAGCCTGATGCTTACGACCGTGCTCCTGATGCGGTGACAATCTATGTTTCAGCACTAGTCTCGACATCTGCCGCATACGCCTTTGGACGCATCTCTCTGAATGTGTTTACCCCTGAGTTCTTCGCGGAAACACCACTGGCAATTGAAGCGGTCCTTCTTGTTGCTGGTGTTAGCGTTATCGTTGGGAGTGCGCTGGCAGCCGCACAGAGCAAGGTTAAGCGCCTGCTCGCTTACTCTTCAGTCGCCCAGTTTGGGCTGATTATCATCGCCTTTGGACTTGCCGTTCATCCCGATGCAAGTCAGGCTGCAGCGCGGTATGCAATCTATGGCGCAATCATCCATCTTGCTGCACACGCGGTCATTAAGGGCGGACTCTTTGCCACCGCTGGTGCTCTTGCTGCTGGAGAAGGTGCCCGCAAAATCGGTGAATATGCTGGTTTGGCCAAACGACGGCCGTTCCTCGCCGGGAGCATTGCTATTCTCGGCTTTGGTATCGTCGGAGTTCCACCAACGCTTGGCTTCGTTGGGAAGTGGTATATCGCCATTGGCGCTGCTGAAACACAGCTGTGGACCATTGTCTTTGTTGTCTTCGCAAGTACACTGCTGTCGCTGCTCTACATCGCACGTCTGCTTGAGAAGCTATACTTCGATTACTTGCCACACGATGCTCCATCGTATGCTGAGCCAAGCTCTGTCGCTCACGCGGTGACCGATGGTGGCCCAAGAACTGACGGCAGTGGTGCTTCAGCTGGTATGTATTTACTGGCCGTTGGCACTGCCGTCCTTACCCTCATCCTCGGGTTTTACGGTGCAACTTTTGCTGAGCTGCTTGATCCAGTTGTTACCGCAGCAGAGCAATCTGACCCCGTCATTGGTGCCGATCTTTCGGAGGTGATCAACGATGATTGAACCAGTATTCTTGGATTTATCTGCATGGACACTGATTGGTGAAGGCGATCCGCGACCAATCGCTGCTGTTCTTGTTTCGGCGATTGCTGTTGCACTCATTGTCGCCTCGTATCGATATCCGAATGTTCGTGAAACATGGTCTGTCTTGGCTGCGTTGACCAAGTTTGGACTGATTCTTAGCATGCTTCCCGGGGTACTTGGTGGTGAAACATACCGCTGGACACTCGGTGAGTTTGTCTTTGGAATTGAATTTGCACTCCGGGTTGATACTCTCGGAATGGTATTTGCCTTGCTTTCAAGCTTCCTGTGGATCTTTACGGCCTTCTATACAGCCGGCTACATGCGAGGACTGAATGAACACGGACAAACTCGGTTCTTCGCTGCGTTCGCAGCTTCATTGTCGACTGCAATCGGCGTCGCATTTGCTGAAAACCTACTTGTGATCTTCATCTTCTATGAGTTGCTCTCTGTTGTAACCTATCCGCTTGTTGCACACGATGAGACCAAGGAAGCCCGGGATGCTGGTCGTAAATACCTTCTGTACACGTTCCTTGGTGGTGGATTCCTTGTCCTAGGTGGTACAGCCATTGTCTTCTGGCTGACAAATGCATACGGCAGTGAGGCAACAGTCACCTTCGGTGAGACTGCACAGCATCTGGCTGAGGCTGAGCCCCTGTATGCACAGGTGGCATTTGCCTTCCTTGCGCTTGGTTTTGGAGCCAAGGCAGCTATCATGCCATTGCACTCATGGCTTCCGGACGCAATGGTCGCACCAACGCCAGTCTCTGGTCTCCTTCACGCGGTCGCGGTCGTGAAAACTGGTGCATTTGGTGTTTCCCGCACAGTTCTTGATGTATTTGAGCCGGACCTTGCAATGGAACTTGGAATGCATATCCCATTGGCCGCACTGGCAGCATTCAGCTTCCTTGCAGCATCACTTATTGCACTTCGAAAAGATCACCTCAAACGTCGTCTCGCTTATTCGACTGCAAGCCAGCTCTCATATATTATCATGGGTATTGCACTCCTGACACCATACGGTATTGTCGGTGGATTATTACACATCCCAGCACACGCATTCATGAAACTCACACTGTTCTTCTGTGCAGGTGCAATCCATGTTGCAACGCATACTGACTATATTTCGAATATGGCCGGCATCGGAAAACGAATGCCGTTAACCCTCTCAGCATTCGGTGTTGCTGCCGCTGGAATGGCTGGCATACCGCTAATTGCTGGATTTGTCAGCAAGTTCTACATGGTTATTGGAGCTGTCGGCATGGAAGGACAGACGACGCTGTTCCAGGCAACGACTGTTGAGGCGCACTTCGCTGGTATCATCTTTGCCATGGCATTGATCGTATCTGGTGTCCTGAACATCGCGTACTTCTGGCCAATTATCTACACAGCCTTCTTCGAATCAGAAGACAATCACGAGGCAAAGCCGCTTATTGAGAACAAACTCGGCGGACTCTACAAATCATACCATACCAATGAGCAGGAGGCTCATACTGATGGTGGCAAACAAACGCCCAAACCGGACGATGATGAGTGGGACTCTGAGGATCATGGATATGCGGTTGACCATCATCCAAGCGACGCTGAGGTGAAACATGTCGAAGGGGACCCACTCGCTGGTGCTGGCGATACACATGCGGATGATGGACATGCCCATCATGGCGGTCCACCGCCAGGTGGCTGGGAACGCCGTCAGCCATGGAACGAAACGACATGGCTGATGCTTATGCCAATCACTGCAATTGCGATCGGGGCCGTCATCCTCGGTGTTATCCCAGGCTCTGTTGGTTTCCTTGAGCTTGCCATCGAAGTAGCCGAAGATCGTACTGGCCAAGATCTTATGGAGGTGTTTTCATCATGATATCTGAAAGTCTACTGACGGTTGCTCATCCAGCACTGATCATCCTCATTGCGGCTATTCTGATGTGGCGACTACCACGATCGATTGGTCACGCGCTCGGAGTCGTTGCAATGTTACTCGTCACGCTTGTTTCGTGGCAAGTACCTGATGGCGTACATGCAAGTGTTGAGCTATTCGCTGTTTTCGAGGCTGAACTGTACACTGTTGATGAATTTACCCGAATTATGGGTCTCGTCTTTGGGATCATTGGAGCTGCTGCCGTGCTTTATTCATGGTACAGTGAAGCTCCCCGGGTGCAGACTTCCTTTGCGCTGTTCTATGTTGCCTCAAGTCTAGGCGCTGTCTTCGGCGGTGACTGGCTTACACTTGTGATTTTCTGGGAATTAATGGCTGTCACAAGCACGCTGATCGTTTGGCACTTTGGAACGGCTGACGCCATCCGAGCAGCTTATCGATATGCAATTTTACACGGCATCGGTGGCAGCCTACTGCTAGCTGCCGTCGTCTGGCATTTCGTTGCTACTGGTCAGTTGATCTTTGACCCAGATGGTGGCATTGCAGATGGCCTTCCAGCATTGTTTGCTGCCATTGGAATTGGTGTCAACGTTGCATTCGTTGGCCTGCATACATGGCTTCCTGATACCTATCCGCGACCACATATCGCAGCAAGTGTCTTCCTGTGCGTATATACGACCAAGACCGGCGTCTATGCGCTTTACCGTGCGTTCCCTGAAGGTCACATCGCAATCGCATACATGGGTGGTGCAATGGCCATATTCGGCGCATATACTGCCCTATTACAGGACGACATGCGACGACTACTCTCGTATCACATTCAATCACAGGTTGGATACATGGTCGCTGGTGTGGGTATCACTGCAGGACTTGCAACGGCTGGATCCTTTGCCCACATCTACAATCACATCCTGTACAAGGCGTTGCTGTTCATGACTGTTGGTGTTGTTATCTATCGAACTGGCGAAGAGATGCTGGATGAGATCGGCGGTCTGGCCCGTGCAATGCCAATTACTGCGATTGCTTTTGCCATTGCAGCGCTATCTATTGCTGGTTTCCCCGGATTCAACGGGTTTGTCTCAAAAGGAATGGTGCTCGATGGGGCTAGCTACCACTTTGATTATCATGTCGTTCTTGGGGAACCTGCCCTCTGGTGGATGCTGATGATTGGAGGTGTAGGTACCTTCCTTTCCTTTATCAAACTCGGCTACTTCGCATTCATCGAAGGCGAGTACGCTGGAACAGTCAAGGATGCAAACATTGGCCAGTCAGTTGCAATGGTTAGTATTGCTGCACTCTGTGTTATCTACGGCTTGTGGCCAGATACACTCTACACAATTCTCCCTGTTGCTGGCGCAGAAACAATCGCCACCGTGCCTCTCCTTGAGGAGTCAATAACTGGTGTCGATTACGAAGCCTACACTGTTGGGCACGTTTTAGAAGGCCTTGCACTGGCTGCTGCTGGTCTGATTGGATTTGTTATCCTGAAAAGTCCCCTACATCATCTTGGACACGTACCGGATATTGATTGGATTCTCAACCGCGTCAGCTTCTATAGCACTCGAGGTCTGGTTGTTGGCGTCACCGAACTATACGCTGCTGTTGATCGGATCGCTGTTCGCAGTGCTAATGCGGCAATGTACGCTGGAACCCACCCTGAAACGGTACTTCGGCAAACTCAGATTGGTGAACGGATGCTCAAGCCTGTCGAAGAGCAGAATCATCAGCTTCGTGCGGGGATTGGAACAAGCATTGCCATTGTCGTTTTGATTGTCACTCTCATCATGGTGCTGGTACTGTTTGGCCCAGGAGATGGATTGCTGTTCTGAGACCGGTCATTTATTACTTATAAATCGTCTACTGTAGACATGCGCTTACTTGAGGAATCACTTGAGGATGCCCCGATCGTTGAAAAAGACGGTTACCAGTACTTCGTACATCCAGTCAGTGACGGGGTTCCAATGGTTCGCCCAGAATTGCTCAGAGAAATTGCTGTCAGTATTATTCAGCGCACCGATGTTGAACAAATCGATAAGATCGTTACGCCCGCTGCGATGGGAATACACATCTCCTCAGCTGTATCCATGATGACCGACATCCCGATGGTCGTCATTCGAAAAAAGAAATACGGCCTCGAAGGTGAGGTAGAACTATTCCAAGAGACAGGCTATGACGAAAGTCAGATGTATATTAACGATGTCGACGAAGGTGACCGAGTCCTTGTCATCGATGATGTTCTTTCAACTGGTGGCACATTGACGGCTATTACACAGGCATTAGAGGATGAAATTGGCGCAGAAATTGTCGATACAATCGTTGCAATCCGCAAGGCAGACGGTGTTGATGACTTTGAGATCGATTATGATGTCCAATCACTTGTCAATGTCATTGTCGAAGACGGAGAAGTGAAGATCGTTGAGTAAAGTGGCGGACTCAGCCGAGCATCCGTGAAAAAGCGCGTCGCGGAACCAGGAAGCCCCACCCTCAGCGAGTGCATCAGCGCGAGCAGGGTGGGGTAGTTCACAACGGTAACCGTTCTCAAAATCCGTTTCGCCGGTGAGACAGGAGGTGTCGTGGGCTGGTGGAGGCCTAGACCCTCACGGACAGGCAGTGTGTTCGGGCGTGAGTTCCAGTCGACCCATCTGGGAAAGTCAAACGGAATTGAAGTCCGCTGCGTCACCAGTGCTGGACTACATGCAGACGCCCCGCGCACCGTTTGCGGAGTACTTCACTTGCTCCTGTATTGAGATCGCAACCATTCTGCGACCGGTCTTAGAAAATAAATCTATTAACTGCGGATGTGAATCGTCGTTGAGTCCGATAGCCGCTGGTCTGTTACATCTACTTGGTTATCTTTCCCTCCTATTTTTTCGATAGCCTGCTTGAAACTCTGCTCCCATTGGATCTTCTTTGCGTTAATTGCAGCTCTGATTGTGTATTCACCCGGCGGCGCTGGTTCCCACTCTGATCTTGAGACTTTGAACATCTGATCCCAACGCTTTGTGAATATCTTCCGTTCCCCTCTGTCAAAGACAAACTCATCTGTTGTGTCCGGTGCCTTGTGTACTGATACCTTTGAGGCTTCGACATGGCCATCAATATCCCACATCCAATAAATTGGTGACTGTGTCTTTATGCTCACAGGGAATGGATAACTATTCTTCATCACAACCTCGAACGGAATCTCTTCTCCCTGCGTGTATTCCGACTTGTTCGCTGACACTCTGATCCTGATTCCCCACCGTCCAACTCGTGCTGGAATAATGAGGTTACTCAGTCCCTTGGCGGGTACCGAACGCAATGCTTCAGGCTTTGGATCTTCTCGCCGCTCATTCGGCTTTGTTGGGTCATCATCATCGCGCTTGACAGCAGAAGACTCGTATAAGCGCCGCATTATTACTTGCTATTTTTAATGGTACACACGTATATCAATTGCGTGGCAATGACTGGTCAGCATATTCGTCTTCGAAAAGGAGGCAGGATATATCATGTGTATCAGAAACAGATACTGCGCGAGGATCTCTTTGCTCACAGGGTGTCACAAATGTCGACTCCATAAAATCGACTGCACTTTCTAAATCGTCTGCTGCTATCTGCTCAATTGCATTCTTAAGATCAGACTCAGCTTGTCGGTCTGACACTGTCGATGGCAGATCAAACTCGTTACGAATTGTCTGTTCGATCTTTTTGTTTGTGTCTTCCGTGCCAACATCTGCTCCGAGTAAGCCGTCAGCACTGTCAGCCTTGCGCGCCCGGAACCGGAAATCGAGAATGCTCCGCCATTCGTTCTGCTCTAGGCTGTATTTGTCCGGTTGTATTACCTGTGGACATCGTGTGTGGAACCGACAGCCGCTTGGTGGGTTCATTGGTGATGGGACTGTTCCAGTCAGGTATACCCGGTCTCCCTCCCAGTCTGGATCTGGCTCTGGAATTGCTGATAGCAATGCGTTCACATACGGATGGCGCGGCTCGCCGAATACTTCTTCTGTTTTTCCAATCTCAACAATTTCTCCAAGATACATTACCGCAATTCGGTCAGAGATGTGCTCAACAACGCTCAGGTCGTGAGCGATGAAAATATATGACAGTCCAAATTCTTCTTGTAGATCTTCAAGTAAATTCAATATCTGTGCTTGCACCGAAACGTCAAGTGCACTGACCGGCTCGTCACAGATAATCACTTCAGGGTCTACAGCAAGTGCTCGTGCAATACCGATACGTTGTCGCTGCCCCCCTGAAAACTCCTGAGGATATCGATGGATATGATTTGGTTTGAGCCCGACAGTTTGAAGCAGATCGTGAATTCGTTCAGTTCGCTCTTCTTCACTATCTGTAATCCCATGGATGTCAAGCGGCTCTCCGATGATATCACCAACAGTTAATCGCGGGTTGAGACTCGAAAATGGATCTTGGAAAATATACTGCAAGTCTGTACGAAGGTCGCGTAACTCATTATCAGATATTTCGGTTAGATCGACTTCTGTCCTTCCTGACTCCGTGTCTTTGGTATAATATACCGATCCATCTGTCGGCTCAATCAATCGAAGGATTGATCGCCCGAGGCTTGTTTTTCCACATCCACTTTCTCCAACAACGCCAAGTGTCTCGCCTCTCCTCAGCTTAATATCAACTCCGTCAACTGCTTTAACCTCCTTTTTTTCTCCGATTAGCGACTCAATAAACCCAGATGTTGCGTCGTAGTACTTCTTTAATCCTTCTGTTTCAATGATCGTCTGCTTCTCTGCTGCCATAGCTATGTATCACCTGATGTTGGTTCCCGATTGTCTTTATCCTCGACAACAACTTGATAATCAAGCGGTTCCGAAAGGTCGCCTGTATATGCTAGACATGCCGCACATTGCTCTGTACGTGCCGTTGCTTTCTTCCCAGTTTGCACATCAACAAGATCTGGCTCTTTTTGTTTACACACCTCTTCTGCGAATGGACACCGAGGGTGAAAACTACATCCACTAGGCACTTGAATAAGGTCTGGCATTGTTCCTGGGATTGTCTGCAGTCTCTCTTCACTGGCCCCGACCCGAGGAATCGCACTCATCAATCCGACGGTGTATGGATGCTTGGGGTCATAGTAGATATCTTGAACTGGTGCTCGCTCAACGGCTTTTCCGGCATACATCACCATTACCGTATCACAAACTTCAGCTGTGACCCCCAAATCATGTGTAATCAACTGAACCGCTGTATCAAATTCATCAGCAAGTTCTTCAAGCTGCTCAAGAATCTTTGCCTCAATTGTCACATCCAATGCAGTCGTTGGCTCATCGGCGATCAGCAAGTCTGGATCACACGATAGTGCCATCGCAATTACTGCTCGCTGCTGCATTCCACCGGAGAACTCGTGGGGATAATCAGAATATCGTTCCTCAGCATCAGGAATCCCAACCTCATCAAGAAGCTGAATTGTCCGCTCCTTTGCTTCCTTGTCACTGTAATCGAGATGATGGCGAATAACCTCAGATATCTGCTCGCCAACAGTGTAGACAGGATTTAATGCGGTCTGTGCATCCTGGAATATCATTGCAATTCGGTTCCCTCGAATCTGCCGTATTTCCGATTCCGACAACTGCAGCAAGTTCTGTCCGTCAAAAATAATTTCTCCACTTACAATCTCTCCGGGGCCCTCTATCAGACGCAGTAGCGCCATCGATGCGACACTTTTTCCAGCGCCACTTTCTCCAACTACCCCCAATTTTTCTCCAGCTTCGATCTGATAGGAAAGTCCGTCAACAGCTGTGACTACACCTTCTTCTGTATAAAATTCAACCGTTAAGTCTCGAACTTCGAGTAATGCCATATTCTATCCACCTCCTCCGCGTCCAACACCAGTTTGGTCTGTATCCAACGCGTCATTAACCCCGTCACCAATCATGTTCATTGCCATCACAAATGTGAAAATCGCCGCACCAGGGAACACTGTTGCCCACCATGGAATATCCGACACATCAGGCTGTATCAACGTATCTCGAGTCTGGTCAAGCATTGTACCCCATTCTGCTGATGTACCGTCAAGACCAAGACCCAAGAATCCGAGTGCGGCCACGCCGATAACAACCGTTCCGATATTCAGTGTTGCCAGTACTATCAGTGGTGGCATCGCATTCGGTATTATGTGCTTAAAGATTACAGATCGGTCCGAGGATCCAAGAGCCTTAGCTGCCATCACATACTCCATCTCTTTGATCTTCAACACCTCTCCTCTAACTAGTCGTCCGTAACTGGCCCATCCAAATAGAGAGAATGCAGCCACCAACTGCCAGTAACCACCACCAAAGATTGCTACAATCACCAGGGCAAGAATCAGTCCCGGGAACGCGTAAATAACATCGACAATCCGCATGAGAATCTCATCTACCCAGCCTCCAAAGTAACCAGAAACTGCTCCGTAGACGAGTCCTACACTTGCAGTCAGAAACACGACAATAAATCCAATCGACAGGCTAAACCGTCCTCCGTAGATGACCCGAGAGAACAGATCACGGCCCTGCCCATCAGTACCAAACCAGTGTCCAGACATCGGAGCTTGGTATGTACAGTCCGGATAGCACGGAGCATCTGGGTTGTCAAAGAGATACTCTGAGGCGCTGTATGGCGCCAGATATCGCGGCGGAATTGCTGTCTCCCCGAGGTACATCCATGGCCGCGAAAAGATAGCAAGAAATATCATGAACCCAACTATGGCAACACTAATCAACGCCGCTCGATTGCGCTTGAACTGTTGCCATCCTCGTTTCCACCGGCTGGTTGTCTCTAAATCCTCAACAGTCACCTCTGCTGATTCTTCTTTTTGTTGCTGCGCTACTTCTGTCTGTTCTGGATCAAACCCTACGACTTGAAGTCTTCCTCTGTCCATAGTTAATCGTATCTAATCCGTGGATCTAGTATCGCGTAGATGATGTCTGCGATGAGATTTGCAATTACAATCACAAGCCCAGTCAATAATGTGATTGCCATGATTAGGTTCATCTCACGATCTTGAATTGCTTCGATGAACTCTCTTCCTAACCCAGGCCAATTAAATACATATTCAACAACAACCGACCCGGAGATGATTGATGCTGTCAGTACTGCCGCCAGAGTAACAACCGAAATGAGTGAATTACGTAGGACATGTTTTAGAATAACTGTTCGCTCTGGAAGCCCTTTTGCCCGTGCTGCAGTCACATATTCTTTATTTAACTCTTCTGACATTGACGTCCTCATCACACGCATTAGGCTTGCGGCTGATGCAGTCCCGATTGTTATCCCGGGCAGAATCAGAAACCATAGCATATCACTCGACAATAATGCGGCATCAGACGGTGGAAGTGTTCTCCACCAATCCAGCTGCAATGCAAAGATCATAATCAGCATCAACCCAAGCCAGAAGTTAGGGATTGAGATTCCAGCTAATGCCACAAACCGGCTCACCGTATCTGCGATCTTTCCTTTTTTGTATGCAGCATAAATCCCAGTCGGGATAGCAATGACAATCGCAAATACCCATCCAAATATACCGATTGCGACTGTTTCTGGCAATCGGTTCCATACGACATCACTCACTTCATTACCAGTACTGTATACCTCGCCGAAGTCACCAGTAGCAGCACCGAACAGCCAATCAAAATACTGGATATAGACCGGTTCGTCAAACCCTAAATCCGACCGCATCTGCGCTTCCTGCTGTGGCGTAATATCTGGATTCAGCCCAAGAATTCTGTCTACTGGGTCTCCTGGAGTCAAATATACCAGACTAAAAGTGATAATAGATACGCCAATCATTATTGGAACAACCAACAGCAACCTCTTCAGGATGAATCGTCGAAGGCTCATAATTTAAATGGGTTTACGGTTATTATCTGCTAATACATTTCTCTTGTTAGGAACGGAGTGGTTCAAGTATTTTGTTTTCCGGCCGACGATTCTATATGTCAGCGGATTCTTCTAAGTCCTCAATCACGTCTTCAATTAACTCCTCTGCTTCATCAGGTCTGTACTCGTTTGTTGGCTTAATCCGATCTTCTAGTTCTTCAACATCGCGCGTACCAGTTCCCTGTGCTAGTGGTGGTATATCAATGAACGCCGGCTCTCCGTATCCATCGTAGAACTCGTCATTGATTGTTTCGCGGTCAATAAGATGGTTGACTGCCCGGCGAAGTCGAGGATCACTGAATGGTGCGGTCTGGACAGGATACTGGAGATAATCATATCCTCCAGACACGACTGAGTACACAACATACCCATCCTCGCCGTCTATCGTGTCAAGACTGGCATTTGGCAGTCCATACGTTGCTTGTATATCGTCATCTAACAGCGCTCCTTCACGAGTTGAGTCGTCTGGAACAATCGAGCAAGAAACAGAATCAACAACTGGTCCATCAGGATATTCGTCATCAAACTCAATATCTTCCCATGCCCCTTCGGTGAGAGCTTCTTGCACACCAGCATCTTCAAGCCAGTAGTTACCAAATTTCTCTACTTCGTAGCTCTCTTCGGATTCATATTCAACAAACTCGTAAGGTCCTGTTCCGATTGGATTCGGCCCCTCTACGTCATCATCCAAGAAATCATACTCATCTTCGCTTAACCCGTCTATTGCTCCGTCCGTTGGCAGAAGATCTTCTCCGATAAAGTCCTCAATTTGGCTCTTTGGATAAATGTCGACCCCCGGCAACTCTCGCTCCGCCTCCGCGTCGACAATCTGTGCATAAATATCCACAGTATATTCATCGACTTCCTCCACATGGAGAACAGAGTCAAACGTCTGTGGCGCGAGTGACGACCCTTCGGTATATTGATATGAGGCCACCACATCCTCTGCTGTCATCTCATCACCATTATGGAATTCGACACCCTCACGTAGGTGATAACGGAACTGCATCCCAAACGTTCCGTCATCAACTGCCTCAGCAGCGTCTCTTGGATACAGAACTCGAACTTCGTCTTCAGCAAATGGGTTGTCATTCGGATGAAGGATGATGTCTTGACTACGGTCAACATCATCCGGCGCAATGAGCGCACCCTCTTCACCTGTTTCGACTCCCTCTGTCATATACTCCTCGTAGTCAAGTGGAGTTACATCTGGCTGCTGCTCGATAAGTTCGTAGTCCTCTGCAAGCCACGGGTATACTGTACCATCGGCTCCGGTTGTAACTAGCCCCTCATAGATGAACGACTGTGCGACCGTCGAAATTGCTTCCGCACTGTATGACGGATCAAAATTATCAATGTCTGTCGGTAGCCCCAGCTCAAGTTCGCCACCATCTTCTATATTATCCACGCTTGCCTCTTCGTGGTCAGTATCTTCGTCGATCCACATCAGTTGCTCATCTGTCGGTCCATGCAGTGCGTGACTCCACACGCCTTCAGTAAATGGATAGATGCCTTCATCCTCTACCTGATTCAACAACTGAACATCAGTTGAGAGAGCTATATTGTTGGCACTAAACCGGATGATGGAACTGTATCGGCGGTCGGCGAGATGATCCCATATCTGGTCATACCGTTCTGCGCGAACTTCTACGTCTTCAGCAGCCTCAGCATCGAACCGAGCGTTTTCCATCATATCATCAAGCGTTGGGTCATTGATTCCCTGCAAGTTACAACATGCTCCGTGGTTATCCGAATGGTGCAGTGCATCACAGAAACTTTCAGGATTAAACGTTCCTGATAGTCCAATCATCGCTAAATACCCATTATCAGCATACTCCGTGTCGAGTACTCGGTCTGTATACGTGTCAAACTCGTATGTCTCAACCTCGACATCGAAATAGCCAGTGTCTTCTAATTGTTGAGCAATATAATCCAGTGTATTTGCTCGATCGACGTTGTCGGAGTTTGTCTCCAGTCGAACATTCAAACGTCCATCATCACTGAATAAATCTGTACAACCTGCGATTGTTATGGCACCAGCAGCACCCATACTGCCAAGGAGTGTTCGTCGGTTCACCCTCGGGCTGCTATCTTCTCGCATAACGTTGTTTACGTTTGCCAATGTGGTTTAAACTTTCGATTATAAATCTATATACATCTAGATATATACGAGAATATGATATTACCGGCTAATTATTAGCATCCATTCATTTTTTAATAGATTCTTTAATGGATTTATAATGTGATTCGAAACATCTTTTCCCCCTTTTCTTTTCCACCTATGTACTCACCTATGTACTCAGCGCATTGCATGTGGCATGGCTGCTGTTGCTCTCCTTGATATATCCGACATAATCTCTCATGCTGTTGAATGGTATCAAATACTGAGGACACTAATTAATCCAAATAAGAATGGGGGAATAGCGGGAGGTGGATTTGAACCACCGATCTGCGGGTTATGAGCCCGCCGGAATCTCCTGGCTATCCCATCCCGCTACTATAATGTAACCGTGTGCGGTAGTTAAGGATTGTGATCCAGAATCGCTAGCCTGCATGCGATTTATTCACAAGATTTTGCATATAAACTGGTTGTCACTGCAGTTTGTTGCCTTGATTATGACGCGACAACACCGATTTCTTCAGCATCTGCACGCTCTGTATCAAGGAAATGTGGAATGAAATCTCGAGTTTCAAATGCTTCCCGTTCGTCTTCGGTCCCAACGATACACCAGAGTTGGACACGATCAGGTCCGTGCCACTCCCCGTTTCGATTGATCTGGAAGCAAATGAGCTCTTCCCCATCGTACTCAATGATATCATCTTTCCGAACGCCGGGATCGCCCAAGATAATCAGTCGTTTCATACCGTTGGGATATGACTACTCTTTAATAAAACGTCTCATTGTGGATCTCACTCACATTCACTTTTGTTTCCTTCTCCGCGGACTCTTTCTGCTCCGCGCGTGCACGCATCAATGTACTATTTGGTATCCCATTATACGCCTGATGTAAAATCTCGTCACTGAACCAAACGGATTATAAATGCTGCTTTCCTATCCGATATCAGGTGATTGTACATGGAGATACCACGCCGTTTCAACACGTATTGTCCTCATTGTGACTCGCACAATGAGCACGAGATTGAAAAGGTACGTACCGGGCGTTCAACCGGTATGAAATGGATTGACCGACAGGAAAAACGCAACAGCGGTATCGGGAACGACGGAAAGTTCTCGAAGGTTCCTGGTGGTGACAAGCCGACGAAGAAGACGGACCTAAAGTACCGATGCAGTGATTGTGGTACAGCTCATCTCCGCGAAGGATGGCGAGCTGGTCGACTAACATTCCAAGACTAACAAACTATGCCAGGAAGCTTCTACCGCGTTACATGTCCGGATTGTGAAAGTGAACAGGTTGTATTCGGGAAAGCCGCATCCACCGTCTCATGTGCGGTCTGTGGCCATACCCTTGCTACCCCGACCGGCGGTACTGCCGACATTGAAGGCGAAATCGTCGAGATTGTCGAGGATCGTCCGGAAGCTGGGGCAATTAACCAATGAAATACAGCGGCTGGCCTGAACCCGGTGATCTCGTTGTTGGTGAGGTTGATGAGATTGAAGACTTTGGTGTCTTCGTTGATCTCAAAGAATACCAAGACAAACAGGGCCTTGTACACGTAAGCGAAGTCGCCTCTGGGTGGATCAAAAACGTTCGAGATCACGTCAATGCCGGCCAGACCGTCGTTGCAAAAGTCCTTGATGTCGATCCAGAATCACAGCAGATTGATCTCTCGCTTAAGGATGTCAATGATCACCAGCGATCCGACAAAATCCAGGAATGGAAAAGCGAACAAAAGGCCGACAACTGGATGGAAATCGCCTTTGGTGAAGATATTGACCCGGATCGATATGCAGAGATTGCGAATGAATTGATTGCCGAACACGGATCTTTGTACAAAGGATTCGAACAGGCGGCAATCCACGGTGATGAAGCACTCGACAAACTTGGTCTTTCAGAAGATGACATCGACGCTATCGTTGAAACTGCCCGCAAAAACGTCTCTGTTCCATACGTTACTGTCACTGGATACGTTGATCTCGAATGTCCTGGTGGTAATGGTGTCGACGATGTTAAAGAAGCCCTACAGGTTGCAGAAGGCAACGGTGACATCCCTGAAGACGTTGAACTTGATGTTACCTATGTTGGTGCGCCTGAATACCGGATTCGAGTGAAAGCACCGAATTATAAAACCGCTGAACAACAGCTCGAAGCCAGTGCTGACCGAGCCGTTTCAGCAATCAAGTCCTGCGGTGGGTCCGGAAACTTCCACCGGGACCGACACACCGACGAAGAATAACCGCATATGAAATCGGACATCAAGGTCTGTTCTGCATGGAAAGCAGTCCATGACCGCCCTGTCTATACACTTTCTAACACCTGTCCTGACTGTGGTGCTGATGCGATCAACAGTGCTCCAGCACCGTACTCACCAACAGACCCACACGCAGAATACCGTCGTCGTGCCCGTGAGTGACTGATTCATCTGCCCACAGCCTATCTACTCATCTTGTTCTGTAATGTCCCATAGCGTTGAGACCGAGCGTTCTTTAGGATTGGGAACACCCATATTTCATATGGACGAAATTACAGTTGAAACGGTCACAGATGTAGATCTCACTGACACAGTACTGATTGAGGGCTTACCTGGTGTTGGGAACGTTGGAAAGCTTGCCGTCAATCATCTCCTCGATGAAACTGACGCTGAACTTGTCTGCCGTGTTTATTCGGAGCACTTCCCACCACAGGTGTCTGTTGATGATGATGGGATTGCGTCATTGACTGCGATGGAATTCTATGCAACGACGCTCGATGATCAGGATATTCTACTTCTTACGGGTGATCATCAAGCTCAGAGTAATCACGGTCACTATCGGATTACAAATGCTATCCTTGACATTGCAGATGATTACGATGTCTCAACAATCTATGCCCTTGGTGGTGTGCCAACCGGCGAGCTGATCGAAGAGTACGATGTGTTAGGTGCAGCAACTGTCGACACGATGGTTGAGGAGCTTTCTGAATATGGGGTTGAGTTCCGGGACAATGAACCAACCGGTGGTATTGTTGGCGTTAGCGGTTTACTACTTGGCTTGGGTGAGAACCGATCAATTGATGCAGCCTGTCTTATGGGTGAAACAAGTGGATACATGGTTGATCCAAAGAGCGCCAGAGCTGTCCTTGAGATTCTCCAAGACGCCCTTTCATTCGATGTTGATTACAGTGAGCTTGAAGACCGTGCAGAAAAGATGGAAGAAGTCGTTAGTCGCATCCAAGAAATGGAGTCTCAGCAGTCCGCGCCT
>OBKM01000296.1_pt1 | contig 25150 bp, 29 predicted proteins | sample 1519691 | NCBI WGS metagenome assembly OBKM01 (sample SAMEA37050418, study PRJEB22526) | metagenome | biome: saline pan; feature: lake; material: water | place: Egypt | collected 2015 | depth 0.5 m | reverse complement strand
ATCCCGAAGTGGGTGCGCGGATTTTGCGAGGCCGATAACGTGGGTTCCAAACCGTAGTAGGGCGTCCCGATACTTAAAAACAGGGACGCAACCGAGCGCACGCGCTTCACCCCCGCCCACGGTGTTGACGCAAATCGAAGATTTGCGAAAGCCGAAAACCTGCGGTTTTCGGAAGGGCGGGGAACTCGCGCTGCTTTTCGTTTAGATATAATTAGAACGTGGTCTCACGACACGACATCGTACTCGGCGTGCTACCACTCATCGCGGCCAGTGGTATCGCAGCTCAGTATACAGTTTCGATATTCATGGACGCTCTCGGGATCCACGTCGGCATACAGGGACTCCCCCTCGTGTTTGTGGGGCTCATGGCTGCCTTCCTGGTAGTCTGGTACGAACTGTTCGTCGATCCGCCAGTCGAGTGCTCCTGATTCATTTTGATGCAGGCCGTTGCGAACCAACTCAAAGGGTTTATGAAGTCGCTTGAACTATAAATCGGTACTATGGCCGAAGGCAAACAAGGACAGACCGGGAGTGCTGGCCGTTTCGGTGCCCGCTACGGTCGCGTCGCACGGAAACGCGTCTCCGAGATCGAGGACGACATGCAGAACGCAACCGTCGACGGTGACGACGTCAAACGCGTCGGCACCGGCATCTGGATCAACGAGGAGACAGGAGAGAAGTTCACCGGAGGGGCCTACCGACCCGACACGCCCGCCGGACGTAGCGTGAAGCGATCGATCCGCGCCGCACTCTCCGAGGACGAGTAACGATGTCGTACAAGTGCTCGCGCTGCAAGCGTGACGTCGAACTCGACGAGTACGGGGGCGTCCGCTGTCCCTACTGCGGGCACCGTGTACTGCTCAAAGAACGCAGCCGGGACGTGAAAGAAGTCGACGTCAAGTAGACGCGCTCCGTATGGACGCGTTCGTACACGAAGCGACGTACACTTTTGCGTACGACTCGGTGGCGATTGCGACGATTATCGAGCGGAGCGTCCGCCCGGAAGTCGGAGATATCGACGACGACCGATCGAGGGTGCAGCTCTCACGGTCCAACTCGCGCATCGAGATCACCGTCGAGGCAGCGGATCTGGTCGCGCTCCGGGCAGCCTCGAACACGTGGTTGTCGCTGGTCGACGTGGCCGAGGCTGTCGCTGATCACTCCGGAGCGGCGGATACGTAGTGGCCTGACGACATCGGGGGAGTCCGGAACGACGGCCCAGCCTGCAACCAAACGACGAAAACCGGGCCGCAACTACAATGACGGGGTTTTTCCGTCCGGACCTCCACCTGAGAAGTATGCAAGGCAACCTACCGCCGGAAGCACAGGAGAAACTCGAGCAGCTGCAGGACCTTCAGGAGACCGCACAGCAGGTTGCGGCCCAGAAAAACGAGGCCGAAACGCAGCTCAACGAGGCCGAAACGGCGCTCGACGAGCTCGAGGACCTCGACGAGGACACCGTCATGTATCAGGAAGTCGGCGAACTCCTCGTCGAGACGGACTACGAGACCGCAAGCGAGGACCTCGAAGAGAAGGTCGACAGTCTCGAAATTCGCGTCGAGACGCTGACCAAACAGGAAGAGCGCGTGCAAGAGCAGTTCGAGGACCTGCAGGGCGAGCTCGAAGAGCTGCTCGGCGGCGGCCCCGGCGGCGCGCCGATGGGCGGCCCCGGCGGCGCATAAGAACACGATGCCAAGCGACGAAGAAGTAGTGCAGACAGCAGCCGAAGCCGCCGAGGGGTTGATCCTCTCGCGGCTGAAAAACTCGGACATTGAAGACCTCGACGTGACGGTGACGTTCGAGGACGGCGTTCTCGACGTCGATGTCTACCTCAACGCCCCGGAGGCCGAGGAAGACGAGGAAGTGGTCGCCGATGATGCCGCCCTCGCGGCCCAGTCCGCAGTCGACGATCTGTTTGAGGACGCGGTCTAGGGTTCGGCCCGTCCACCGAGAGCTGTGTGACGCGCTGGCGCGTCGCCCAGCTTACTCTGGCATGCTACACTGCTACTGACAGGTGTCTATCTTTCGCAAATAGCAGGAATAATTCTTCACAAACCTTGGGTATTCTTCACAAATTTCGGGATCTCTTCACAAATTCCGGAGATTATCCTTCGCAAATAGCACGAAAGTTCTCGAACAGTTCTTCACCTTCTTCGGTGTGTGCAACCTCGGGATGCCACTGGACGCCGTAGAGGTCGCGGTCGGTATCGCTCATCGATTCGACGCCACAGACGTCGCTTTTGCCGGTTAGCTCGAACCCTTCGGGTAGCTCCTTCACCTCATCAGCGTGGCTCGCCCACACGCGCGTTTCGGGATACAATGACCCAGTCAGCGGATCGCTCTCTTCGAGCAGCTCGACGGTGACATCGGCGTAGCCGCCGTACTCGCCGCCGCCGACGCGCCCGCCGAGTTCGTCGGCGATTATTTGCATCCCGAGACAGATCCCGAGTACCGGAATATCGAGATCGAGATACTCCGAACACCGGCCGATATCGTCGATATCCGGCCCGCCCGAAAGGACGAGTCCATCGGCGTCGATCTCCTCGGGTGGAGTTTCGTTGTCGATCAGTTCCGTATCGATTCCCATGTCCCGGAGCGCGCGCTGCTCCAGATGCGTGAACTGGCCGTGGTTGTCGACCACGTCGATCTTCGTCATTGACAGCCGATACTCACGCGGCGAATAAAAGCCGTCCGAATACGTCCAGTTTGACGGTATCTCGGTGATAGTCGCCCCAGTAACACGTTCCTTCCCCGGCAGCGACACCGCCGAGCACGGGAACGATATGTCAGTTGTTCCCCGTGTCCATATCATTAACACGATCGGGCTCTTTTAGAACGTATGGTAACTGAACGCCTCTCCCGATTCGAGCATCCGGCATGGCTCACGGCAATCAGTACGCTATTCGCGTGGGGAATCATTCTGGCAGTCGTCTTTGCCGCCCTCTTTGCTGTTCCGTATCTCGTACTGACGCTCCTGTAGTCCCGCATCTCGGCACTCCCACTCCCTGGGCCTGCCACGGCGGACCCCGTACTGGCTGTCTGTATTTCGCTATCGGTGTGCTTTTCGCTCCCCCGGCCGAGCATCGTTGTATGAGCGAAAACGGCGAGCTGGAGATCCTCCTGACGAACGACGACGGCATCGGTAGCGTGGGGATCCGCGCGCTGCACGACGCACTGGCCGAGGTTGGCAACGTGACGGTGGTCGCGCCCGCGGATGACCAGAGTGCGGTAGGCCGAGCAATCTCGACGGAAGTAGAGGTCGAGGAACACGAGTTGGGCTACGCGATCTGGGGAACGCCTGCCGACTGTGTCGTTGCAGGACTAGAAGCGATTGGGCCGTATCCGGATCTGGTCGTCTCTGGGTGTAATCGTGGGGCGAATCTGGGCCAGTATGTTCTCGGCCGATCGGGAACGGTAAGTGCAGCAGTCGAAGCGGCGTTTTTTGGCGTGCCCGCGATCGCCGTCTCGCTATACGTGCCGACCGGCGACCTCGCGTTCCACGAGATCGATATCACGCGGGAGGACTACGCGGAAGCAGTCAGGGCAACGAAGTATCTCGTGGAGCAGGCGATGGACCACGGGGTGTTCGAGGATGCTGACTATCTCAACGTCAACGCCCCCGTTCCGGGCGACGATCCGGCTGAGATGGCTGTGACACGTCCTTCACACGTCTACGATATGGATGCGACTCACAACGGGGACTCGATCGTACTCCACGATCGGATCTGGGAACGGATGGCCGACGGCGCAATCGACGATCCGGAGGGGACGGACAGGCGGGCGGTCGTCGAAGGCGATATCAGTGTCTCACCGCTTACTGCACCCCACACGACGGAGTCTCACGACACGCTGGGAACGCTCGCGGACGAGTTCTGAGTTCTCACGGACTGTCTCTGACTCCTATAGTAATTTTCAATTGTGAAGAATATGGCTATGTAATAGGATCTTCATAATAATTCCTTGCCAAAGGATAGCAAAGCCTTTAGTTTGGGTCCCGCCAAACTTCTAGGTACTGCTGGCCCGCGCTGGGCCGGGAATAAATTATGACTGACGACGAACTAATCTGGCGAATCGCAGGAGGTTCCGGAGACGGAATCGACTCGACGAGTCAGAACTTCGCAAAGGCCCTGATGCGATCGGGGCTGAACGTATTCACGCATCGTCATTACCCCTCGCGAATTCGTGGTGGCCACACCTACGTCGAGATTCGCGCAACAGAGGACGACGTCAAATCCCGTGGGGACGGCTATAACTTCCTGCTCGCACTGGGTGACTCCTTCGCCCGGAATCCGAAGGAGAACGCCTACTACGGCGAGGAGGAGATCAAGCCCCTCTACGAGAACCTCGACGAACTCCGCGAGGGCGGAATTATCGTCTACGACTCGGGGATGCTCGACACGGACGATGTCCCGAACTTCGACGAGCGTGCCGAGGAGAACAACTGGCACGTCTTCGACATCAACCTCCGTGAGCTCGCCAAAGAGCACGGCCGCGAGATCATGCGCAACACCGCCGGTGTCGGTGTCACTGCGGCCCTGCTCGACATGGAACTCGGCGAGATCGAGAACCTCATGTCGGACGCCATGGGTGGCGACATGCTCGAAGCCAACCTGAACGTACTCCACGATGCCTACGAGATGACCCAGGAGGAGTACGAGTTCGAGCACGATCTTACCGTACCGACGGGCGAGCACGACGAGGAGCAGGTGCTCGTCTCCGGCTCGAACGGCGTCGCCTACGGTGCGCTCGACGCCGGCTGTCGCTTCATCGCGGGCTATCCGATGACACCGTGGACGGACGTCTTCGCGATTATGTCCCAGAACCTGCCCGAGTTCGGCGGTATTGCCGAGCAGGTCGAGGACGAGATCGCGGCGGCGGCGCTCGCAGTCGGTGCGAGCCACGCCGGCGTCAAAGCGATGTCCGGCTCGTCCGGCGGTGGCTTCGCGCTGATGTCCGAACCGCTCGGTCTCGCGGAGATGACCGAGACGCCGCTCGTTCTGATCGAAGCCATGCGCGCAGGCCCATCGACGGGTCTGCCGACCAAACCCGAACAGGGCGACCTCGAACACATTCTGTACACGAGTCAGGGTGACTCCAACCGCGTCGTCTTCGCACCGGCGGACCCCGCCGAGGCGTACAACCAGACCCGGATGGCGTTCAAACTGGCATACGATTATCAGATTCCGGCGATCGTCGTCATCGACCAGAAGCTCTCCGGCGAGAACCGCAACGTCTCGAAGAGCTTCTTCGACCGACCCGTCGACGCCGACCCTGGCAGCGTTCTGACCGAGGAGGAACTCGCGGACGCGCCACACGACGAGTCCGGCAAGTTCGAGCGGTTCCTGCACGAGACGGAAAAGGGTGTCTCGCCGCGCTCGCTGCCCGGACAGAAGGGTGGCCGCCACCTCACGACCGGCAACGAGCACAACAAGGCCGGACACATCGACGAGGACCCGGGCAACCGCGTCGCGCAGATGGGTCGTCGAATGAACAAGCTCGTCTCGATTCGCGAGGAGCTCGACGAAGAGCACGAGTCCCAGCAGTCCTATCACGGACCTGATGACGCCCAGTACGGCCTCATCACCTGGGGCTCCCAGCAAGGGACCGTCGAGGAGGCCGTCGACCGGCTCAACGAGAATGGTGTCTCCGTCCGATCGATCGGCGTCAGTGATTTGATGCCGTATCCCGAAAACGAGATGGAGGCGTTCCTCGAGAGCGTCGACGAAGCGATGATCGTCGAAATGAACGCCTCGGCGCAGTTCCGCGGCCTCACCCAGAAGGAACTGGGCCAGTACGGCGAGAAGCTGACAAGCTTCCTCAAGTACGACGGGAACCCGTTCGAGCCCGAGGAGATCGTCGAGGCCTTCGAAGCACAGATCAACGGCGCGGACGAATCACCGGTTACGCGAACCGAGATTCGCCCGGCCGCGGGGGACTAACGGAGGAGATTCACATATGAGTGCATTCAACGCAATCGGTGAAGAACGCGAGATCGACCGCGACGAGTACACACCCGGCATCGAGCCCCAGCCGACGTGGTGTCCTGGCTGTGGTGACTTCGGCGTCCTCAAGGCACTGAAACAGGCCCTGCCGGAAGTCGGTCGGACGCCCGACGAGACGCTGCTGTGTACAGGTATCGGTTGTTCCGGGAAACTGAACAGCTATCTGGACACGTACGGGTTCCACACGATTCACGGCCGCTCGCTGCCGGTCGCCCGCGCGGCAAAGCTGGCGAACCCCGGCCTCGAAGTCATCGCCGCCGGCGGTGACGGTGACGGCTACGGGATCGGCGGGAACCACTTCATGCACACGGCCCGCGAGAACCACGATATGACGTATATCGTGTTCAACAACGAGATCTTCGGCCTGACGAAAGGCCAGACCTCGCCGACCAGCCCCAAGGGTCACAAGTCCAAGACCCAGCCCTCGGGCAGCGCGAAGACGCCGATCCGACCGCTCAGCCTCTCGCTGACGTCGGGGGCGTCCTACGTCGCCCGAACGGCGGCGGTCAACCCGAACCAGGCAAAGGAGATCCTCATCGAGGCCATCGAGCACGACGGCTTCGCACACGTGGACTTCCTGACCCAGTGTCCCACCTGGAACAAGGACGCCAAGCAGTACGTCCCCTACATCGACATCCAGGACAGCGACGACTACGACTTCGACATCACTGACCGCCGCGAAGCCAGCGAGATGATGTACGAAGCCGAGGACGCGCTCCACGAGGGCGAGGTTCTCACCGGTCGCTTCTACGTCGACGAGGACCGACCGTCCTACCAGGAAGAGAAGAAAGCGATCGGCGAGATGCCGGAAGAGCCCCTCGCCGAGCGGTACTTCGACGAGGAGTACGACTGGGACCAGAAGCGGTCCTACGACCTGCTCGACCGCCACGTCTGATCGGCTCGCCAACCGCGATTTTTTGCGGTTGCGTACGACAATTCCCGCGGAGCAACAGCTGTTAACGGATTCAAAAGATATTTTCCTACTGCCGCAAAATATGTACGTATGAGTAGCGAGTCGACAGCAAATCGTATCCTCTCTGTTCTCGAGGAGGACGCCAAAGCGTCCTATGCGGAGATCGCCGAGCGAGCGGATGTCTCGAAACCAACCGTCCGCAAGTATATCGAACAGCTCGAAGAAGACGGCGTCATCATCGGGTACTCGGCCGACGTCGACCCGAAAAAGCTGGCGAGCAAGTCTATCGCACTTGTCGGGCTAGACGTCGCCAGCGACGAGTACGTCGAGGCGACCCGAGACATCAAGGAACTCGAGGAAGTGGAGTCGTTGTACAGTTCGAGTGGCGATCACATGCTGATGGCCGAAGTCAGAGCCGCGGATGGTGACGACCTGGCCGACATTATCAGCGACAAACTGGTCGATATCGACGGTGTCACTGCCGCCCACCCGTCGTTCCTGCAGGAGCGACTAAAATAATCCACTCGACTGTACAGCCGATCACCCCGATCGACCACGGACGTTTTGCTGTCGGGTCCCCAAACACGTTCCATGGCTACCTATCGACGTTCGGTTCGGATTCATGCCCCGCTCGAGGAGGTCTGGGACTTTCACTCGACCGAACAGGGGCTCGAAGCGCTGACACCCGACTGGATGGGGCTGACCGTCGAGTCAGTGATCGGGCCGGATGGCGAACCTGACCCGGACGTTCTCGAGGCTGGCTCCGAACTCCACATGTCCGTCCAGCCACTCGGCATCGCGCCGCGCCAGTCGTGGACCTCGGTGATCACCGAGCGCGAGGAGCGTGACGGTGCAGCATGGTTCGTCGACGTCATGGAGGACGGACCGTTCGCAGCGTGGGAACACACCCACTCGTTTTTCGCCGACGGTGACGCGACGGTGCTCCGGGACCACGTCGAGTACGAACTGCCCTTCGGCGTGCTGGGACGGACCGTCGCGCCGCTCTCCGGGATCGGGTTCGCTCCGATGTTCCGCCAGCGCCATCAGGTGACCAGAGAGCTACTGGAAAGCGGGAGCTGGCGGCGACAGCGGTAATCAGCGAAGATCGATAGCAGGCCAGCGCTACAGTTTCTGAAGTGTGATACTTCACTATTTGTAGTCAATGGCTTCTATTTTCGAAGCTTTGTCTTTCCGTACATCTAAGCCGGTTTTCGTGCGCTTGACTCGGACCAGAAGTGCAGGCGTAGCCGGAGAGGCCGAGCCGAAATCGGTAAGCCCCTCGATCCCGCGCCTTCGAGCGTGGACCGAAGCCTGCAGGAGTGGGGGCGTGAGCACGTCTCGCCGATGCTGGCGCTGGCGGGGGCAGTCGTCGCGATGAGCACGGCGTCGATTCTGATCCGGTGGAGTTCCGCCCCCTCGACGGTCGTCGCGTTCTACCGTGTCCTGTTTACGCTCGCGCTGGTCCTGCCGTTTGCACTCGGCCAACGGCGGGTGGAGTTCGGGCGGCTCTCCTCACGGGATCTGCTGTCGGCGACACTGGCCGGTGTCGCGCTTGGAATCCACTTTGGGGCGTGGTTCGAGAGCCTCGAGTGGACGAGTGTCGCCGCCTCCGTCACCCTGGTGCAGACACAGCCGGTCTTCGTGGCGATCGGCGCGTATCTCCTCCTCGACGAGCGAATCGACCGGCGAATCCTCGGTGGACTCGTACTCACTGTCTGTGGTGCCGCGGCGATGACGCTGGCCGATCCCGGCGCGACGGTTGCCGTCGAGGGGGACGCCCGCCTCGGGAACGCACTGGCACTTCTTGGTGCGGTCGCAGCGGGTGCTTACGTCCTCGCGGGGCGATCGATCCGCCAGCGTGTCTCCGTATTTCCGTACGTCACGGTCGTATACGCGAGCTGTGCGGTCACGCTTCTCGCAGTCGTCGGCGTCCAGGACGCCGCCCTGCTGGGCTACCCGCCGCGGGAGTGGGCCCTCTTTTTCGCGCTTGCCGTGGGGCCGGGCCTGCTCGGGCACACGGTCGTCAACTGGGCGCTGGAACACGTCCGCTCGACAGTGGTCGGGATCACGATGCTCGGCGAACCGGTCGGGGCGACGCTGCTTGCCGTCCTGTTACTGGCGGAAGTCCCCGCGGTTGGGACGCTACTCGGCGGCGCGGTCGTCCTCGGCGGGATCTATCTAGCAAGCACGTCCCGCTACACTGCCAGTAACGACGGACAGGAAGATCCAGTGACACCGGAGATCGACTGAGAGGTCAACGACCGGAACGCAACCGGATACGATCCACTCCTGAGCGCGGACGCGCTGGCCGAGGAGGATGGCAAAAGCGATCACGACACCCCGCTACACGTAGTCGGTCACTCGGTGGGCGCTGACTCGTCGAGCTGGTCCTGAAGCTGGTTTTTCGCTTTGGAACGTTCTTTGTACTCGACTGTCGGTGCTTGCCCGGTAAAATCGAACGTCATCGTGTCGACAGTGCGCCGGTAGACGTTCGTTCGACGCCCCTCCTCGGAGAGCTGGCGGCCCTCACAGCGGAGCAGGCCGATCTCCTCTAATGCCTCGATCCGCCGGTAACAAGTCGCGATCGGAACGTCGATCTCCTCGCTTAACTCCTGCACGGAGGTCGGCGTTCGCGTCGCGTTGAGGATCTCCGCGCTGTATTTCCCTCCCAGTGTCGAAAGGAGCGCATCGGCAGGGACGTCCGTGCCGTCCGAGCTATCGGTCGAGAGCATTTCCTCGTAATTATCCGGTTATCAGATTTGAAGCTTGTGGCAACTACGGGAGGTGCTCGTCGCCGTGGTCAACGTTTTTAACGCTTCGGTGTGGATACTCTCCAAAGAATGTCGACGGAACTGCCGGACAAACTGCTGAATATCGACAGAGAGGGGACTGAGGACCGGGACCCGGAACCGGACGAGGAGGAAGCGGAGAGCGAGGAGCACGAACGTGTTGTCGTGTTTCGTCTCGGGGGGACCGACTACGCCCTCGATGTCGAACAGGTCCTGAGTATCGTCGAGGAAGAGGAGTACACGCGTCTCCCCCGGTCGTCGGATGCGATTGCGGGCCTGATCGATCTCCGCGGTTCGATCACTGCCGTTATCGACCCCCGGAGCTATCTCGGTGTCGACGGTAGGGCGACCGCGTCCGAGGGCCAGCGCGTGGTCGTTCTGGATCGACCCGGTGATCAGCAGGGGGCCGGCCTCAAAGTCGACGAAGTGCTTGGTGTCGAGTCCGTGCCAGTGAGCAGCATCTTCCGCAAGCCCTCGCCGCAGAACGACGTGGATCCGAGCGCACTATCACACGCACTGGTCCGCGCAGTGATCGCTCCGAAAAAGACCGATCTGGAGCAGCAGGTCTCACTGATCGACCTCGAAGGGCTGATTCAGGCTGCAGGCAGCAGCCGTTGAGCACACGGTGGGCTCCCCGCCACACTGCGACGGCCTCTCTCGCCTCGTCGTACCGAGTAACGGACGCATACACTCCCGTCCGAATACACGTTCGGTCGAAAACTGGTCTTCCAAACGATGAACCGCGGCATATAGGCCCTTTTGTACCCGACAACAAGCTATTACTGGCAGTACAAATTACACCTCTCCTAAATATCAGATTTGATAATATAAGAACAGCATTTATGTTGGTAGTTCGCCAAGCCGTGCGTGGTGTATCAACTGAATGTCGACAGGGGTGCTCATCGTGGACGACTCTCATTTTATGCGGAATCTACTCAGACAGATTCTGGAAGAAGACTACGACATCGTCGGAGAGGCGTCCAACGGTGCTGAGGCGGTCAAGTTGTACAAAGAGCAGGAACCGGACATCGTGATGATGGACATCGTGATGCCCAAATGCAACGGGATCAAAGCAACCGCCGCGATCAAGAAGCTCGATCCCGACTCCCGCGTGATCATGTGTACGAGCGTGGGACAGCGCGAGAAGATGAAGCTGGCCGTCAAGGCGGGGGCGGACGGCTACGTGACGAAACCGTTCGAGGAACCGAGCGTCAGAAAGGCGCTCAGGGATGTCGTCCCGGCATGACGAGTGTGCTCGTTGTCGATGACTCGCAGTTTATGCGGACAGTCATTGGCAACATCCTCGCCGATCACGGCTACGACGTGTACCGGGCCAGTAACGGCGAGCGGGCGGTCGAGGCCGTCCGAGAGCACGATCCCGATATCGTGACGATGGACGTCCAGATGCCGGAGATGGACGGGATCGAGGCAGTCGAACGAATCATGGTCGAACATCCGACCCGCATTCTGATGCTCAGCGCGCACACCGCGGACGGCGCTGACGCGACGCTTCGCGCCCTCGCGTCGGGTGCAATCGATTTCCTCGAAAAGCCAAGCGGCGAGGTATCGACCGATATCGCCGGGCTGGAAGACCGCCTGATCGACGCAATCGACGCTGTCGAAGACGCCGACGTGTCCTCGCTTGCACGCTCACAAACCGCAGCTTCGGCGCGGCGCGTGGCTACCGGCGTACAGACATCGGGGGCGGGCGATACCGGCGTAGTATCAGGACCCGCGGATCGTTCCGATACGCCCACCGATCCGATGGCAAGGCCTGCGCATGCCGGTCAGTCCGATGAGGACCGGACGTATTTGGAGCACCCCACGATCGTCATCGGAGCATCGACCGGCGGGCCGAAAGTCATCGAACAGCTACTGCGTTCGTTACCGCTCGATCTGGACGCCCGAGTACTGGTCGTCCAGCATATGCCCCCCGAGTTTACGGCTCGGCTCGCCAAGCGACTCGACGACCTCTGTGCGTACAGTGTCCGCGAGGCCGACGACGGCGACCGAATCTCGGGCGGGGAAGTGTTGGTCGCTCACGGCGACCGACATATGGTTGTCGCCCACTCCGTCGCCGGTCGATTGAAAGTCCGGCTGACCGACGGCGAGCCAGTCAACGGTGTCAGACCCTCGATCGACGTGACGATGGAATCGGTCGCCGAGATAGTCGACCAGCCGGTCGTCGGGATCGCTCTCACCGGAATGGGGAAAGACGGCGCGGCGGGTATCCACGCGATCAAAGCTGCTGGCGGGACGACGATCGCACAGGACGAGGAGACAAGCCCCGTCTTTGGCATCCCGCGACAAGCGATAGCAACTGGGGCGGTCGATCACGTGCTTCCCGCAGCGGGGATCACGGATGGCGTGCTCGACAGCCTCTCGACGGAGGTGACAACACATGGATGAGTACGTACGGGAGTTCGTACAGGAAAGCGAAGAAAGGATCACGGAGTTGAACAACGCGTTGCTCACGCTGGAGCAACACCCGGACGACGACGAGGCGATGGATCTGATCTTCCGTACCGCACACACCCTCAAGGGTAACGCTGGGGCGATGGGCTTTGACCGGGCGGAAGCGCTCGCGCACGCGCTGGAGGATCTCCTCGATGCCGTCCGCCGCGGCGACATCCCGGTGTCGGCTCAGTTAATGGATCGGATCTTCGATGCAGTAGACCAACTCGAAGCGATGATCGAGGAGGTCCCCGAACACGGCACGCCGCGGACGGACCCCGAAGAGACAATCGGGATGTTGCGCGAGGAACTCGAAGCGGCGACGGCGCTCTCGGAACCGACGGAGTCGGAGATCGACGAGCTAGTCGTCGCATCCGACGAGCCCGCGGACGAGCGGCACAACCTGTTTCACGTCCGGTTGAACGTGACGGAGGAACGCGAACAACACGGAATGCTCGTCGTAGAAGCGCTCGAAGACGCGTTTGATCTCCTCGGTACCGCTCCACCGGAAGCGGAGATCAGCGCGGGCGAGTACGGCGGCAGCTTCGATGCCGTGTTCGCGAGCGCTGTCGGCGAAGAGTCGATATCGGCCGCACTCGATCCTGTCGACGCTGTTGAAGACGCGATCATCGAAGACGTCACCGACCGGGACATCTCCTCCGCCAGGAGCAATGCTGATGAGACGGCCGCCGAGATCGACGACCAGCAGGACCCCGAGGAGATGGAGGTCGACGACCTCCTCGACGAGTTCAGCGAGTACGACGATCTGGACGAGATGGTCGAACAGGTCGACGACGTCGAGGGACTCGATGACCTCGGTGACGCCGGCTCGTTCGACGATGTCGAAGTCGGTGAGATCGACCCGGGAGCCGAACAGGCGGCCGACACGGCGGAGGCAGACGACGAAGCGGTCGAAACAAGCGCAGAACAGGCGGACGACGAAGTCGAAGACGCCTCCGATACGTTCAAAGAACTACAACAGGAAGTCGATCCGGTCGGTTTCGACGAACTTCAGGACGAACTCGACGAACTGGAGTTCGAGGAGCTCGACGACGACGAGGTCGGCTTCAACGAGTTGCTCGACGACGACGAACTCGGCGGACAGGATCCCTTTGCTGCCGGCGAGTTCGCGGAGGACAATCCGTTCGGCGCTGGCGACGAAAGCGACGAGCCCGATGTCGACGAACTGCTCGAAGACGCCGGAGCGTCCACTGACGAAGATCGGCCTGAGGAGGCCGGGGTGTCCACTGACGAAGATCGGCCTGAGGAGGCCGGGGTGTCCACTGATGAGGGCCTGCTCGACGACGCCGAGGAGCCAACTCCCGATACAGCGAGTCCGGACGAAACTACCGTCGAACCAAGCGAGGCTGACACACAGGCGGCTGCTTCGGGCGAGGACGACGAGTCACCGACACCTGCGGCCGAGTCCGGGGGGACCGAGCAAGGCCCCGAAACCGACGACCTTGGCTTTCTCACCGAAGACGACGATCCGCTCGACGAGGGCGATACAGCCGGTACCGACAGCGGTGTCGGGTCGATCGATCTGGCGGACGCGGAGATCAACGATGTCGACGATGCCGACGAAAGCCCGGATCTCGATCTAGAGGATCCCTTCGCCGATCCGGAGCCGGACGATGGCGTGGAAACCGGCAGCACGGCAGAGCCTGTTGACGGCCGGGACGACGAGGCGAGCGACGAATCGGTGAGCGAGGCAGGCGCATTCTCGGATATCGACTTCGGCGATCCCGCGGACCCGGAAGCGGAACCGGGGGACCTCGACGACGGCGGGTTCGGCTCGGCCGACGAGTTGGATCTGTCGATGGATCTCGACGGGGCGGAGGGAGACGAGTCGACACCCAAGGAGACTGCATCGCTGTCGGGCTCCGAAGAGACGGCAGCGAGCGAGGAGGCGGATTCCACGCTCGAACCGGACCCCGGTGGAACACCCGACGATGTGGACTCCAGCGAACCGCTCGATACTGCGGACCACAGTGGAACACTCGACGAGTCGACAGAGACAACCGGGGCGACTTCGCCCGACGAACCGTCGGACGAGGCCGTGGAGGCGTCCGTCGAGTCCGTGGATCTGGATACGGCCCCTGACGAGGAGTACGAGCGTCCGTCAGCCACTGCCGGGACTGCAGTCGACACGGAGACAGTCCAGTCAGTTCGCGTCGACACCGACCAGATAGACCAGCTAATGACCCTCGTCGAGGGACTCGTATCGACTCGCGCGCGCTTGCGCCGAGCCGTCGACGGCGACGAGCCGCGGCGGGTCATCGATAACGAGGTCGACGAACTCGACGCACTCACGAACGAACTCCAGGATACGGTGATGGACGTCCGCCTCGTCCCCCTGCAAAACGTCGTCAACAAGCTCCCGCGACTGGTTCGGGATATCTCCCGTGATCAGGACAAACAGGTGACCCTCGACATGGAAGGCGAAGACGTCGAGGTCGATCGGTCGATACTCGACGAGATCGGCGATCCGTTGATGCACGTCGTCCGCAACGCAATCGATCACGGGATCGAGCCCCCGGAGGAACGAGAAAAAGCGGACAAGGAGCCGGAGGGTACGATCGAACTCCGAGCCCACCGCGAGCGCGACACCGTCGTCATCGAAGTCGAAGACGACGGGCGGGGAATCGATGTCGAGGACCTCGGCGACGTGGCCGTCGCTGAGGGGATCGTCGAGCGCGACGAGCTCATGGAGATGGACGACGAGGAGATCTACGAACTCGTCTTCCATCCGGGCTTCTCGACCAGCGAGGAGGTAACCGATGTGAGCGGTCGCGGCGTCGGCATGGACGTCGTCGCCCGGACTGTCAACGATCTCGATGGCAGCGTCGACATCGAAAGCGAACCCGGCGAGGGAACGACAGTTCGGATCGAGGTTCCGATCTCGCTGGCAATCGCGGACGTACTCTTCGTCGAATCCGGCGGTGAGGAGTACGGCATCCCGACCAGAGTGGTGAGCGAAATCGGTCCGTCCGGGGCGGTCGAAGTCGAGAACGGTCAGGAAGTCGTCAAGCGAGAGGAGACCTCCTATCCGTTGATCCGTCTGGACGAGGCCCTGGAGACGCCCGAACGCGGACAGAACGGCGACGGGATGCTAGTACAGGTACGCGACGATGTGCGCCCGGTTGCGGTCCACTGTGATCGTGTACGGGGCCAACAGGAAGTCGTTGTGAAACCGTTCGAGGGGTTCATCGGTGATATTCCCGGGCTTAGCGGAGCGACCGTGCTCGGGGAAGGTGACGTGGTGAACATTCTCGACATCGAGACGCTATGAAACACAGGTGATAACATGAGTCTAATGGTCGACATTCGGAAGTTGAGTTTCATTAACGAGATGGCGAAAGTAGGGACAAACGGCGTGGCCGACAACATGAGCAAGCTAACCGGTGAGGACGCCAAGATGGAGGTCACCAAGACCAACTTCATCGATGTGGAAGACCTCACCGGGCAGCTCGACGACGGAAAACGTGTCGGGGTACGAGTCCGGCTCATGGAGCCGCCTCACGGCCACATCCTCATCCTCTTCCCCGAGGAAAGCGCCAAGAAAATAACGGCGCTGATGCTGAACGACATGGTCGACGATATGTCCTCGGTGTCGGGCGAGATGGCCCGGAGCGCTGTCGAGGAGCTGGGCAATATGATGGCGAGTGGCTTCATCGACGGCTGGGCCGACGTGCTCGGAACCACGATCGACATCGCCACGCCCCAGTTGGTGTACGCGCCAGCCGCCGAAATCGTCGGGCGAACCGCAAGCCTCGGCGAGGAGGATCTTGCGCTGTTTTTCGATTCCAGCCTCAACGTCCCGAGTTACGAGATCGAAGCCGAGATCTACGCGTTCCCTGACCTGCAGGAGTTCGTCGAGATGGTCAACAGCATCGAAACTTCCTACGAGTAATCCATATGAAACTCGACGTCACTGCACTCGGAACGTTCTATCAGATGGCACAGGAAGGAGCCGGTCTCGCGGCCGGTCGACTCACACGGATGACCGACGTCGATACGCGTGTCGGCGTCACGAAACTGAATTTCATGCGCGGATCGGATATCCGCGCGGAGCTCGGCGACGACGTGCGGAAAGTCGGGGTTCGGGTCGAGTTGACCGGTGCACTCGACGGCCATGCCGTGCTCGTCTTCGACTGGGAGAGCGCGACACGCCTCGTCCGGACGCTACAACCTTCGGTCGGACCGGAGAACGAGCTTCCGGACGCTCCGGACGAGGGATTCGACGAGATGAACAGAAGTGCAATCACGGAGGTCGGCCAGATCATGCACAGCGGCTTTATCGACGGCTGGGCCGACGTACTCGGAAGTGCAATCGACGTCTCGACGCCGGAGTACGTCGACGGGGGCTCTGCTGAACCGTTTCTTGCAGGGATCGAGACGGCCCCCGGTTCGGACGACCTGGCACTGCTGTTCCAGAGCCAGATCGAGGCGATCGACACCGAGATTCAGTTCCGGTACTACCTGTTCCCCGATCACGACTCGATGGAGGACGTGTTAGAGCAACAGGGGGCATCGAGCGAGGACGGCATCGAGTACGACAAACTCGCCGGCTTCGACCGGCTCGCACAGCGGGGTGCAGACGAGGTCGCCTCGAACGTCACGACGATGACCGGTATCGAGACCGACGTGGAGATTCGCCGTCTCAACTTCGTTCCGCTCGAGGTACTGCCCGAAGAAATCGACGACGAGATGCTGATCGGCGTCGCCTTCGAGTTCGACGGGATGCCGAGTGGCTATCTACTCTTCCTGTTCGACAAGTCGTCCGCGCGCGAGATCGTCAACGCGATGTTGCCGATGGCTCCGGACGACGCGTTCGGCGAGATGGGCCAGAGTGCGATCAAGGAGCTCGGCAACATCATGGCCAGTGGGTTTCTGGACGGCTGGGCGAACGTGCTCGATACGACGATCGATCACTCCCCGCCGGAGTACACCCACGACATGGGGGCGGCCGTGATCGACCCGGTCGTCATTCAGCTCGGCGAGGATCAGGAGTACGCCTTCGTCTTCGACACGTCGGTGCGGGCTGCCGAGCGGGAGTTCGACTGTAACATCTATGCGATCCCCGACGAGTCGGATCTGGAACGGGCGATCAACGACCTGCCGATGGATCGTATCGAGGAGGTGCCCACGAAGGCGACCATCGAGGAGGTGGAGACGGACCAATGAAGACGTATGGGAGCGAACCCGGTGCGCCGGAACCGGATCCGGTCCGCGTCGGGATCTCGGAGTTCGAGGTCAGCGATAGCGGCCAGCGGCTCAAGTCCTACGGGCTCGGCTCCTGCGTCGCGGTGACGCTTTACGACGACCAATCGCGGGTGGGCGGCCTCGCGCACGTCATGTTGCCGGATGGCGACGAAAATGATGATATGAGCGAGCGAAAGCCCGGGAAATTCGCCGATACGGCGATCCGTGCGATGCTCCGACAGATGGTCGAAAGTGGTGCGAGCTACACCGATGTGGAAGCGAAGCTCGCCGGCGGCGGCGACATGTTCGAGTTCGAAAGCTTCGGCGACGGCGTCGGTCAGCGGAACGTCGTCGCCGCACGCGACGAACTGGACAAGCTCGGCGTGCCGATCGTCGCGGAGGAAGTCGGCGGACAGGAGGGTCGAACTGTCGAGTTCGACACCGAAACCGGCGTCCTCTCGATCCGGACCGCGGACGGTGAGGGCACGGTCGAGGAACTGTGAGCAGCGAGCGCGCCCCAGAATTCGAGGCCCTGACGACCTTCGTCGAAGAGGAACTGGAGTTTGCGACGAGTCACTACAACGACAGCTACCTGAACCGACGGTTCTCGTCCCGGCTCCGTCGGACCCGATCGGACGACTACGAGGAATATCTGGAGCTGGTCCGGAACGACCCCGACGAACAGGTAGCGTTGCTAGACGCACTGTCGATCAACGTTACCGGGTTCTTTCGCAATCCGGACGTCTGGGAGGGGATCCGGTCGGTGCTCCGGACGCTGAGCGACGAGCAAGAGCGGATCCACGTCTGGAGTGCCGCCTGTGCTGACGGTCGGGAGCCGTATTCGATGGCGATGCTCGGACTCGACGATCCACGCACGGCTGGTGATCGGCTCTCGATCCTGGCGACCGACATTAGCGAGCCAGCGCTTGAAACCGCACGCCAGGGCGTCTACGAAACCAGTAAAACGATCGACATTGGCGACCAGCTCACCTTCCTCTCGAACTACCACCGATACGTCAACCAGTCGGGCGACCGGTTCGAGGTCCGTGACCCGGTACAGCGGATGGTCACTTTCGAGCGCCACGATCTGATCAACGACGGCGCGAAATCCGGATTCGATCTGGTGGTCTGTCGCAACCTCTTCATCTATATCGACAACGGCTACAAAGAGCAGATGCTGGAGACGATTTCCGCATCGCTGCGGCCCGGCGGCTATCTCGTGATCGGGAAAGCCGAGACGATCCCGCCGGATCTGAAGTCTGATTTTACGATTCTAGACGGCAGAATGCGGATATATCAGAAGGAGTAGCCCCGTTACGGCTCAGAACACGTCGCGGACCGCCGCTTCGTCGTCGAACGCGGACAGCGCCAGCCCGAGTTTGATCCGCGCTTTCCATGGCGGGAGATCGCCAGCGGGAATGACTCCGTGCTCGTGAAGTGTGTAGCTGCCCCCCGGACCGCCGTATTTTGCTGTGACCTCCCCACGGTAGCAACGCGTCGCCAGCACGACCGTCAGTCCTCGGTCGATCGCTTCGTCGATGGTATCGGCTACTCGGCGTGACGTATTGCCGATCCCGCTAGCTCCGAGGACGACCCCGCCGACGCCATCGACGATCGAATGTCTGAGAAGAGTATCCTCCACGTCGAGGCCGCTCTGAAGCAGTTTGACTGTCGTCGTCAGCTCCGTAGTCGGGAGCGTAACTGACTCACTCTTGGGTTCCCGCCGAAGCGATAGCCCGTCCGCGGTCAGCTCACCAACGGGACCAGCCTCCGGCGACGCGTAGGCATCGGGAGCGCCCGCATCCGATTTCGTCACCCACCGAGCCGCATGGATTCGATCGCTAAAGGCGACGTAGACGCCTCTCTCGACCCGTTCGTCCGCTGCCGTCCGAACCGCAGCCAGCAGGTTTGCCGGACCATCGGCACTTACCGCGTCGGCCGGACGCTGTGCCCCGGTGAAGACGACCGGGATGTCGACATCCAGCACCAGATCCAGATAGTACGAGGACTCCTCCATCGTGTCGGTACCATGCGTGACGACGACTCCGTCGACACCGTCAGTTGCCGCACGCTCGACGGCTCGAGCGAGGTCTGCGACCTGATCGAAGCTCAAGTGAAAGCTCAACTCGTCGCAGACGCGTTCGACCTCGACGTCGGCGTACGCCTCGATGTCGCCGACTGCGTCGACGAGGTCGTCGCCGGTTAGCGACGGGGTGGCACCGGCCTCGCCAGCGGTCGACGCGATGGTACCGCCTGTGGCAAGTACGCGTATTCGTGGTGGCATACACGTGACTGGCGGCCGACCATGTTAGTCTTTATCGGTCGACTATAATCGAGTTCACCGGGAGTGACACCGGAGTTGGTAACGCTTAACCCCGGCCGCGGAGAACCGGCGAGCAAGATGACGTCACCACTCTCCACGCCCGGTCCGACGCTGGGCGTCGTCGGAGGAGGACAGCTCGGCAGGATGCTTGGCGAGGCCGCCGGACCGCTGGGGATCGAACTGATCGTGCTGGATCCGACGCCTGACTGTCCCGCCTCACCGGTCGTCAGGGACCAGATCGTCGGGCAGTTCGACGACGAAGACGCCGTTCGGGAACTCGCCGAACGATCCGACTTCCTCACTTTCGAGATCGAACTCGCGGATCCGGACCTGCTCGAACGCGTCGAGACGGAGACGGGCGCTCCCGTCCATCCATCGCCCGATACGCTCCGGACGATCCAGGACAAGCTCGTTCAGAAGGACGCACTCACCGAGGCCGGGATTCCAGTCCCGGAGTACCGTGCGGTCGAGGACGCCGCGGAACTGCGTGCGGCCCTCGACGAATTCGGCACTCCAGCGATGGTAAAGGCCCGTGAAGGCGGCTACGACGGCCGCGGGAACGTCCCGATCGAGTCGCCGGGGGATGCCGAGTCGGTTCTCGACGCGATTGCAGGTCCTGCGATGGTCGAGAAGTTCGTCGACTTCGAGCGCGAACTCTCCGTAATTGGGGTCAAAGGATCGGACGGGATGGCGACTTTCACGACCGGTGAGAACGTCCACCGTGAGGAGATCCTTCGGGAGACGGTCGTCCCCGCTCGCGCGTCCGAAGACGTGCTGAAGCGTGCGCGATCGGTCGCCCAGGACGTCCTCGAACTGATGGACGGTCGGGGCGTCTACGGGATCGAACTGTTCGAGACAAGCGAGGGAGAGATCCTGGTCAACGAGATTGCCCCGCGCCCGCACAACTCGGGTCACTGGACGATCGAGGGGGCTGTCTGTTCGCAGTTCGAACAGCACGTCCGTGCGGTTACCGGTCGTCCGCTCGGATCGACCGAGCAGCGTGATCCGACCGTGATGACGAACATTCTCGGGGATGTCGAGGAAACACAGCCAGCCGCGCTTCACGGCCTCGATCACGTACTCTCGACGCCGCGGGCGGCGCTGCACTGGTACGGCAAGCGGGCCGTTCGGCCGCTCCGGAAGATGGGCCATATCACGCTGACCGACCCGTCCGTACCGTCGGAGGATCCCGATCGTCTTATCACGCGGGCTCGGGACCTGCGCGATGCCGTGACGTTCACTGAGAAGTGACATTGCCGGACGCCGACCGAGACCTACCGACCGTCTCTACGGCGTTCCAAAACACACATTGGCCCCTTCGCCGTCGCAGTAGGTAATGGCAGACGAAGTCGACGCGCTGATCGAGCAACTGGAAGTACAGGCTGGAGAGGACCGCGACCCGGAAACGACGCCGGACGTCGGCATCGTCATGGGAAGCGACTCGGATCTCGACGTGATGGCCGGGAGCGAGGAGGGGCGAGCGGGAGCGTACGACGCCTTCGTCGACGAGCTCGGCTTCGAGGAACAGACCGACTACGAGAATCCGCCGGAGAGCCGATACACGTTCGAGACGTTCGTCGTCTCGGCGCATCGGACGCCCGAGTTGATGTACGCCTACGCCGAGACTGCGGCCGACCGCGGTATCGACGTCATCATCGCCGGGGCGGGCGGCAAATCCGCTGACCTGCCGAACATGACGGCCTCGATCGCCTACCCGCTCCCGGTCATCGGGGTCCCAGTCCAGGAGAAGTCGGTCGATTCGGTGATCGGCATGCCGACCGGTGCGCCGCTGGTCGCCGTCGACGCGGGGAAGTCGTTCAACGCCGCGCTCTCGGCGGCCCAGATCCTCGCTCGGGAGCACGCCGAACTGCGCGAGCGCCTCGTCGAGTACCACGAGCGACTCCAGGCGGACGTGGGCGAGGTTTCCCGGGAGCTTCACGAACTCGGTACGCCCGGGTTCCGGGAGCGGCGCGAGTAGCTGCCGTCAGCAGCGCCCGGAACAGCCATTGTAACGGAAGAATCGCAAGAATCAACCCTTATATGGGTGGGTTCCCAACTCTCGCACGTTACGGAGAATACGGTATGTCATGGATCGCAGTCGGTGCGCTGGCGTTGGTCGCAATCGGGATACCGCTCGTGATGATGGCGGCATCGTGGTTGCTCCGCCCCAGTGTGCCAGAAGACAGTAAACGCGCCACCTACGAGAGCGGTGAGGTTCCGACGGGTGGGACGCGCATCCGATTCAACATCCAGTACTACATGGTCGCACTCCTGTTTGTGGTCTTCGATGTCGAGACCGTGCTCCTGTTCCCCTGGGCCGTTGTCTACACGGATGCGATCGAGCTGGTCGGGCTGGCACACGCGCTGGTTCCAATGCTCGTCTTCGTCGGCATCCTCGTCGTCGGACTCGCGTGGGCGTGGCGCAGTGGCGTAGTCGAGTGGGCACGGAGTCCACGCGTACAAGAACGGACCAAACGGATAGAACAATGAGTAGCGACAACCCACGGGACGCGATTGCGGAGAGTACAGCTCCGGTAACAGAGACACGCGAGGCCCGGACCGGGCCCGGCGCGGACGACCGGTTCAACTCGAAACTTCGCGAGGCCTTTGGCGCATCGCCGTTTATCCTCACGAAGTTCGACAAGTTCATGAACTGGGTGCGGGGCTCCTCGATGTTCATGCTCCAGTTCGGGATCGCCTGCTGTAGCATCGAGATGATGCACACGTACGCCGTCAAACACGACCTGGACCGATTCGGGTCCGGTGTGCCCCGCGCGTCGCCGCGTCAGGCCGACGTGATTATCGTGCCCGGAACGATCGTCTCCAAGTTCGCCCCGCGCATGAAGCGGGTTTACGACCAGATGCCGGAACCGAAGTTCGTCGTCGGGATGGGTTCGTGTACGATCTCCGGCGGCCCGTTCCAGGAGGGATACAACGTCGTCAAGGGTGCCGAGGAGGTCATCCCTGTGGACATCCACATTCCCGGTTGCCCGCCCCGCCCCGAGGCGCTCGTCTACGGTGTCGTCAAGCTACAAGAGCGTGTCGCCAACGGCGAGACAGCGCCGGTGACGGTCAAACCATACGAGCTCCAGCAGTTCGACGACCTTCCACAGGACGAAATCGTCGACAAGCTCGCCGAACAGATCGACGAAGACGACCTCGTGATGCGGTACAACTGGGCTGATTCGCCATGAGCAAGCAAGAAAAGCCAGTCCCCGCCGACATCGGCGTCGACGACTCCGGTAGGGTCGACTACGACGAACTGGAAGCGTTGCTCGGCGATCTCGTCCTCGATCGTGAGGAGCATATAAACGCCGAGGGGTTCGTCGTCCGCCCCGACGAGGTACAGGACGCGTTGTTCCGCCTGCGCGATGAAGCCGACTTCGATCACCTCTCGTGTGTCACCGCTCAGGAGTACGAGGACCGCTTCGAGTCGATCTATCATCTCAAAAAGTTCGACGACCCCACTCAGGAGGTCAACGTCGTCGTGCCGACGACCACCGACAACCCGGTCAGTCAGACCGCAGAACCGGTTTACCGGACGGCTGCGTGGCACGAACGCGAGGCCTACGATCTCGTCGGCATCGAGTACGAGGGCCATCCCGACCTCCGCCGTATTCTCCTTCCGGAAACGTGGCAGGGACATCCCCTCCGCGAGAGCTACGATCAGGACAAGCCACAGATCGTCCCGCTCTCCGAGCACGCCAACCCGCTGCAGGACGACCACCGCGGGGACGGCGAGCAGTCCGACACGATGTTCCTCAACATCGGTCCCCACCACCCCGCAACTCACGGTGTGCTTCACCTCAAGACCGTCCTCGACGGCGAACAGGTCGCCGACGTCGAGCCCGATATCGGCTATCTCCATCGCTGCGAGGAACAGATGTGTCAACAGGGGACGTATCGTCATCAGATCATGCCGTACCCCGACCGGTGGGACTACATTTCGGCCGGATTGCTCAACGAGTGGGCGTACGCTCGTGCCGCCGAGGACCTCGCAGATCTGGAGGTTCCCGAGTACGCACAGATCATCCGGACGATGTCGGCCGAGATGTGCCGGATCGCCTCGCACATGCTCGCGCTGGCGACCTTTGCACTGGACATCAACGGTGACTTCACAGCCACGTTCATGTACGCGATTCAGGACCGCGAACGGGTCCAGAACCTGCTCGAAGACCTGACCGGTCAGCGGCTGATGTTCAACTACTTCCGACTGGGCGGGGTCGCCTGGGATCTGCCGGAACCGCGCGAGGAGTTCTTCGAGAAGACCCGGGACTTCCTCGACGATCTGCCCGAATCCGTCGCAGAGTACCACAACCTGCTGACCAACAACGAGGTACTGCAGGCCCGGACCATCGAAACCGGCGTGCTCAACCCCGACGTCGCAAAGCAGTACGGGGCGACCGGCCCCGTCGCCCGCGGATCGGGCGTCGACTACGATATCCGCCGTGACGACCCCTACGGCTACTACGATGAACTTGACTGGGACGTCATCACGGAGGACGGCTGTGACAACTTCGCCCGACTGCTCGTCCGGATGCAAGAAGTCGAGGAGTCCGCGAAAATTATCGATCAGTGTGTCGACCTGCTCGAAGACTGGCCCGAGGATGACCGGACGATTCAGAGCAACGTTCCGCGGACGCTCAAACCCGATCCGGATACGGAAATCTACCGTGCGGTCGAGGGAGCAAAAGGCGAACTCGGTATCTATATTCGTGCCGACGGGACGGACACGCCGGGACGGTTCAAGATCCGCAGCCCGTGCTTCTCCAATCTCCAGGCACTCCCGGAGATGTCCGAGGGTGGCTACATCGCAGACCTCGTCGCGACGCTCGGTAGCCTCGATATCGTTCTCGGGGAGGTGGATCGATGAGTTCGGCCCCACTACAGACCGAAGTCCCGTTGATGCCAGACCAGCTCGTCGACCTGCTTGGGCTCGACGCGCTGGGTGTCGCTGGTGACTTCGTCGGTGCACTGATCGGCGCAGTGGTAATCGCGTCGATCATGCTGGGCAACGCTGCGCTCGCCGGACCGTGGGCGAAGCGAAAGATCACCGCCGCGTTCACCGATCGGATCGCAGTAAACCGGGTAGGTCCGTTTGGGCTGTTCATCATCATCGCTGACTCCGTTCGTCTGCTCTCGAAGGAGCTCATCATTCCGGAAGGCGCGGACCGTCCCGCGTACGACATCGGCCCACTGCTGGTCGTGCTCTCCGCACTCGGTGGGTTCGCGGTGATCCCGATGGGATCGCTCGGGCCCCTGAACTTCCAGCTTGCTGACCCGGAGATCGGGCTGGTCTACGTGTTCGCGGTCGCCTCGATCGCCAGCCTGGGACTGGTGATGTGTGGCTACGCGTCGGACAACAAGTACTCGATGCTCGGCGGGCTGCGCGCAGTCGCACAGAACCTCGCCTACGAGATTCCGCTGATCGTCACCGCGATGTCGGTCGTGATCTTCGCGGGGA
>OBKM01000295.1_pt1 | contig 25171 bp, 25 predicted proteins | sample 1519691 | NCBI WGS metagenome assembly OBKM01 (sample SAMEA37050418, study PRJEB22526) | metagenome | biome: saline pan; feature: lake; material: water | place: Egypt | collected 2015 | depth 0.5 m | reverse complement strand
GGAGTAAATCGCGTAAGCTCTGGAAAACTACCGATACGTTCCTGCTGACTGGATATTCAACGCCGAGCCACAATCAAGCCAGGCAATCGTCGAAGAATTGGCTGGCGCTTTCCAGTCGTGGTTCGAACAGGATGACCCAGACGCTAACCCACCGGGCTACCGCAAAAACGGAGATGAACGCCCACGTTCAACGATCACATTCAAAGAAGACGGGTTCAAACTCGACACGAAACACCAGCAAGTCCGCCTCTCCAAGGGCAAGAACCTGAAAGACGGGTGGAGTGATTTCATCCTCTGCGAATACGATGCCGGCCCGGACGCAGACCTGACTGACGTGGAAGACGTACAACAGGTCCGAGCAGTCTGGAACGGCGACCACTGGGAGCTCCGTTTCGTCTGCAAAGTCAGCATTGACGCTGTTGATTCCTCAGGTGAGAAGACGGCTGGTGTTGACCTCGGTATCTGCAACACGGCAGCTGTCTCTGTCGGTGACGATACCATACTGTATCCGGGTAACGCCCTGAAAGAAGATGCTCACTACTTCCGACAGGAAGGATACGATACGGAAGGTGAGAACGGTTCCAGCGCCCATGCTGAGTGGGCACGGCAGAAAAAGTCCCGCCGGCAGGACCACTTCCTGCACGCAGTATCGAAAGATATTGTTGAGAAGTGTGTTGACAGGGGCGTGGGTACGATTGCAGTCGGCCACCCGAAACACATTCGTGAGGATGAGGACTGGGGACGACACGGGAACAAACGCCTGCACGACTGGGCGTTTGAAACCATCCTCAGTCACATCGAGTACAAAGCTGCAGAGCGTGGGGTTGAGGTTGAGCGGATCGATGAGTACGAGTTGGCCACATCGATCACGTGCTGTTCGTGTGGGATGGAAGCTGATTCAAACCGGGTTGAATGTGGCTTATACGTCTGCGAAGGGTGTGGATTGGTTGCGAATAGCGACTGTAATGCGGCTGAGAATATGCGTGCGACGGTAACTCCGAATCCAGAGATGGATAGGAGTAACGGCTGTCTGGCCCAGCCATCGGTCCGCCTGTTCGATACATCGACGGGGCGAGTAGTCCCACAAGAACAGGTGCGACCGTAGACCGGCAAATATCCCAACGCTTGCGGTACGGTTCGGGAAGCCGCGTCCTTCAGGACGCGGAGGAGGTCACCTGAATACTCTTGCGCCCTCTCCGATCCGGGTCTGATACGCCCTCGCCTCGACGTCGGAGTCGGCGAAGGCGTCCACCATCGCACTCGCGATCGACCGTCGGTCCGTCTCCCGACAGGCGGCGATAACTGCCGGACCGGCTCCGGATATCGTCACGCCGGTCGCGCCGGCTTCGAAGGCGGCGTTTCGAACGGAACCGTATCCCTCGATCAGCTTCGCTCGCTCGGGGGTGATGATCGAATCGCTCATTCCCCGCCCGACGAGTGCCGGGTCATCGCGGGTCATGCCGACGGCGAGCGTCGCGGCGTTGGCGACGACGTCAACGACCTCCTCGAGCCGCGCTCCGTCGGGGATGACGCCCCGTGCATCCCGCGTCGAGACGACGATTTCCGGGAGGCAGGTAACGAGCGGGATCGATGCGTCGACCGCCGTGACGCCGTCGTTTCGCGCGATCGTGAACCCGCCCATGATCGAGGGCGCGACGTTGTCTGCGTGGGCCGCCCCCGAGACGACCGCCTCGCCTTCGGCCGCGATCGGAACGAGTTCCTCCCGCGTCAGGCCCCGATCGTACAGTTCGTTTAGCCCGACCGCGGCGGCGGCCGCCGAAGCCGCCGAGGACCCAAGACCCGACGCCGGCCTGACACCTTTGTCGATCTCGATGTGGGCCGGCGCTTCGAGCGCTTCGGCGACTGCCCCGACGGTGTTTTTTTCGGGGTCTTCGGGGATGTATTGGCTTCCGACGCCGGTCACGTCGATCGTCGTGTAGTCCGCCTTCTCGAGCCGGACGACGTCGGCCGGTCGGCCAAGCGCCGCACCGAAGACGTCGAAGCCACTCCCCAGATTCGCACTCGTCGCGGGGGCCCGCACCGTAACCATGTAGCCCGGTTACTCTCGACCCGGAATAAAACCCGACCTTTTATCCCGGCTTCCGCGGGTCCGTCCCCGAGGCGCATCGGGGCTCACCCCGTATCGCCGAAACCGTACAGCCGACCGTCGGTGCTACCGATGTAGGTGGTACCGGCGGCGACTGTCGGCGTGGATCGAACCTCGCTTCCGGTTTCGACGCGCCACCGCTTTGTCCCGTCGTCAGTATCGTACGAGACGACGTGTCCGTTCCGAAGTCCGAAATGGACCCCGTCTCCGGCGACGGAGGGCGGCGTCGTGACGGCGGTTCCGACGTCCACCCGGAACCGTTCGGTACCGTCCGCGGTGTCGATCGAATACACACGCCCGTCGTCCGTTTCGGTCCCCACGTAGACGGCCCCTCCAGCGACCGCCGGTGTGGTCGCGATGCCGCCGGTTTCGACCCGCCAGCGCAACTCGCCGGTCGCCCCCTCGATCGCGTACAGGGTGTCGTCGTTCCCCCCGACGTAGACGGTTCCCTCGGCGACCGCCGGCGAGGAAAGCACCGGCTGTTCCGTCCCGAACGTCCACTGTTCGGTCCCGTCGTCGGCGTCGATCGCGTACACCGACGAGTCCCACCCGCCGACGTAGACTGTGTCCTCACCGACTGCCGGCGAGGAAACGACCCGATAGTCGGTCTCGAAGCACCACCGCTCGGTTCCGTCGTCGGCGTCGACGGCGTAAACACGTCCGTCCGTCGCCCGGCTGGCGACGTAGACCGTTCCCTCGGAGACGGCGGCCGAGGCGTCTATCGGGCCGTTCGCCTCGAAGCGCCACCGCTCGGTCCCCTCCTCGGCATCGAAGGCGCACAACAGATCGCTCCGCGTCCCGGCGTAGACGGTCCCGTCGACGACCGCCGGCGAGGAACGGAGCGTTCCGTTCGCTTCGGCGCTCCACAACCGTTCGCCGTCCACCGCGTCGACGGCGAATACGCGCCTGCCGCTGCAGACGTATACCACCCCGTCGACGATCGCCGGCGAGGAACGGATCGGATCGCCGATCGCTGTTTCGAACCGTTCCTCGCCGAGCGTCTCTCTTTCGTCGTCGGCAGCGCCCGAGTTCCGCGTGTCGTACTGAAACATCGGAGCGCCGCCGATCGACGGGTCGAGCGGTTCCGCACGCTCAGTTCCGTCACCGTCGTCTCCGCGCGGGCCCAGACAGCCACCGAGAGCGGCGGTTCCGGTGCCGACAACTCCAACGAGCACGTCGCGTCGTTTCACGCCTGTCCCTCCGCGATCGATCGGCTCCGACGGTACACACGCAAACGTTCGCCCGAAGTCGGCATAAACGCTCGTCGGGACGACGGTGTTGCCGGCTTCGCGCCGTCTCCACTTCCGCCCCGTTCGAATCGATACGACCGCCCCTCCGCGTCGACCCGCCGACTCCCTGCGGATCGATCCGCGTGCTCCCGACGGGGCGGTTTCAATACCCTTTTGCCGCCGCGTCCAGTTTCACCGCGTATGGCAGACTTTCAGGTCATCGTCGGCGACGAGGACGGTGACACCTACTCGTTCGAGGTGGACGGACAGGACGCGAACCGATTCATCGGCCGCTCGATCGGCGAGACCGTCGACGGCGACGCCGTTGGACTCACGGGCTATGAAGTCGAGATCACCGGTGGCTCCGACCAGTCGGGGCGACCGATGCACGGGCAGGTCTCGGGCTCCGGAACCACGAAGATCCTCTCGACCGGCGGTGTCGGCTTCGAACCGACCGTCGACGGCGAGCGAAAACGGATCACGGTCCGTGGCGCGGAGGTTTCCGAGGAGACCCGACAGATCAACGCGAAGATCGCCGCCCGCGGCGAGGACTCCATCGAGGAACTGCTCGGCGGGGACGACGAGGACGAGTAACGACCCTTTTATGCCCGAGTACCATCCGAAAAGCGCCGACAGCGGAGCGTCCGAGCGCCGATCGGCCGAGGTGACGCGATGAGCGCCACAGAAACACGTTACGAGGAGTTTCTCGCCGGAAACCGCCCCGACGACATCCTGATCTACCTCCACGAGGAGGGCGTCGGTTCGATCGACGACCTGGCCGAGATCGGGGTCAGAGTCGAGGACGGCGTCGTTCTCGTGTTGCCGGGGGAGCAGGGCCGTTCGGCGTTTCAGCGTGCGACCGGCCTCGATGCGATGGATTTCGCCGGAATGGCGATGGACACCGACGGCGTGATCGCGGCCGACTGCACCGGCGGGGAGTGTCCGGACGAGGACGGAAGCGGCGACCACTACGTCAAGTTCGTTTTCGCGTTCGTCGAGGAACAAAACGACGCCGTGGGCGGCCTCTACGCCGAGGGCGACGTGTGCCACGGCTACGCGGCCTGTGCCTGCGGGACGACCTACTCGGAGAAATCGGTTCTCGGGGGGACGTAGTCCCGAGGGGCGGCGTTCGGTACGTAACACGGCGGCTACGCCAACACATCGCCGAGTGCGTCGGCGATCCGCCCACCGATCGCTCCCTTGTCGCCCTCGTGTGTCCGCACGTCGTCAGGGGAAACCACGAGTACCCGCGTCGTCTCCGAGCCCATCACGCTCGCGTCGTTGGCGACGACGAAGGCGAGACCGGCACGGTCGAGCGTCTCGCGGGCCCGCTCGATCATCGCGTCGTCGTCGCCGCTCGTTTCGAGTTTGAAGCCGACGATCGTCAACTCGGGGTATTCGGCGCGGATCGAGTCGATGAGCTTCGGCGTCGGCTCGAAATCCAGCGTCAGCTCCTGTCCCGAACGGATCTTCTCGGGCGCTGTTGCGACGGTGTAATCGCCGATCGCCGCCGCGGAGACGAGGGCGTCCGCGTCCGATGCGACAGCACGGACGGCCTCGAGCATCTCGGCTGCGCTCTCGACGGCGCGGGTCTCGGCGTACGGTGTGTCGGGGCCATCATGGACGAGCGTCACGTCCGCCCCTGCGACGTAACAGGCCTTCGCGACCGCCCGTCCCGTCCGGCCCGACGCCCGGTTCGTCAACACCCGAACCGGATCGATCGATTCGCTCGTCGGCCCGCTGGTGACGACGACGTGTTTCCCGGCGAGTGGACGGCTGCCCACCGCCCGCGCGATGTCGAGGACGATCGCTTCCTCGGTTGCGATCTTCGCTTTGCCCTCCTCGAGTCGCGGTTCGACGAACCCGACATCCCACGATTCGAGCCGTTCGATCGCCGCCAGAACGCCCGGATGGTCGTACATCGGTTCGTGCATCGCCGGCGCGACGAGGGTCGGAACGTCGGCCCCGAGTGCCGTCGTCGCCGTCGTCGTGACCGGTGTGTCGTCGACGGCGCTTGCGACTTTTCCGATGGTGTTGGCCGTCGCCGGCGCGAGCAACAGCACGTCCGCCCAGCCGTCGTAGCCGCACAACTCGACGTGTTCGACCGATCCAGTAATCTCGGTAACGACCGGATTCTCAGTCGCGAACTCAAGGGCCCACGGGTGGATGATCCCCTGTGCCGAGTCCGTCATGACGGCCCGGACCGCCGCACCCTGTCGTCGGAGTTCGTGGGCCAACTCGACCGTCTTGACCGCCGCGATGGATCCCGACACGCCCAACACGACGTGAGTGCCCGCAAGCATCGACGGGGGTTCGTCGCGCCCGGTTAAAAACCATCGTGACTGCGGGACGGATCCGAACGCGACCGTCGCGACTGCGGGACGGATCCGAACGCGACCGTCGCGGTGAACATTAATTACGTTTCGTGATAACGTACCTCGTAGCGATGTCCGAGGAAACAACATATCCGACCGAACACCCGCTAGATCCGTTGGCTCCCGACGAAATAACGGCTGCCCGCGGGATCATCGAGCGGGAAGCGGAGCTTTCCGATGACGCCCGGTTCGTCGAGATCACCCTCGAGGAGCCGACGAAAGAGCGGCTCCGGGCGTTCGATCGCGGGGAAGCGACCCCGCCTCGGCGGGCACACGTCGTGGTACGTGATAAAGGGGCGAAGGAGTCCCGGCGTGGAACCGTCGACCTCGACGACGACGCTCTCCTCGAGTGGAATCGGATCGAAACCGGACAGCCGAGGATGATCGGCGAGGAGTTCCTCGAAGTCGAATCGGTCGTTACGGAACACCCCGAGTTCCGCGAGGCGGTCGAACGCCGCGGTGCCGATCCGGATCTCGCGATCGTGACCGCGTGGTCCGCGGGCTACGATTTCGTCCCCGAGGACATCGACCGCTCCCGCCGACTCGCACACGGTATCGCCTGGGCAAACGCCGAGGGCGACGAGGGGGCCGAGGCGTACAACCGGCCGCTTTCCGGGATCCACGCGTGGGTCGACCTCGACGACCGCGAAGTCCTGAAAATCGTCGATACCGGACCGAAACGGACCGATGTCGTCTCGGAGATGCGGACGCACTACTACCGCGAGGACAAACGCGAACTCCGAGACGATCTCACGCCGTACAACGTTGTCCAACCGGAGGGACCGAGTTGGGAGGTCGACGGACACACCGTCGAGTGGCAAAAATGGAGCCTCCGGGTCGGATTCAACCACCGGGAGGGACTCGTATTGCACAACGTTTCCTACGACGACGACGGGGAGGAACGGTCGATCCTCCGGCGGGCCTCGTGGCCGGAGGTCGTTACCGCGTACAACGATCCCGATCCGGACCACGACTGGAAGGCGCCGTTCGACGTCGGCGAGTACGGGCTAGGACGGTTGGCGAACTCCCTGACCGAGGGGTGTGACTGTCTCGGATACATGCATTATTGGGACGCCGTTCTCAACGACGGCGACGGCGAGCCGCAGGTGATCCCGAACGCGATCTGCCTCCACGAGGAGGATTACGGGACGCTTTGGAAACACCACGACTGGCGGGTCGGTGACGACGAGGTCCGGCGAAACCGACGGCTCGTGGTGTCTTTCATCGCGACGATCGGGAACTACGACTTCGCCTTCTACTGGTATCTCTACCAGGACGGGAGCATCGAAGGACAGGTCCGGCTCACCGGCTGTAACGCGACCGGGGTGCTCGGCGCCGACGAGCGAGAGTCCGGATACGCCGAGACGATCGGTCCGGGGCACAAATCGATGCTCCACCAACACGTGTTCAACTGCCGGCTCGATTTCGAACTCGACGGCCCCACGAACTCAGTCCGCGAGGTCAACCTCCGCGAGGTGCCGTATGGCCCGGACGGCTACGATCCGACATCCCATGCCTCAGCCGATCGGAAACACCTCAATCCGCACGGCAACGCCGCCTACGTCGAGCGGACGCGGTTCGAACGCGAATCCGATGCACAACGGCTGACCGATACACACGCCGGGCGGTACTGGGAGGTGATCAACGAGGATGTGCTCAACGAGGGGACGGGTGCCCCGGTCGGGTACCGGCTCCGACAGAAGTCCGGATCGAACACGGTTTATCCGATGCAACCCGGCTCCTCGAACGCAGAGCGGGCCGGGTTCGCGAACAAGCACCTCTGGGTGACACAGTACGACGACGACGAGCGACATCCGGCGGGGGAGTATCCGAACCAACACCCTGGCGGCGAGGGGCTTCCGGCCTGGACGGAAGCGGACCGACCGATAGACAACGAGGACATCGTCGTCTGGTACAACATGTGTCAAACGCACGTCTCGGTTCCGGAGGATTGGCCGGTACTTCCGGTGAAGATGCTCTCGTTTAAGCTCGAACCGGCCGGGTTCTTCGAGGAGAGCCCGGCGATCGACGTTCCGCCCGAGCACGCGATAAAGGACGTCGATCGGTGGAAAACGGAGAACCAGGAGTCGATGGATATCGACGAGTAGCGCCGTCCGAGTCGGTTCCGAGATCGGCTAGCGCCTGCCGTCCGATTTTCCCGTCTCGATCCGCAACTCGACGTCGCGTTCCTCGCCCTCGAGATCGGTGACGACGCGGCGCACGATCCGCCCGGCCTCCTCGCGGATCTTCGGTTTGATCCGCTCTATGACCCAACCGAGCGAGACGAACCGCGGCAGGTCGACGATCCCGTCGGCGGCGGACCCGGGCGCGTACTCGGCGACGAACGTGACCTCGGTTTCGGCGCTTCCGTCCGCCGTCTCGAGCGGTTCGATCAACCACCGTCCCGAGGCGTCGAGGTCCTTCCTCAGCCGCCACTCGATCCGTCGGGGCGGCTCGATCTCGGTGACCTCCGAACGGGCCGTATAGTGGAGTTTCCACCACTCGAACCGAAGCGCGTACTCGGTTCCCGCCCCGCCGTCGCCGAACTGGCTGACGGACCGGAGATACTCCGAGTAGCTCGCGTACTCCCGAAACTCGAGCAAGAACTCATAGACGTCCTCCGGCGGCAGATAAACGACCGTGCTGACTTCGACTCGGTCCACACTACCGTGTGTGTTGGAACTATCCTAAGCTTTCGGCCCGCGGAGATGCCGACGCCCCCCTCGAGGTGGATCGCTCGGGCGTGGGTCTCGGCGATATCCACGGCGGCTGGGAGGGCGCCCCCGGCTCCGTTCGCAGCCGTCGAGAAACCTCACACAACCGTTTCGTGAGCGCTTCTGGAACCGACAGTCCGTAGTCGATCCGCCCCGACGGTCCCGTATGGGCGAACGCCGAACCGAGACCGGTTGGATCGCGCTTCCGGTCGTCGACCCGACGGCTGTCGCGGTTCTCCGCGACCGGCTCTACGGGTGGTTGGGGGGGCCCGAACCCTACCGCCGAGCGGCGGATCCCCACGTCAGCGTCTTCGGCGTCCGGCTCCCGGCCGACCGGGTAGCCGAGTTCGAGCGGGACTTCGAGCCGTTCGCGGAGTCGGCCGGCGGCTGGCGCGGCTCCGTCGACGGCTATCATCTGTATCCCTCGGCACGGAACCCGATGGTGGTCGCACTCGATGTCCCGCTACCGATCGAACGGTTCGCGTCGCCGATCGCCGATCTGCTCGCAGACCACGGTGGCCGCGTCGGACGCGGGCCGACGCCGGCACACGTCACCCTTCTCAAGGGCGGCGTCCGCGGCGAGGAACTCCAGTGGGCACAGCTCGACAATCGAACGCGAGCGCGGCTCTCGGCGGTCCTCGACGACGCCGGCGGTCGAAGCAGTCAGTTCGATCCGCCGGCCCCGATCGTCGCCCCCGAGATCCGGATCGAACTCGGCCCGCCGGCCGTCGACTGGAACTGACCCTTTTTGATGACGGAGGCCGGAACGTCTGTATGGCAGATCTCAGCGAAGCAGGGTTCAAGGATCGGACCCGTGTTCAGAAGGCCAGAGAGCGGCTCCTCGATACCCCGCCGATCGACCGCACCGAGCGCGTTTCGCTGTCGGTCGCCGATGGCCGGACCGTCGCCGGGCCGATCGACGCCGTCATGAACGTCCCCCATTACGCCCGTGCAGCGATGGACGGGTGGGCAGTCAGAGCCGAAGACACGTTCGGTGCCTCGGATCGCTCGCCCGCGGTCGTCCGCCCTGCCGATTCCGTCGGTCCGGACCGGGCCGTCCGGGTCCACACCGGAAGCGAACTCCCCGACGGCGCCGATGCGGTCGTGATGATCGAGGAGACCGAGCAGGTCGGCGACGAACTGGAGTTGTTCGATGCGGTCGCAACCGGTGAGAACGTCGGCCCCGTCGGCGAGGACGTCGAGGCCGGACAGCGGCTCTACGAGCCGGGACACACCCTCCGACCGTCCGATCTCGGATTGTTGAAAGGGACCGGCGTCGATACCGTCGAGGTGTTCGAGCACCCGGAGGTGGCGGTCATCCCGACCGGCGAGGAACTGGTCCAGGCCGATCCCGACCCGGGCGAGATAATCGAGACCAACCGCTTTACGATCTCGCGGCTCGCAGAACGGTGGGGCGCGGACGTGACGCGTCGGGATATCGTCACCGACGATCACGACGCCCTTCGGGCCGCCCTCCAGCGTGATCTCGTTCGGGACGTCGTCGTCACTACCGGCGGCTCTTCGGTCGGCAAGCGTGATCTCATCCCCGAAGTCGTCGACCGACTCGGCGAGGTGTTGGTCCACGGTGTCGCCCTGAAGCCCGGCCATCCGGTCGCTTTGGGGCGCGTCGAGGGGACGACGGTCGTCATGCTTCCCGGCTATCCGGTGGCCGCGATCGTCAACGCCGTCCAGTTCCTCCGGCCGCTTATCGAACATCTCGGCGGCAGGTCGCCGGAGCCACTACCGACACAGGAGGCGACACTCGCCCGGAAGATCCGAAGCGAACCCGGCGTTCGGACGTTCGTCCGTGTGACCCTCGAGTCGGGCGAGTCGGGGCTGGAAGCGACGCCGACGCGCGTCAGCGGCTCCGGAGTGTTATCGAGCGTCGCCCTCGCCGACGGCTGGGTCGTCGTCGAGGAGAGCCGCGAGGGGATCGAATCCGGGGCGACCGTCACCGTCGAAAACTGGGAGTATAATGGATAGAAAACAGTTCCGCGATCTCGCTGATCCGGACGTCGCACGCGAGAAGATCGCCGCGTTGGATCTCGCCCCCGACCCCGAAACCGTCCCGCTCCGGACGGCGCGCGGGCGCGTCCTCGCCGAGCGGATCGACGCCGATCTCGACGTCCCCGGTTTCGATCGGGCCAGCGTCGACGGCTACGCGCTCAAAGCCGCGGACACCTTCGGCGCGGACGAAGCCGATCCGGCCGAACTCCGGTGTATCGGGACGGTTCACGCCGGTTCCGAACCGGACGTCGAGGTCGGCGTCGGCGAGTGCGCGGAGATATCGACCGGCGCGGTGTTGCCCCCCGGTGCCGACGCGGTCGTGATGGTCGAGCGGACCGACCCCGGCGACCCGGACGGGACGGTACTGGTTCGGACCTCGATCGCTCCCGGCGACCGCGTCATGTTCGCCGGGGCGGACATCGCGGCCGGGGAGCGGGCTCTCGGCCCGGGAACCGTCCTCACGCCGCGGGAGATCGGACTGTTGTCGGCGGTCGGCGTCGAGGAGGTCCCGGTCCGCGGGACGCCGACGGTCGGGATCGTCTCGACCGGCGACGAACTCGTCCGGCCGGGCGAGACGTTGCAAAGCGAGGCCGGCCAGATATACGACGTCAACAGCTACACGATAGCGACGGCTGTTGAGGAAGCCGGCGGGGAGGCGACGTTATACCCCCACGCCGGCGACGACTACGACGCGATGGAGTCGGCGCTGCGCACAGCCGCCAAGGAGTGCGATCTCGTCCTCTCGTCGGGCTCGACCTCCGCCTCGGCCGTCGACGTTATTTATCGCGTCGTCGAGGAGACCGGCGAACTCCTGTTGCACGGCGTTGCGGTCAAGCCCGGCAAGCCGATGCTGATCGGCGAGTTGGGCGGCAGCGCCTACATCGGCCTCCCCGGCTACCCCGTCTCGGCGCTGACGATCTTCCGGGCGTTCGTCGCGCCGGCGATCCGCCGCGCCGCGGGCGTCCCGGAACCGAAAACGGCGACGATCGAGGGGCGGATGGCCCTCCGGGAGCGATACAGCGAGGGCCGGCTCCGGTATATGCCGGCCGGCCTCGTCACCGACGGCGACGGCGAAACGCTCGTCTACCCGGTCGATAAGGGCAGCGGCGCAACGACGAGTCTCGTCGAGGCCGACGGGATCGTTTCCGTGCCGCCCGACGTCGAGTATCTCGACGAGGGCGAGTCCGTCGAGGTACAGCTCTTCTCGCCCGACGTGCGCCCGCCGTCGCTTTTCGGCGCCGGCGAGGACGACCCGGCGCTGTCGCGGCTGCTCGATCGCGTCGATCGGCCGCGGTATCTCGCGATCGGCAGCCGACAGGGGCGACGCCGGCTCCGAAACGGCGTCACGGACCTCGCGGTCGTGACCGGCGAATCGACCCCGTCAGGGGTCGATATCGGCAGTTGGTCGCGGGAGTGGGGGATCATCGTCCCCGCCGGCAACCCCGACGACGTCGAATCCCTCGGTGACCTCGTCGATCGCGATCTCCGGTTTGTCAACCGGACGACGGACTCCGGGCTCCGATCGACGCTTTCGGACTCGATCGCCGATCTCGCGGCCGAACGTGGTGTCGAACGGCGGGCGCTTACCGACGACATCGACGGCTTCGAGTTCGCGGTCCGTGCCCACGAATCGCCGGCGAGGAAGGTTCTCTCGGGCGCGGCCGACGCCGGTCTCGGGCTCCGCCTCACGGCCGAATCACTCGGGATGGCGTTCGTCCCCTGCGGAACCGAACGCGTTTCCGTCATCGCCGACCCGGACCGTGCCGAGAAACCGGCCGTCGAACGCCTCGAAGCTGCGATCGGAGACGGCGACGCGGTGTTCGCGGGGCTTGTGGGGTACGGGGCGGAATGACGCGGCTGTCGGCGCTCGAACTCGACGTCTCCGACATCGACGCGGTGACCGACCGTCGCACCGAGATCCTCGCAGCCGTCGGCGATCACGCCGGCCGGATCGCCTACAACGTCGCGAGAGTCGAGGGCGGCGATTACGGCCGGCGGTCGTTCTCGACGGACCGCGGCGAGTGGACGATCAAATACGAAGGCGGCGACCTGGAGTTTCTGCTGTATGAACCCCGCGGCGGCGGTGAGACGTACGTCGTCTCGACGCAGTCGCCGGCCGAACCGGGGGCGCTCTCGCGTGCGCTTGATGATTACGGCGCGTTCGTCGCCGCCTACAACGAGTACGTCGAATCGCTCGATGGGTATCTCGATGATGTCGTGGACGTGGACTCGTTTCCGGACGTCGAATCGACGGAATCGGCCGTCGTCGAGCGCGACCGCATCGTCGACCGGATCGAAGCGTGCTGTGCCCGGATGGCAGGTGAACTCCATCGGCACGAGGGGACAGATTACGGGACGTTCGCCGCCCGCGTTGACGGGACCCGTTGGGAGCTGAAACGCGAACGCGACGGCGTCTCGTATCTGCGCGCCGGGGGATCGGGCGGCGTCTATCTCCTCTCGCAGTACGGCCCGCCTTCCGCGACCGACGTCAGGGAGTACGCGCCCCGGTTTCGAGGGTTCCTCGAGGCGTACAACGACCACGCCGCCGACCTGCGTCTCGATCTCGAAACGATAGAACTCTGAGTGGAGCCGCCTGCGGCGAGCGCGCCGGGACGCTCAGCGGAACGAGGTTCCGGCGGGCGCTGGTTTTTTATAACCCCCGTCGGTCCGGATAGGGTATGCGAAATGTCAAGATCGTCTCCACGCTCGGTCCTGCCTCCGAGGACCGCGCCACGATCCGTCGCCTCGCCGACGCCGGCATGTCCGTCGCGCGGCTGAACGCGAGCCACGGAACGACCGAGGGGCGGAAAGGGCTCATAGAGAGCGTCCGTGCCGTCGACGGGAGCATCGAGCGGCCGCTCGCGATACTGATGGATCTCCAGGGCCCGGAAGTCAGGACGGCCGAAACCGACGGATCGGTGGAACTCCAAGCGGGATCGGAGATTCGGTTCCTCGAGGGGTCGGCCGTCACCCGAACCACGATCGGCCTCAACCACTCGATCGCCGCGGTTTCCGCGGGGGATACGGTGTTGCTCGACGACGGCCGGATCGAAACGATCGTCGATCGCGTCGAGGACGACACCGTCGTCGCACGCGTCGAGTCGGGGGGTGAACTCGGCTCGCGAGCAGGTGTGACGACCCGCGGCGTCGATCTCGAGTTGGAACTCGTCGGCGATGACGACAGGATCGAACTCGAGTTGGCCGCCGAGGCCGGTGTCGATCTCGTTGCGGCCTCGTTCGTCCGTGACGGCGACGACATCTACCGGATCGCGGATATCCTCGATCGGCTCGGTGCGCCGGAGATCCCCGTCATAGCGAAGATCGAACGCGCCGCGGCGGTCGAGAACATCGACGGGATCATCGACGCCGCCGATGGGGTGATGGTCGCCCGCGGCGATCTCGGCGTCGAGTGTCCGCTCCAGGACGTCCCGATAATTCAAAAACGGATCATCGCTCGCTGCGTCCGCGCGGGGATCCCCGTCATCACCGCGACGGAGATGCTCGATTCGATGATCCACTCCCGACGGCCGACGCGAGCGGAGGCCTCCGACGTCGCGAACGCCGTCTTCGACGGGACCGACGCGGTAATGTTGTCGGGTGAAACCGCAGTCGGCGACTACCCGGTCGAGACGGTCGAGACGATGGCGGCCGTCGTCGACCGGATCGAGGCGAGCAACGAGTACGCCGAGTCCCGCGATGGCCGTATCCCTGCGGCCGATCCGGACGTCAGGACCGACGCCGTGGCCCGGTCGGCCCGGTATCTCGCCGCGGACATCGACGCCAGCGCGATCGTTGCGGTTTCCGAATCGGGATACACCGCCCGCAAGGCCGCGAAATTCCGTCCCGGAGTGCCGGTCATCGCTGCGACCCCGAACGACGACGTCCGGCGACAGCTCGCCGTTTCGTGGGGTATCGACGCACGCTACGCCAGCTACGCGACGGACGTCGACGGGATCGTCGAAACGGCGGTCGAAAGCGCCGTCGCAGCCGGCGTGGCCGAAAGCGGCGACACGATTCTCATCCTCGCGGGGATGATGAGCGAACTCCCCGAGACTGATCTCGCGAACACGCTGAAAGTCCACGTCGTCACCGAGACGATCGCGACGGGCCGAGCCGTCGTCTCCGGACAGATCGCGGCACCCATCGTCCGTATCGAGGACGGCGATCTCGACGCCGTTTCGCCCGGATCGATCGTCGTCCTTCCGGAGGGATTCGGCGGCGAATTCGACGGCGACACCTCGAAAATCGCCGGGATCATCGCCGCCGATGCGGGGTTAACGGGGTATCCGGCGATCGTCGCCCGCGAACTCGGTGTTCCGATGCTCTCCGGCGTTTCGCTCCCGGAAACGCTCGTGGACGGCAGCGTCGTGACCGTCGACGGCGAACGGGGGGTCGTCTACGAGGACGACGTGACCGGCGGAGCCCGGGAGTCCTGATCGGACGCCCAGAGTGGTTGTCCGCCTCGGGAATGTCTTTCGGGCTCCGCTTGCGCCCGTCGACTGGCCGCCACCGGGGACTTTAACGCGGAGGCGTCCCTACCTGACCGTATGCAACTGCGCGAAGCGCTCGGCGATCTCCCGGAGACGGTGTTCGCCGATCTGCTGGAGGACGATGACTCGTATCTGTTGGTCGTCGACCTGCCTGGAGCGACCGCGGAGACGGTCGACGTGACGATCGAGGGGGGACGGTTAACGATCGAAGCCCGTCGCGAGAAGGCGGTTCCACGCGAGTTCCGGTATCTCTCCGAGGATCGCGCGCTCTTTCTCGACGCCGAGTTGCCGCTGCCGCCGGATGCGACCGGGGCTGCGGCCGAGGGATCGATCGAACGGGGCGTACTCACGCTCAAGCTGCCGAAATCCGACGCCGACGGTGGCCAACGAATCCCCATCTCGTGACGGGGGACAACGGATACCGATGAGCCGGTTCCGCCTTGTCAGCGCCTGCCGGTCCGCCCGGAACCGCCGGCATGGGGTGGCCGGCTGATGCTCCGTGCATACCGGCGCTTCGTCGTCGTCGCCTACCAGTTCCTCCCGCTTTTGCTCGCCTACGCCCGGGACCGCAAGCGGTTTTTCCTTTTCGGCGGGAGCAGACAGGTCGCCCCGGAGACGCGCCGAAAGCGTGCGCGATCGCTTCTGGACTCGCTTTTGACGCTCGGACCGACGTTCATCAAGCTCGGACAGCTGCTTTCGACGCGGCCCGACGTGTTGCCGCCGGAGTACATAGACGAGTTCGAGCGGCTGCAGGACGACGTCCCACCGGCGGCGTGGCCGGCGGCGAAGGCGGTCATCGAGTCCGATGTCGGCCCGATCGAGGAGACGTTCGACGAGTTCGATACGGAGGCAATAAGCGGCGCCAGCCTCGGACAGGTCTACGTCGCCGAGGTCGACGGCGAACAGGTCGCGGTGAAAGTCCGGCGGCCGGACATCGAACCGCTCGTCGAGGCCGATCTGCGGGTCGTCGGCTGGTCGCTGCCGATCCTCATGCGGTTCGTCGGCGAGGCCCGGTCGTTTTCCCTCGAGACCATCGCCGACGAGTTCGAAAAGACGATCCGCGAGGAGATGGACTACGGCCGCGAACGGGAGATGCTGGTCGAGATCGGCGACAACTTCGCCGACACCGACCGTATCCGGGTTCCGAACGCCCGCCCGGAGCTCTCGAGTGACCGGGTGTTGACGATGGAGTACGTCGAAGGGACGAAGATCTCCGAGGTCGAGGACCTCGACGGGCTCGGCCTCGATCGGACCGAGCTGGCCCGGACGCTCCAGGAGACGTACCTGCAGATGATCGTTCAGGACGGCGTCTTCCACGCCGACCCACACCCGGGAAACCTCGCGGTGCGGGACGACGGGACGCTCGTCTTTTATGACTTCGGCATGTCCGGGCGCGTCGATCCGTTCATCCAGAACAAGATAGTCGAGTTCTACATGGCCGTCGCGGCGAAAGACACCGACGCGATCCTCGATGCGTTGATCGAGATGGGGACGCTCAGCCCCGACGCCGATCGGGAGGTGATGTCGAACGTGATGGAACTCGCCATCGCCGACGCCCGCGGTGAGGAACTCGAACAGTACCGCGTCCAACAGATCATCCAGCAGGTCGAGGACACGATCTATGAGTTCCCGCTCCGGCTCCCGCCGAACCTCGCTTTGGTTCTCCGCGTCGCGACGGTCGTCGAGGGGGTCTGTGTCACGCTGGACCCGGATTTCGATTTCATCTCAGTGGCGACCGGGTATCTCCGCGAGGAGGGATTCATCGAGGAGGGCGCCCGCGATTTCGTCGCCGACCGCGTCAGGGAAGCCCGTGACTTCGGCGAGTCGATGGTTCGCGTCCCCCCGAAACTCGAATCCGCGCTCGATGACCTCGATCGGGGGAACGTGACGCTCAACGTCGAGTTCACACAGGACGAACGCACCTTCGATCGGCTGGCCAAACGGATCGCGCTGGCCGCCCTCCTGACGGCGACGCTCATTTCGGCGTCCGTGCTGTACGCCTTCGCGACGCCGCTTTCGGCCGCCGTTGCCGTCGCCGTCTCGGTCCCGCTTGCGATCTCGCTTTGGCGGTCGTTCCGAAGGCGGAAGGGTCTCAGCTCCGGCCCGCAGTTCACCAGACAGCGACTCAGGGAACGCGAGAAGTGACGATGTCCGATCCGGCCGCGCTCACTCCTCGAGTTCCTCGTCGATGAACTCGTGGGCTTCCTCTAGGATCTCCCGTGGTCCGTCCTGCGTGATCGTGTTGATGGCCTGCTCGTAGTCGCGCCACTGGAGGTCCCGATGCTCCGAGGAAAGCTCCGCGGAGGCCTCGTGGGACCGGGCGATGAACAGATGGACCGTCTTGTGGATGGTGTTGCCGTTCGCCTCGAACACGTAGTCGTAGTCGTCACGGAAGCCATCAAGCAGCCGGAAATCCTCGATCCCGGCTTCCTCTTTCACTTCGCGGATGGCGGTCTGTTGGAGCTCCTCTTCGCCCTCGACGCCGCCTTTGGGGAACTCCCAATCGCCCGGCCGGGATTTGAGCAGCAGGTACTCACGCCGGCCACGCGTGTCGCGAAAGAGGATGGCTCCCGCGCTCGTGGCCTCTATCATTATCCCACCGTTGACGGTCATGTGATAAAGGGGTGTCGGAGAGTAGCTTCAAGCGACGGGCATCAACCACGATGGATGCGTTTTTGCCGGTCGAGCGTCCACGGGACTGTATGCCGTTCGTTACTACCCTGACGCTTCAAAGCGGGGACCGGGACGTCCTCGAACGCGTTGTCGGGGACATCAAACACCGCGCCGAGCGCAAAGGCGTCGAGTTGCGTGGTCCCCACGCCGAGTCGCCGGCCAACGTCTCCGTCCCGCAGTCGAAACGCCTCGATTCGAGCGACCGCTCGTTCAAGTACTGGACCTACACCGTCTACGAACGGCGGATGGAGGTCGTCGGCCACGACGACTTCGCCCGGGATGTCGCCGGACAGGAGTTCCCGGAGGGAATCCGCCTCGATGTCGACGTCGAGCGCGTCTCCGCGCCCGGAAGCTGATCGCAACGCGGCGGAAGCCGACCGATTCGGTCGTGATACCGCTCTCATCCACCGCGTATCCCCGGCTGTATTTTTTCGATCTCATCCGGCCCCGTCTCGATTACGTCCCGGAAAGCGCCTGTCCTTATACGTTCCCGGAGCCATCCACCGGTATGAGCGTCGACCGCGCGCAGTTAGTCGAGTTGCGAAGGGAGTTCCACCGCCACCCCGAACCGGCATGGCGGGAGTTTTGGACGACGGCCCGGATCGTCGACGAGATCGAGCGCATCGGCGTCGACGAACTACACGTCGGCCGCGACGCCTTGGCCGAGGAACGGCTCGCGGTCCCCGACGACGAGGAGCTCGAAACGTGGTACCGTCGGGCCCGCGAGGCCGGTGCCGACCCCGAAACCCTCGAAGCGCTGTCGGGCGGGTGGACCGGTGCGGTCGCGGTGTTGCGACAGGGTGAGGGGCCGACCGTCGGCCTCAGAGTCGATATCGACGGCCTCCCGCGGGAGGAATCGACCGACGAAGAGCACGTTCCCGCCCGCGAAGGGTTCCGTTCGGAGACCGGCGCGATGCACGCCTGTGGCCACGACGCCCACGCGACGATCGGTCTCGGCGTCCTCGAATCGGTCAAAGAAAGCGATTTTTCGGGGACCCTGAAGCTGTTCTTCCAGCCCGCCGAGGAGGTCATCGGCGGCGGCAAACCGATGTCGGAGTCCCGCCACCTCGACGACGTCGAGTATCTCTTTGCGATCCACATCGGGCTCGAGTACCCGACCGGTGAGATCATCGCCGGCATCGGCGATTTCCTCGCTGTCACGCAGTTCTATACGACCTTCGAGGGCCATCCGGGGCATGCCGGCGGCCGTCCGGAGGACGGTCGAAACGCGGTGCAGGCGATGGCGACCGCCGTCTCGAATCTCTACGGGATCGAGCGCCACAGCGACGGGGCATCGCGGGTCAACGCGGGTCGCGTCGGCGGCGGCACCGCGACGAACATCATCCCCGAGGAGGCGTTCGTCCACGGCGAGGTCCGCGGCGAAACGACCGAGATACGCGATTACACGTTCCGGCGGGCCGAGCAGGTCTTCGAGGGGGCGGCGATCTCCCACGACTGCAGCGCCGACGTCGAGATAGAGGGGGAGGCACCCTCCGCGGAAAGCGACGCCGAACTGGTTGCGATCGTCCAAAGCGCGTCGCAGTCGAACCCCGACGTCGAGCGCGCGAGACGCCGCGGCTCCATCGGCGGCAGCGAGGACGCGACGTTTCTGATGCGGCGCGTCCAGGAGAACGGCGGCCTCGCGACCTACGTCTGTATCGGCACGGACCACCCCGGTGGCCACCACACAGCGACGTTCGACGTCGACGAGGATTCGCTGAAACCCGGCGTCGACGTGCTCACCGAATCGATCGTCGCCGTCGCCGAGAGACGACCGTAGGAAACGCCCCGGACAGTATCACAGCAGATACCGGTCCTCGTCGGCGCTCATGTCGTTGATCGAGTCCGCCGCCTCGACGAGCTCCTCGGCCATCGACGGGCCGAAGCCGAACACTTCCGTCCGGACGCCCTCGTGTCTGAGGTGCGTACAGAGTCGGGCGAAGTCGCCGTCGCCGCTACAGAGAACGAATGTGTCTATCTTTCCCGCGAGCGTGACCGCGTCGAGACACATGCCGAGGTCCCAGTTGGCCTTCTGTGAGCCGTCTGCGAAGGTTTTGATGTCCTTTATTTTCGTCTCGAAGCCGATCTCACGGAGCGCATCGAAAAAGTCCTCTTCGGCGGGTGAGTCGGCTCGGATCACGTAGGCGATCGCGCGGACGAGCTTCCGGTCGTCGACGGCCGCATCGAGCAACTCGGTGTAGTCGACGTTTCGCGAATAGAGGCTGTGGGCCGCGTGATAGAGGTTCTGGGAGTCGGCGAGAACCGCAACGCGTTGGGCCGGATGGATCGGTCGCATGTCGGGAATCGGCCGCCGTCGCCTATAGGTCTTGGCGTCGACGGTCGATGCGATATCTGTGGGTTCGACAGCGGAGCGGGCCGGGATACGTCACTGGAAGCCGCGGATCGGCTGTGCCTGCGTGCTCTCCTCGACGTCCATCTCTTGAAGCCGTTCCGCGAGCTGTTTGCGGGCCTGTTGGATCTCGTCAGCCTGCTCGATTAGTCGGTCCGTCTCGACCTCGATATCCGCGATCGGCTTGACGCCGTGTTCGAGAACCGTCCGCGCCGCCTCGGGGTCGGGAAACCGCGGGTCAGTCTGGACGATGAGTCCGACCGCGCCGAGGTCCGTCTCGATCGCGCGATGCAACAACGCGCCGGTCGGCCCCGACACCATGCCGCTGCCACGCGGTGGCACGATCCCGGCTTCGTCGAGCCTGTGCTCGGCCGATCCGGTCGAAACGCCGTACAGCTCGGGACTCCCCTCCGGGTCCTCGGCAAGTCCGCTGAGATACAGCGGAAACACCCCGTTCGTGTCGAGCCATCCCGTGACACAGCTGGCGAACTCACTCGCCTGTTTCGGGGACACCGGAACGTCGCTTTGGAGCGCAACGAGCTCCGTTTCGTCGTCGGCGTATAGTCGAACCGGCGGTCGAAGCATCGAGGAGTCGCCCTCGTAGACGGCGACCCGCGGGAGCCCCTTACAGTGAAGCGCCCCGTAGTACGTCATATCGAGTTCGTCGACGAGATGGTCGACGGCGATCTTCCCGACGAGACCGGCCCCCGGCAGCCCCTCGACGAGCGTCGGTGACTCGAGTTCGATCTCGTCGGCGACGATCTGGACGTGCGCCATAGGGGGCGTGACGCGCCGCGGTGTCTTAAGCGTAGGCTGTCAGCGGGCGCGGTCAGGATCGACACCGACAAACCATCCCGGAGTCGACTGGGCGTATGGACCCGCTTTCGAGATACGATCCGATCGTCGGCGATCCGTCGGCGTTTCATGCGGCCTGTAATCGGCCGCTGCCGTCGGTCGTCCGGGTCAACGGGATCAAAGCGACCCCCGAGCGCGTCCGGCGGGCCTTCGAGGCGGCCGGTGTCGGATTCGATCCCGTCAGTTGGCATGGGGGGCTGTTCCGCCTCCATGCGGGGGAATCGCCCGGCAACTCCTGGCCGTTCGTCCACGGCTGGGTGTACGGCCAAGAGGAAGTGTCGGCGGTGCCCGCCCTCGCGCTCGATCCCCAACCCGACGAGCGCGTGCTGGACTGCTGTGCCGCACCGGGGAGCAAGACCACACAGCTCGCAGCACGGATGGACGACCGCGGAACCCTCGTCGGCAACGACAACAACCTCGGTCGGTTGTCGGCGCTGCGTTCGAACGCCGAACGCTGCGGTGTGACGAACCTCGTCGTCACCAGAGCCGACGCGCGGAACTTCTCGTTGCAGCCGTTCGACGGCGAGGCCTTCGATCGGACGCTCGTCGACGTGCCCTGCTCGTGTGAAGGGACGGTCCGGAAGAACCCGGACGCGCTCGATAACTGGTCGATCGACCACATAGAGGGTATCGCAGGGGTTCAAAAGGGAATCCTCGAGCGTTCGATCGAGATCACCCGACCCGGCGGGACCGTCGTTTACTCGACGTGTACGTTCGCCCCGGAGGAAAACGAGGCCGTCGTCGAACACGCCATCGAAAACTTCGGCTGTCGGCTCCTCGAGTACGAGTTGCCGCTGGAACACGTCCCCGGCCTCACGGAGTGGGACGGCGAACGCTTCGGGGAATCGATGCGGAAGGCCAAACGGATCTATCCACACCACAACGACACGGGCGGGTTCTTCTGTGCGAAACTGGAGGTGACCGGATGAGAAACGACGATGGGGACGCGGCGAACGACGCCGGGCCGGAAAACGACGGAAGCCGTTTCGATCGCCTCCCGGGGACGGACGCCGACCGGGCCGTCGAGGGGCGACCGACCCGCGAGGAGGCCGTTGGCTGGTGGGTCGAACGCTTCGGACTCGACCGTGAGCGTTTCGAGGGGCATACGTTCTGGGAGAAAGGCGCCGGGAAGATCTGGGCCTTCGCCGGCGAGATCGATTCGCCCGCCGAAATCGAGGGGCTGGGGATGACGTTCCTCCGGACCCGACAGGAACACTGGAAGCCGACAACCGACGCCGTCCAGCGGTTCGGCCGCAGGGCCGAACGGAACGTCGTCGTCCTCGATCGCGAACGGGCGAAAGCGTTTCTCCGCGGCGAGGACACTAACCCGGAGTGGGACGGCGACTGGGGGTATCTGATCGCGGCCCATGAGATCGCCGGCGAGGTCGAACCGATCGGTGTCGGACTCTATCTCTACGACGAACTCAGATCGCAGATGCCAAAAGGCCGACAGCGAGAGTTCTGACGGCGAACACGGGCTCGCTCCGGGCGGAGCGGTTCGAGACGCCGGCCCTCGATGCGGGTTCGTCCCCGACGCCGTCACTCCTTCGATCGGACCGTTCCGCCGCTGAGTCCGTCCCACTCGATCCGGTAGCCGAGCCGCGAGAGCACCGAATCCGTCCCCTCGATCCCGTGTTCCTCGAGCGCTGCCTCGACGTCGCGGAGCGCCATCCCGTCCTCGACGACCGTCGAGAGCGAATCGAGGGCGGACGGGCGAAGCAGCGTCCGACCGACCCGTTCGTGTTCCGGAGCGGTCGCGTTCTCGATAGCGGACTCCGGCACGCCGTACTCGGCGGCCAGCGCCTCGATCGTCGTCACGTCCGCCTCGGGGAGCAGCGGCTCCGGCACCGACGCGGCGCTGTCGGCGCGGAGGTCGGCTTCGTAGGGGCGTAACGCGTCCCGGACATCGGTAAGCCGGACGTTCCCGCTGTAGGGGAACGCGCGCTGTCCAGTCGTCTCGATTTCCTCGCCGACGCCGAGGGACTCGTCGTAGGCGACGACGAACGCCACGTCCTCCAGATCGCCGAAACGGGTGAGTTTCTTTTCGACGTATTCGGGCGTCCAAAACCCCATGATCTCGAAGAAGACTCGGAAGTCGCCGTAGCGCCACTCGAAGGCGAAATCGGGGATGACGACGTGTTCGCCGGCCTCCAGCGGTTCGGGTTCCCGGAGGAGTCGCCAGTCGAGATCAAGCGCCTCGAAACGGGCATAGAAGTCCGATTCGACGCCGCTGTCGAACGTCGGCTCCGCGACCGGATCGGTGTCGGGACGGCGGAGGTCGTCGGCGTCGAGCCGCAACGTTCGCTCCGTGCCGCGGTCGTCGATCACAGCCTCCAACTCCCACTGCGTGGCGTTCGTCAGCGTCCGCAACAGCCGGGCGAAACGCGTGCCGTACCGACGCGACCGGCTGAAGAGGGCGTCCGGCCCGGTCGCGACGACGACCCGGCCAGCGTCGGTTCGGCGGATCTCATACATCAGGCGGAGCCGCTTGATCGCCGAGACCAGCGCCTTCGGGTCCGACGTCCGGATCCGAACCGACATCGCGTCAAACATCGCGGTCTGGGCCAACGAGAGGTCGTACTGTCGGCGGAGCGACTCGGGATCGTACTCACCCCCGACCGCCGTGAGTACCGCAGCGGCCTCGCGGTCGGCGAAAAGCGACGCTTCGATCCCCTCGGCCGCCGCGTCCAGCCGTTCGCCCGCGGTCGAAAGCGCCGCTTCGCGCTCCGTCTCCGTGTGAACGCCGATCGATTCGGCGGCCTCGAAGGCGGCCGTCCTGGCCCGGCGGGGCTCGACCGGCGATCGGACCTCGAAGGTCGATTCGCGTTCGAGTAGCTTCGCGAACCCCCGGACGAGCTTGAAATCGTCCGCCTCGCGCTCGAGTTCCGAAAGCGCCGATTCGAGCTCGCGGCGGCGCTCGCCGACGTGACCCTGATAGACGCCGAGAACCCGCGCCGCGAGCGTGTCATCCTCAGGGGCGGTGAACCGGGGCTTGTACCCACCACCGGCCCGCGAGACGCGGAGCAGGTCCTTCGTGAGCATGTCGGCGATCGGGCGGCGGCGAACAAAAACACCCCGGCCCGACGGCGGTCAGCCAGCGTCAGCTTCGGGCGCGTCGGCGGGATCGACGACCTCGCCGGTCTCCGGGTAGACGCCGACCTGCTCGCAGACGTCGGCCATCGGGCAGGCCTCGGGGTCGTCGAGACAGGCCGGACGCCGCGCCGTGCAGTACTCCCGACCGAACTGTATCATCGCGGTGTGGCCGAAGCCGCATTTCTCGGCGGGGACGGCGGCTTCGAGCGCCTCCCGGACCGCCTCGTGGTCGGCGTTGGCGGGTGCGAGCCCGAGCCGCCGAGCGATCCGGTGGACGTGGGTGTCGACGGGGAAAACGCCGCCGCGTCCGCCGGCGAAAAGCAACACGCAGTCGGCGGTTTTCGGTCCGACACCGTTCATATCGAGGAGGGTCTTTCGCACCGTCTCTGGCGGTTCCTCGCGGACGAACCGGTCGAAGGCGGCCGTATCGCCGTACTCCTCGAGGATCCGCTCTGCGATGGCGATGATGCGTTCGGACTTTTGATTGTACAGCCCCGCCGAGGCGATCGTCTCCGCCAGCTCCGGCTGGGCGGCGGCGGCCAGGTTCGCGGCGAGATCCCCGCCGCCGTAGCGCTCCATCAGGTCGTCGTGTGCCGGCTGGCTCGCCACGTCGGACGTGTTCTGGCTGAGAATCGTCCGGACCAGACACTCGAAACCGGCACGGCCCCCGTAGCTTTTTTGCCAATACAACTCCCCGAGCCCGTCGACGACCGTCTCGGCTCGCGTCCCGGCGCTCGCCGGGTCGAACGACGCGGACACGCCGCCGCCGGCGTCGCCGCCCGAGATGTTCTCCGTCGGCTCTTCGCTCATACGTCGGCGTACGCGGTCCGGCGGCAAAACACTACTCTAACTGGCGAGTTTGTAGCGCTTCGCGGGCGTTGCTGAGCGCGAGCCCGCCCCCGACGACCGCGAGCCCGAGCCACAGCAGGCTCCCCCCAGTAACGTACAGGATGGCCCCGTAACCGCCCAACCCGACCCCGAACGCCGCCTGGATCGGCGGCGTCTCCAGCGTGTTGGTGTAGACGCCGTAGCCGAGAAGGAGCGTGATCGCGAGGAAGACGAGCCCCTCTATCGCCCCGACGAAACCGCGTTCGGCGGTGGTGACGACCGCGGTGACGGCGGCGATGCAGACGAGCACCGCGACGACGATCCGGGCTTTCCGTCCGTACGTCCGTTCTTGTCCGTCCATATCCGACCGTGGACGCTCCGCCCCAAGACCTTACCGTTCGACCGCGAACAGACATTCGAGGTCGGCACCCGAGGCGAGCTCCTCGACGA
>OBKM01000294.1_pt1 | contig 25180 bp, 30 predicted proteins | sample 1519691 | NCBI WGS metagenome assembly OBKM01 (sample SAMEA37050418, study PRJEB22526) | metagenome | biome: saline pan; feature: lake; material: water | place: Egypt | collected 2015 | depth 0.5 m | reverse complement strand
CACGCGTGTATCATCTCGTAGTGAGAACACGACATTCCGTGGCCCAGGCCGAACGCTCGTTTGGAGCCGTCAGACTGTCCGGTAAGATCGACTTAGGCAAGAGAATGCGTCTCAGGGCGCGTAGTAGTACTCTCCGTCGCGTTTCTGCTCACGATCCAGCTGGCTCTCCGGTTTGTTGATCCGCGGGCGTCCGACGCGCTCGTCGCGACGGAACGTGATATCGAGGTTCGAGAGGAACTCGTTCATCCCCGAGCGCATCGCCTGGGGCTGTCCCGCGTGACCGTGATCAGCTGGCTCGCCGTCGAAGACCATCAGTCGGTCGGCCAGTAGATCCATCATGTAGATATCGTGGTCGATAACCATCACGGTCGCGCTCTGCTGTTCGGCGTAGCGTCGGATCGCACTCGCGGCCTGCACCCGTTGTTCGACGTCGAGGTGAGCCGAGGGCTCGTCCAGCAGATACAGATCAGCGGCGTCCGACAGGCAGGCAGCGATAGCAACTCGCTGGCGTTCGCCGCCCGAGAGGTCAGTCAGGTTCTGTTCCATGATCCGTTCGAGCTGAAGTGGCTGGGCGATCTCCGTGTCCCAGTACGAGGAGCCAAACTGGTCGGTGATCGAGGAGAGAAAAGCGTCGACGCGCATCGGCTGATCGATATCGATATACTGGGGTTTGTACGAGATATCCAGCGCTACGTCGAGTTCACCTTCGTCGGGCGCTAACGACCCGGCAAGCATCTTCGCGAACGTCGACTTCCCGATCCCGTTCGGTCCGACGATTCCCAGGACCTCGTTTTTCCGGATGGTCCCCCCTTCGACATCGAGGCTGAACTCGTCTTCGCCGTAGCTCTTGGTAAGGTCAGGATACTCGGCGAGCGTCTGTGCGCGACTGACCGGCCGCGGGGCGTGCTCCTCGAACTCGATCGGGCTCGGCCGGATGCGCATGTTCTCGTTTTCGAGATAGCCAGCGAGATACTCGTTGATACCGTTTCGCACTGACTTTGGCTTGGTGACGACACCGTACGCGCCCGGCTGACCGTAGGCAACGTGGAGTGAGTCCGCAAGCAGGTCCAGAATTGCCAGATCGTGTTCGACGACCAGCATCGACTTGTCCTCTTCCTCGGCGAGCTCCCGGATCAATCGCGCGGCAGTCATTCGCTGGCCGATGTCGAGATATGGGGTAACCTCGTCGAGGAAGTAGAAATCGGCATCGCGCGCGAGACAGGCCGCGATAGCGACCCGCTGGAGTTCGCCGCCTGAGATGCTGTCGATATCCTGATCCATCACCGGGCGGATGCCCATCCGGTCGATGAGATAGTCGAGTTCGCCGCGCTCGTCGGTCCGTTCGAGCAGTTCCCGCGTGTTCCCGTCGAACTGCCCGGGGATCTCGTCGACGTACTGTGGTTTACGTGCGACCTCGACGTTGCCGTCTCGGACCGCCGCAATGTAGTCCTGGAGCTCCGTCCCGCGATACCGTTCAAGCACGTCCTCCCAGTCGGGCGGTGACTCGTGTTGTCCCTGATTGGGCACCATCTCGCCCGCAAGGATGCGGACAGCTGTGGTCTTCCCGATCCCGTTTGGGCCGAGGATACCGGTGACCTTGCCCTCTTCTGGGACCGGCAATCCGTACAGCGAGAACGCGTTCTCCCCGTAGCGATGTGCCGGATCGTCGTCCAGTTCCTGTGGGAGATTGATGATCTCGATGGCGTCGAACGGACACTTCTCGACACAGATACCGCAGGTCTCGCCCAGACAGATTTCCTCTGAGATGTGGACCTGATCGGGCTGGCCCTCCCGCGTATCCTCGCCGCGAAGCGTGATGCACTCCTTCCCGGTGCGATTCGGCGGGCAGTAGTTCTTGCACTCGTAGTTACATCTGTCCGGCTGGCAGCGTTCGAGATCGACGACTGCGATACTGTCGTCCGCCATTTTAGAGGGAGAAACCGGTCGTCAGCATGATGCCCCACGTTACGAACCAGAACGCGAAGGTCATGAACGCGACAAAGAGATAGTCCTTCGCACCGCCGAAATCGTCGTATCCGAGCAGGTCATAGAGGGGAATCTGTGCGATGATCGCGACGACCACGACGAGTTGGGCCATGCCGTCGCTTGCGGCCTCAGCTCCCGGCCCGCCGACGTAGAGCGACCCGAACGCGGCCGCGACACCTGCGAGTGCCGTGATCGTCGTGATCGTTACCGCCCGGAGGTGCTGGGCCTTCGGGCTGGCAGTTTCGGTCGACATACTGTATACTCGGATATCACCCGTAAAAAGGCGTTCGTTCCGGTGCTGGCGACTCGGTTGCCCGCCGCAGTTCGCTCCGGGTGGAGCCAGTGACGACAGCCTCGATCGTTATACTCCGGTCACCCAGCGGTAACCCATCAATCTTTATGCCTCTGGCCCAACCTCTCGTATAACGATGGCTGGCACTGACGGGGAACATATCGAGGATCTTCCGCCGAGCGCAAAGCTCGTGTTCAAAGTACTGGAATACGACGGCCCCCTGACACAGAAACAGATCGTCGAGGAGTCGATGCTATCGGCCCGGACGGTCCGCTACGCTCTCGAACGACTCGAGGATATCGGGATCGTCGACGAAGATGTTTACTTCGCTGACGCGCGACAGAGCCTCTACGAGATCGACGAGGACGCCATGGCACGTGCAGACGGCTGTGCCGAACCCGGTGCCTGTGCCGAGTAGTTAACCCGGTCCCGAGGGGTCCCGCTCGCCGAGATGTGCGTATCCCGCCATGCAGTCCCTCCCACCAGCTGATTGACCGGTTGTCGGTTCGTTTTTGATCCCCGATAGCATTGAGTCTGTCATGGATTGGGCGACGCTATTCGAGCAGGGCGAACACTGGGCGGTCGACGAATCGGAGCTTTCGAGTGCACTCACGGCACGGCGAGCAGAGCGGACCGATGAGTGACGGAGACGCGGGGACGAGCGTTGATCCTGCGAGCGTCGTCGCTGACGCCGACGTACTTGCGGCCGACCTCCTCGTTGGTGGGTCCGCCCGAGCCGCACTCGACCACGTCCGGTCTCATTCCTGGGTCGAGCTGATTGCAAGTGACCAACTGCTGGACGATGCTACGGCGCTGATCGAGCGGTTCGCTGACGAGCAGTTGTCAGAGCATTGGCGGGACCGAATCGAGCGGGAACGCGTCCCGGTCGAACAGCCGCCCGACGACCATCCGGCACTCGCCAGTGCATACCGCGGACACGCAGCACACGTCCTGTCGTTCGACGAGCGTTTGAGCGGCGCGCAGGCAGGAGCGTCGCTCAGATCCCACGTCGCGGTTAGCGTGCGACATCCGGACGCGTTCGCGACCGTTTTTGATCCCGAAAGCCTCTATACGGCGTTACACGAGGGTGAGTACCCGGGGCCGGATCGGGATCCGCGCTCCTGACTACTCCTGATCGGCGAGCCAGTCGGCGAACGTCGCCAGGGCCCGTGCCCGATGGGAGATCGCATTTTTCTCCGCAGTGGAACGCTCCGCGAGTGTGGCGCCATCGTGCTCGAAGATCGGATCGTAGCCGAAGCCGCTGTCGCCACGCGGTGGGACGACCCGCCCGCGCAGGCTTCCCTCGAACGTCTTGACGGTTTCGCCATCGTAGTAGCCAAGTACCGTCCTGAACGCGGCGCGGTGGTTCTCCTCTTGCTCGACCAACCGCTGGACGCGCTCGATGCCGAGCGTGTCGTCGACGTACGCCGAGTACGGTCCCGGGAAGCCATCGAGCGCCTCGACGAACAACCCGGTGTCGTCGACCAGGACCGGTTCGTCGCCCTCGATCTCTCGATACGCTTCGAGTGCCCCACGCTCGACGATCGTTTCGAGGTCATCGCTTTGAATCTCGGTATAATCGTAGTTGACCTGTCGAACCGTTTCGGGCAGGTATTCCCGCGCTTCGCGGACCTTCCCCTCGTTGCTGGTAACGAACTGGATCATACACCCCGGTCGGCAGCCACGAGGAAAATAGGCGTCGGTTAGTCGTCGTCGACGATGACTTCGACCGGCTCTTCGTCCGCTTCGGCGTCCTCGTCGTCCGCCGTTTCAAGCCAGAGGAGTATGCCAGCCACAGCAAGCACAACCCACGAGCGCCAGTTGGCGAGGTTCAGCGTGTAGCCGATCCCGAACGGCTTCTCGACGAGCATCCCTTCGCCGGGCTCCCAGTACGAGGAGAGGAGCCGTCGCATGTTCGGGCGGTCGAAGTTGTACGGTACACCGAGGATCTCTCCGGAGGTCGGTTTGTCGGCCATACGAGATGTTAGGAACGGGTGCGTAATCAACGTTGGTGTCGTCTGGCGAACAGCCGATACGATCGGTCGTGTGACGCGGTGTATCGAACACCCGCACGGGCCAGCGCCACAGCGACTCGCTCAGAGCACGAGGGGTCTGGCCGCGGAATCAAATATAAACCTACGGGCGCTCGAACTCGATCGCTGCACCCTGTCCGAAGCCAACACAGAGCGTCGCGAGCCCGCGGTCGGCGTCACGCTTTTGCATTTCGTGAATGAGCGTCACCGGCAGGCGTGCGCCACTGGCCCCGAGCGGATGTCCGATCGCGATTGCGCCGCCGTTGACGTTGAACTGCTCGGGGTCGATCCCCAGTTCGTCCCGGGAGTAGACCGTCTGGCTTGCGAACGCCTCGTTGAGTTCGACGAGATCGTACTCCTCTATCTCCCGCCCTGTTCGATCCAGCAGTCCACGTGTCGCTGGTACCGGACCGATCCCCATGACCGTCGGGTCGACGCCCGCAACGTTGTTTGCACCGACTTCCGCGAGGATCTCCAGGTCGTGTTCCTCAGCGAAGGCCTCGCTCGTCACGAGCGTCGCTGCCGCGCCATCGCTGACCTGCGAGGCGTTCCCCGGTGTTACCGTCCCGTCGGATTTGAAGACGGTTGGAAGTTCGGCGAGTTTCTCCAGAGAGGTGCCCGGCCGAATCCCCTCGTCCTCGGTGACAACTCCATCGTCCGTTTCGACCGGGACGATCTCGTCGTCGAACCGCCCGGATTCGGTCGCCTCGTGGGCTCGTTGCTGGCTCTGGAGCGCGTACTCGTCCTGTTGCTCTCGGGTGACGCCGTGTTCTTCCGAGACCTTCTCGGCGGTCATGCCCATCTGGAGCTCGCCGATATTGTAGAGTTCGGCAAGTCGCGGATGGACGTTATGAGTGTTTTCCCCCATCGGCACCCGGCTCATCGATTCGACGCCGCCGGCGATCACTGCGTCCCGATTCCCGGCGGCGATTGCGTCGGCTGCCGAAATGATCGACTGCATCGAGGAGGCACACCAGCGGTTGATCGTCGACGCGGGAACCGACTCACCGAGGTCGGATAGCAACGCGATTACGCGTGCCATATTGTTACCCTGTTCGTCGCGCTGCTGGGCACAACCCCACAGTAGATCGTCGATTTCCTCGCCAGTGAGGCCAGTCTCGTCGAGGATCCGATCGATAAGCGGTACGGAGAGGTCCTCGCTCCGGAGGTCGGCGAAGACGCCGTCTTCTTTCCCCTGCGGGGTACGATACGCTGCCGCGATCACCGGTGTTGTCTCGTCGGCCATGTATCCTGAATCGTCGTTCATGAACTTAAAACCGGATAGAACTGGAAGGGGTTGGTCCGGGAGTTCACGCCATCGATCACCACACTTATATTTGAGACGGAAGGAACACGAATTATGAGACGTCTCGCCCTCCACTCGATCGCAGTGACCTGTGCGTTCATCCTGTTTTCCGGGAGTACGACGGCGACGCCACAGGATCCCGAGGAGATCGCTATCGCTTTCGACGAGCTCAGCACGACCGCGGTACTCGCCGGGTTCGTCGCCTCGTTTGTGTTCTTCGCGATCATCGCGGCAGTCCTGATCCACCTGACACCGGAGTACACCAGATCGACGAACCAGCATATGCGTGACGAGCCGATAACGACTGCCCTGATCGGTTTCGGGACTGTGATCGGTGTCGTCATCCTCAGTGTCATCCTCATACTGACGCTTCTCGGCGCACTGGCCGGGATTCCGCTCCTGCTGGCGCTCGTTCTGGTCTCCTTTGTCGGCGCAGTGCTCGTCGACATCCTCATCGGGCGGTACCTGCTCGCGGAGTTTGCTGGCCGGACTGAACGCCCGCCAACGACGAAGACGCTCTGGTTTGCCTTCGTTGTTGGATTCGTTATAACGGGAATTGCCACCTCGATCCCGGTCGGTGGCGGGCTCATCGCGTTGATCGTCTCTTCGCTCGGGATCGGTGCGATGGTTCAGCAGTTCCGGAAGGGATCGGCGCTTTCGGAGGATACACCCGGCAGTGAACCGTGGGAATCACGTTCGGAATCCAGTGGTTGGGACGAGCCGGAGCTACGCGATGATTCGGGGCGCGGAAGCGATGGAATCGGCGAGTGGGACTCTGACGGGAACACCGACGATGTCTCGGACGAAGGGTGGGGCGACGACCAAGACGATGACCGTTCGTGGTAACTCGTGATCGGGCGTCTTCGACGCGCTTAACATCCGCCCACACGAACCTGTTCTAGAATGAGCGATGCGTCGATCGATGTCGTCGAGTTTCTGCTGACGACGCGGCTGTACACTGACAACCGATCCCTCGACGAGAACGACTTGCCGCCGCGGTACCGGCAGGTATTCTGGAGCGATGGGGAGATAGAACGACCGCTATCGGCGACGAACAGCACCGCCCGAACGGCAACGGGTATTGACCAGCCTTGGGACGCCGTCTCGGATCTGATGTTTACGGAGCGCGACGAGTTTTCCGGTTCGCTCTCGCTGACAGACCGGCAGATGGCGGAAGGGTGGTTCTGTGACCGCGTCGACGCTGAACGGATCAACGCGAACCCGACGCTTGCATACGCGTTCGAGAGCGAATTCGAGGGGGTCAACTACGAGCAAGCACGGACCGCAAACAGACCGATTCAGGCCGATCGGGTCTGGATCGACAGCCTGCTGGAGGAGTTCTTCGACGAGGACGAAGAGGAGCTACTGGATCTCGTCGATGTGCGCGCCCCCGAGGAGATCGAGATGACACTCGACGACCTCGTGTTGACGCCCGGTCAGGAAAACGAGATTCACAAGGTGGTCAAGGCGATCGAGCACCGGGATTATCTGGCCGAGATCGGGCTACGCGAGATCGGGAAACTACTCTTTGTCGGGCCGCCGGGGACCGGAAAGACCTCCGCAGCACGCGGGCTCTCACACGAACTCGACCTCCCCTTTGTCGAAGTGAAACTGTCGATGATTACGAGCCAGTATCTCGGCGAGACGGCCAAAAACGTCGAGAAAGTGTTCGAGGTCGCAAAGCGGCTCTCGCCGTGTATCCTCTTTATGGACGAGTTCGACTTCGTTGCCAAGACGCGATCTTCGGACGAACACGCCGCGATCAAGCGTGCGGTCAACACCCTGCTCAAGTCGATCGACGAGGTGAGCCTCATCGAGGACGAGGTGTTGCTGATCGGTGCGACGAACCACCCGGACCAGCTCGACGCCGCGGCATGGCGTCGGTTCGACGAGATCGTCAACTTCCCGAAACCGGATCGGGGGATGCGCTCGGACATCCTGCGCGTGATCACCCACGCGATGGATATCGAGGAGTTCGACCCGGATGCCGTCGCCGAGATTACCGAGGGGCTCACCGGCAGCGACCTGCGGATGGTGTTACGGGAGGCTGTGCTCGACGCACTGACCGAGAACCGCACGAACCTGACCCAGCAGGATCTGATCGATGCCGTCGAGGACTTCGAAGAGCGAGACAACCTCAAAAACATGGATATGATGGAGGGCGACCACGAGGTGCTGGTCGCGGGCGGCGACAGCGGCGGTGACGGTCATGCCCACGACCACGATCACGCACATGACCACTGATTGATGCAGGTCACGCTCCTCGGCACGGGTGATACGACCGGCACGCCAACCCTCGACTGTGCCTGTGAGACCTGCGAGTACGCCCGTGAGCAGGGCATCGAGCGTACGCGCTTTTCGGTATACATCGAGAACGAACGCACTGGGGAGTCGTTGCTGATCGACGCCAGTCCCGACTTCCGTCACCAGTTCGAGCGTGAAGCTGTCGATCTGCCCGACGCAATCGTCATCACACACGTCCACTTCGATCACCTCGACGGACTCGGGAACGTCTATCGGCTGCTACGGGACGCACCGGTCTACGCCGCCAACGAGACAGACCCGGTCACCGGCGAGAGCGTCGCCGAGACGATCGATCGAAAGTACAGCTACCTCGACGCGATCGAGGTCCAGCCAACGGCGCCGTTCGAGCCCGTCCGGACCTGCGGGTTCGACGTGACGCTCGTTCCTGTCGATCACCCCCCACTGCGCTGTTACGGCGTCGTCATCGAGGATCCAGCAACCGGTGCGAAGCTGACTCTTTCGGGCGATACGAGTTACGCAATCCCCGACGATTCGCGAGCGAAGATGGCCAACCCGGACCTCCTGCTCGCGGACGGGATCGTCCCGGCCCACCTCTGTGAGAGCCATCCTGTTGGCGGAGACCATCACGACCACGAGGGAACCCCACGGACGTTCGGGAGCAAACACATGACCCGCGAAGGTGCGCTCGCTCTTGCTGACGATCTCGACGCCGAGCGCGCTCGGCTGGTACATATCGCTCACTACTATCCTGTCGACGAAGCCTTCGAAGAGCCTCTGGCGATCGACGGTGAGCGGTTCTCGCTGCAGGGAAACGCCGATAGCCCCTCGGGGACAACGGAAAGAGGATGACCTGGGCCTCGGATTCGACGCGCTTTCTCGTGTTGCTCATCGTCGGTGCCGTCTGCTACGCGGTGGCAGCGGTCGCTTTCGGCGATTTCGTCCATCCCCTCGAACTGGCAATATTTACGCTCGGGCTGTTCGCCGTGCTCGGACTGTTCTGGTACTATGCGGAGGAACTACAGGACTAATGGGTCACCTGAACCGATCGAGTCCGGCCTGTCGTCGCTGTTTTCCGTCGGGATCAGCGACCCACGGGGATGTCTCGGCGCGTTCGACATCGAGATCGATGTCAGGCGGGGTCGCTGCCTCGTACCCCGGACAGTCCGGTCCACACTCGCTCGCGGCGTCGACGAACCGATCGTACCACGAGCACTGTGGGAGCCCACCACAACCACCGCAGGATCCCGCCCCCACTCTGGCACACCCGGGGAACTCGTAGGTCCGCCAGCCCTTGCCGTAGGCGCGCTCGGCGAGCCGCCGACGAGCACGGGCTTTGGCCGCCGGAGGAACGGTCGTAATCTCCGCTCGTCCGGCGTGCCGCTCTAGCACCTCGATCCCGGCCTCATCGGTCGTGAGCGGTGTCGGCTCGCGGATGACCTCGATCGGCTCGGCCGTCGCGGCTGTCTCGGGGTCGGTCAGATCGGAATCGACCCGCCAGACACCGACCGCCGCCGGTAGCCGATGTAGATGCGCGCCGGTCACGTAGCTTTCCGTCGCCAGCACGACTTCGTCGACCAGCCCGAGGCTAACGTCTTTGCGCAGTTGGGTTTCGAGCGCGCCGGGCCGTCCGAGATCCGGTTTGTTCTCGATTGCGACGATCCGGCCGAACCAGTCGTCGGGATATCGCGCGACCTGTCGAACGTACTCGCGCCCGTCGCGGCGCTCACGCTCGAAAAACCCCGTCTCCACCGCCCGCTCGACGACCGACTTCGCACGGCGGGGTGGTCCGGAGAGGACGTTCCGCCGGTCGCGAAAGCGACCCAGCCCAGCGTCGCTCTCGATAGCGGCATCAGGAATGGTCTCGGACGAGATCGCTGTGCGCGCGTCGAAGGCCGGACCCTGCTCGACGAGCACGGTATCGAGCACCCGCTTGCCGGGCGCGGCGACGCCGCCGCCGAGCTGTCGAGCGACGATCGAGTCTGTCGTCGCTTCGAGATGGGCACACAGCGATAGCTCGAACGCGAACTCGCTCACGAAGGGGAATTGGACTGGCCGAACAAAAAGGCCGCGCGAGCTAGAGCGCCACGGCGATCGAGATGACGATCGCGCCCATGATGATGTAGAACAGCACCGGTATGAGGTTCAGACGTATCACTCGACCCTCCTGTCCGACGAGCCCGACCGTCGCCAGCGCGGCGATGACGTTGTGGATCGCAACCACGTTCCCGATCGCGGCACCGATCATCTGCCCACCGACGATCAGGTGTTGTGGGAGGCCCGACTGGGTTGCAACCTCGTACTGGAGGCCGCTGAATGTGATGTTCGAGACCGTGATCGAGCCGGTGATGAACGTACCCAGGACACCGACCGGGACGGCCACCAGCGTGTAGATATCGCCGAACACCGCCGCCGTACCGTCGGCAAGAACAACCATCATGCTGTCACCGCCCGGTGCCTCCGGATACTGGCCGGATTCCAGCATGATGCCAACCATTCCGATGACGAACACCAGCGCGATGGCTGGCGAAACGATCTTCTGGCCGGCCTCACGCCATGCGTCGGCCACCTGTGATCCATCGAGGTCGAACAGCGGAATCGCGATGAGCGCGCTCACGATCAGCCAGGTACCCGGGACGTACGCCCAGTCGATGCTGTTTGTCACTTCGGTGCCGAGGATCCCGTCCCAGGTCGGTGTGAACACGGCCGCCTGCGAGAGGACCTCACCGATCGGCGTGAAGTCACGGGTGACGATCAGCAGACCGACGAGGATCAGGTACGGTGCCCACGCCCGGGCGAGGGAGATCGACGGGCTGTCATCGGCTGCTGGTTCGGGATCCGAGCCGTTCTCCCCGCCGGGTTCGACGGAGCCGACCCAGTAGTCCGGCCACGCCTCGCGGTCCGGAAAGGTCCACTCCTCCTCGGGGACGAAATAACCCGCTCGGAGGGCCGCAACGGTGACAGTGATCCCGACCATCGAACCGACGATCGATGGAAGTTCGGGGCCGATAAAGAGCGCGGTCAGCGCAAAGGGGATAACGAAGGCGACCCCGGCGAACAGACAGAGCGGGACGACCGGCTTGAGGGGCGCGAGCGACCGTTCTTCGGGATCACCGAAGAAGTAGACGATCATCCCGACTGCGATCAACGGCATGAATACGCCGATGAGTGCCTGGTACACTGCGGCGGATCCGGCAGCCTGTGCAACGACATCGGAGGCTTCCGCGACTGATACGCCGTCAAGTGCTGCGATCGGATCGAGCGTCCCGGGTCTGACGGGAACGCCCACGGCTCCGAACGTCGTCGCGATGGCGTGGCCGATCAGCGCAGCGATCACCGCGGCCATTGCCGGGAAGCCCAGCGCGAGCAGGAGCGGGGCCACGACTGCAGCAGGTGTCCCGAAGCCGGCGACACCTTCCAGAAACGTCGCCATAAAGAAGCCAAGCAAGACGACCTGTACTCGACGGTCCTCACTGATCGAGGCGAAACCGTCGTTGATACGGTCGATCGCACCGGCGCGCATCAGCGTGTACAACAGCACGAGCGCGCCGAAGACGATCCAGAGGATCTCGATAGCGAGCATCACGCCCCAGAGCGATGTCGCCGCGATCCAGTCCAACGGCATCCCCCAGAAGACGCCTGCGACGACGGCTGCCGTTGCCCACGCTACGGGCATCGATCTGACTGCGGGCCAGAGCAGTCCGACGAGCAAGACTGCGACGACGAGCAGTGGTGCAAGCGCCGCCAGTACGAGCGTCACGTCGGTCATCCGATCACCCGTATGAGCGCTCTCTCACCGTCAGAACTACACGCATCACGCCTGACTCGATTGCCACGTTGAGACAACATCATCGTCCCCTTTGCCACGAGATTAAATAAAACGTTGCAGGTGTTCCCGCTGCACGGGAAATCGGCGCAGGCGCCCGCACGTCGGTCGAGAACAGTAGGTTTATCAGGCGTTCGGGGCGAATCACTACCAAGATTACTGTCTCATATGTCAGATAACAAACGACAACCGGAGGTGAACATCGGACTCGTCGGCCACGTCGATCACGGCAAGACGACGCTCGTACAGGCACTGTCCGGCGAGTGGACGGACCAGCACTCCGAGGAGATGAAACGGGGTATTTCGATCCGTCTCGGTTACGCCGATGCTACCTTCCGGCGGTTCCCGGACCGTGACGAGCCCGAGTGTTATACCGTCGAGGAAACAGGACCGGACGGTGAGGAAAGCGAGATTATGCGCACCGTCTCGTTCGTCGATGCACCGGGCCACGAAACGCTGATGGCGACGATGCTTTCCGGCGCGTCGATCATGGACGGTGCGGTGCTGGTCGTGAGCGCGAGCGAGCCGGTTCCCCAGCCACAGACCGAAGAGCACCTGATGGCGCTTGATATCATCGGCATCGACAACATCGTCATCGCCCAGAACAAGATCGATCTCGTCGACGCGGACCGCGCGCGAGAGAACTACCAGGAGATTCAGGACTTTGTCGAGGGGACGGTCGCCGAGGACGCGCCGGTCGTTCCGATCAGCGCTGGACAGGACGTCAACATGGACGTACTGATCGGTGCGATCGAGGAGGAGATCCCGACGCCGGATCGTGACCCTGACGCCGACGCGACGATGCACGTCGCCCGCAGTTTCGACATCAACCGCCCGGGCACGACCTGGGAGGACCTGACCGGTGGCGTCATCGGTGGCAGCCTCTCGAAAGGCGAACTCGAAGACGGCGAGGAAATCGAGATTCGTCCCGGTCGTGAAGTCGAGGAGGGCGGCAAGTCCGAGTACCGACCGATCGAAACCGAGATTCGGTCGCTGCAGGCGGGTGGCGAGACGGTCGACCGCGTGTCGCCGGGTGGACTGCTGGGCGTCGGGACCGGACTCGATCCCAGCCTGACCAAAGGCGACGCGCTGGCCGGGCAGGTTGCCGGGCCCGCGGGCACGCTCCCCCCGACGTGGGAGAGCTTCGAGATGGAAGTCGACTTGCTTGATCGGATTGTCGGTCAGGAAAGTGGGAGCGTCGACGAGATCAGCACCGGCGAACCGCTGATGCTGACCGTGGGAACGGCGACGACGGTCGGATCCGTCACCAGCGCACGGGGCGACGAGTGCGAACTGCAACTCAAGCGCCCGGTCTGTGCGGCCGAGGGCGACAAAATCGCGATCAACCGCCGCGTTGGTGCACGCTGGCGGCTGATCGGCGTCGGAACGCTCAAAGGGTAACTCGGCGATGGCACCGACAGTCGCTGTCGACACGAACGCGTTCATGATGCCTGTCGAACTCGACGTTCGGCTGTTCGACGAGCTCAATCGGCTGCTCGATGGGTACGAACCGATCACCCCACAGGCAGTCGTCGAAGAGCTGCGAAAGCTCTCCGAGAAGGGCGGCAACGAGGGTATCGCGGCGAGCGTCGGTCACGATCTGGCGACCGAACGGTGTCTCATCCTTGATACGGATGCAACGTACGCGGACGACGCGGTCGTCGAGCTCGCCCGTGAGGGCACGGCCGAGTACGTCGTCACGAACGACCAGCCCCTTCAGCAGCGCGCGCTCGACGCGTCCGTTGCAGTAATTGGTTTAAGGGGCAAGAACAAACTCGCAATCACTCAACCATAGCCATGTACAAACGGGTCAGACTAAAGGATACAGTCGAAGTACCGCCGCGGGAGCTGGCAAACGTCACGCCGGACCTCGTGAAGAAACTGCTGCAGGACAAACTCGAAGGTCGGATGGACGAGGAGGTCGGCTCCGTCGTCAGCGTCGTCGATGTCCACGATATCGGGGACGGGGCAGTGCTTCCGAACCGGCCGGGCGTCTACTACGAGGCCGAGTTCGACGCCGTCACGTTCGATCCACAGATGCAGGAAGTCGTCGACGGCACAGTCGTCGAGGTCGTCGAGTTCGGCGCGTTCGTCGGGATTGGCCCGGTCGACGGGCTGCTCCACGTCTCGCAGATCTCCGACGAGTATCTCGCCTACGACGGTGAGAACCAGCGGCTCGCCTCGAACGAGTCCGACCGAGCGCTCGCCGTCGACGACGCCGTTCGGGCCCGCATCGTCACCAAGAGCATCGACGAGCGCAACCCGCGTGACTCGAAGATCGGCCTCACGGCCAAACAGCCGGGACTGGGCAAACACGGCTGGCTCGAGGACGAGCGGAGCAAGCGACAGGCGCAAGCCGGTGAGAGCTGATGGCCGAGGATCGTGTCGTCTGCCGGGAGTGTCACCGGGTCAACGACCCCGACGAGCAAAACTGCGTCGCGTGTGGGTCGAGCAGCCTCACCGAGGACTGGGCGGGCTACGTGTTCATCGCCCATCCCGAGGAGAGCCAGATTGCCACGGAAATGGAAGTAACTGAGCCGGGCGCGTATGCGCTGAAAGTCCGATAGCGTGTCACCGGACGACGATCGCGACGATGCGGACGTCGTCGTCACGCTTCCCGACGAGCTTCGATCGGCGTTCAAAGACCCGCTTGGACCCGTGTACACGGATCCGGAAGTCCTTCTCGAAGACGCCGGATCACCCCTGATTTCCGTCGGCGACATCGTCACGTACCACTTCGAGCGCGTCGGCGTGCAGCCCGATGTGGCACTCGTCGACGGGCGCACGAAGCGCCGTGACGTCGACGAGGAGGTCCGGGAGACGGTCGATGCGTTGCCGAATCGGATCGAGGCAATGAACCCGGCTGGAACGCTCAGCGCGGAGCTGCTCGACGCCCTCGTGACCGCCGTCGACCGTCCGGAGCCGACGACGATCATTGTCGATGGTGAGGAGGACCTCGCGGCGGTACCGGCGGTGCTTGTCGCCCCGGTTGGCGCGTCGGTCGTCTACGGCCAGCCAGACGAAGGAATGGTCGAGATACGCGTTACCGAGGAACGGAAAGCGGAGTTTCGGGGTCTACTGGAACGGATGGACGGCGACCACGAGCGGCTGTGGACGCTGCTGGACTAGCCCAGGTGGTTAACGAGGTCGGGGACAACGGGGTACTCCCAGGCCGACCCGAAGATCGCCTTCACAGTCGCGAGAAGGCCGACTGCGAACGTAGCAGCCATCGCGATCATGAGTATGACGATCAAGACTGCACCAATAAGCCCGAGAGTCGTTCCCAGCGGTTCCGGAACGAGTCCCTCGTTGGCCCCGAGAAAGAACGTCGGAACAGCGACGAGCATCAGCGTGGTAAGGCCAAGATGCCAGTTGAGCGCATTACGGGCATTCGCCCGTGTAAAGTCGTCCCGTGATACCAGGTAGATGAGACCGGCACCGAAGATCCCGGTTAGTAGTGCGATCGGGTGAACGGCGATGCCGCTGATCGAGCGCTCTTCGAGCAGTTGCGGACCGTGAGTGGTGGAGTTTGCTGTCATCTGTTGTTATGTTGGTAGTACGTTCAACGAGCCGTAGCGGGATCGGAGCAATCGGGCAACACGTTCGAGAACGAGTAACAGCAGGCAAAAGCCCAGAAGGTCGAAGGCCGAATCCCAGAGTACTATATCGCTCTCAGTAACGGTGTCAACGCCGATGACTGTCAGGACAGCCCCGAGCGCGAGCAACACGAGCGTCAACTGGAACCCGGCTAGCACGAGTGTCCGGATTCCGACCGTGTCCTGCAGCGTGAGGAATCCGCGCGTGGAGAGCCGGTCGAGCGGGGACTCGGACAGCAGCGCGCGTTTTCCTTCGGGCGAAAGCGGCCAGTCGCCAACTTCGTGATCGATGTAGTACAGCGTGATCGAGTCGGGATAGACCTCAGTCGCAACGACATCGATCTCCTGTAGCTCGTTCAGCCTGTTGCGTACTGTCGCTTTCCCGACATCCGGTTTTACCCGTGCCTGTAGCTGGCGCGCCGAAAAGAATGGTCGATCCGAATCGACCATTGTCTCGACGACGTGCTGTTGGGTTAGCGTGTTGTTGAGGTCGTGTTCGACTCGGTTGTCGATCCAGTTGGGGAGGTCGGACACGGTATCATCACCTATTGAGTGTTATATATTAGTTCGGGCTGCACAGTTTCCGCGTGTGAAACTGTGCGATTCAAGCCCGAAGTGGTCGATCAGGGCTCGTAGTGAACCCGGTGAACGACGGTTTCCTCGTCGTCGGTGATTGCAGTGACGACGATCTGATCGCCCTCGTCGTTGAGGTTCACGTTGGCCCAGGAGTCGGCCCAGGCGGAATGGGAATCCCCCGAGAACTCGAACTCCGAGTCGGCGACCGTTGATTCGACTCGAACGAGATCGGCCTCCATCCCGGGGTCGTCGGTGAGCGTGACCTGCGCCCACTCGCCGGGAGTATCGATGTCAGGGTCCCAGTCAACTTCAGCAACGACGGCCTCATCTTCGTCGATGACTTCCGGTTCGAGCTGTTCGGCAGGATTTTCGGGGGGCTCTGCAGTCGCCCAGAACAGCTTCCACTCTTCTCCTTCCGTGACAACTACCCATGTATCTTCGCGCAGCGAGTCAGCGGGATCGAACGCAACATCGAGCAAGACCGCATCCTCCGAATCGAGCACGTTCGCAAGCTCGTCTTCGGTCTGAAACAGGGTTTCAGCGTACTGCAAATCGAGGATGTCTGCGGCAGTCACGTCCTCTTTGATCGTTTCGTGTCCGGTGATTTCGACATCCTCGATCTCGTCGTCATCGAAGTCCGTTTCGCCTTCTTCCAGGAATGGAATCAGGGGGCTGTCTTCGTGAACTGCCTCAATCGTTGCATCGACGTCCGCTTCCTTGCCTGCCTGCAGGTACGTCTTGACGGCGTCGATTGGCCTGGAATCAGGGTTGTTGTCAGTTCCATCGATGTTGTCGTCGGAGGTGTCATCGTCAGGACTTGTGTCGGAAGTGTCAGTGTCGTCCCCATGATCGGAATTGACATCACTCACACAACCTGCGAGGAGGGCGGATACTGTGCTACCGGCGGCGACCAAGTATGTTCGGCGGTTCATGGCCACCCTGACGTTGGGGCCATGGTCTCATTAAATGTAATATATTTTTTAGTTCCGCCAAACGCTCTTTCGTGGCTGCTAACTCCCGATTGATGGGCACGAAACCCGATACTGAGCCGAATATCCGCCTAAGCGACGGGATGGAAGCTGTAACTCAGGGTGATGTCTGTGAGAGATGCTCCGCAAGCACGGAGTGGACGCCCCGTCGGATCAGCTTCGATAGCGCCTGCTCGGACACGTCAAACTGTTCGGAGAGGTCACGTAGCGTCGTCTCTCGGGGTACTTCGAAGAAACCCTCGTTGAAGGCAGCCGTGACTACTGCGGATTGTTTGTCGGTCATCACTGAGCCATGCATCGGGCCGGGTACCGTGTGGAGCTGTTCGATTTCGAACTGGATGTGAGACGATGTACAGTCCTCGTAGAGACGTCGCAGCGATCCATCCTGCGGGCTCCGTAGCCGCAGCGACCACGCTCTGTGCTCTCCGACGGCTTCGAGCACGACAATACCCCGATCGGAAAGCAGACGGACGAAGTCGGTGTAAAAGTCGGGAGATCACTCTACGCGAACGAGCGACGAATTCTCCACCGAACCATACAGCTGTACACCGACCACCGAGTCCAGCGAACGAATCAGTGATACCGTCTCGCCAGGGGAGGTACTGGTTATCCAGAAGAACTGTACCGGCTGCGTGCTGAAGTGTACTGCTCGCTCGAACTCGATCCGTGATACGGGATCTGAGGTCAATAAGCCTCCAAGAGGTAGCGCTGTTGGAGCTACCGAGACATCTGCGAGAACGGACATACTGGTAGCAGTGACTATGTATATATTACTTTGCTGTTTTAAATATAATTATGTGTAATTAACCGCATTATGGGCAGACTTCAACAAAATACTCGTCTGAACCTTTACATTTTTTAACGGCCCCATACGATCGTAACTTCGGGAGATGAATGTGATGCAGGCGAACGAGAGCCTTCGACCGGGTCATGTCTTCGACCTCCTCGTATTCGACGACACGCCGAGCAAGCTCTTCCGGTGTGAGTGGGTCGTCTGCTTGGGCGAGTTCGATGAGAACACACTTTCGAAACGGTGAGCTCAGAATAGTGTGTAACTCAGCTGGTGCATCAAGAAAGGGGGTGAGCCCATGGCGGTCTATCGTCTCGTTGATCGAAACAGACTGCTCTACGATACCCAGACGTTCTGAGCGTCCACCGAAGAAATCGTCACCAGACATCTGTATCACATATCACCGACGGCCATATTAGACTACAGGGTTGATCAGACAACAGTATTTTAACTGGTAGGGCTACGCTGGATGTCTGTCAATCAATACTGTCGCCTTCAGAAAGACATATTTTGACAGATCACCGACCGTCGCGGCGACGCGTTCGAAATCCTTTTACCCGTTTCAGCGGGAGTTATATGCAACTGAGTACACATGGACGTCGAAATCCTAGACGAAGACGAGAATCCGATGTTGCACCGTACCGACGTGACCTTCCAGATCGTTCACGAAGAAGCAACCCCCGAGCGCCTCTCCGTTCGCGACAGCCTCGCGGCGAAGCTCAACAAGGACGCCGGGGAGGTCGTCGTCCGCAAACTCGACACGAAGTTCGGGATGCGAAAGACGATCGGGACTGCGAAGGTCTACGAGAGTGCCGACCACGCCCAGGACGTCGAGCAGGATCACATGCTCGAACGGAACAAGATCGAACTCGGCGACGGCGAAGCCGAGGAGGCGGAGGAAGCCTGATGTCCCGTCACGAGCTCTACAACGACGACGGAACGACGGATAACGAGCAGTGCCCGCGCTGTGGCGACGCCTACCTCGCGGACCACGGGGACCGCCAGCACTGCGGTGCTTGCGGCTACACCGAGTGGGAGTGAGGCGGTAATCCCATTCTGCCGTGAGTGATCGACCGCGCGTTCTCGGGATCGAAGGCACTGCCTGGGCGGCCAGCGCGGCCGTCTACGACCCCGACGACGGCGTTTTCATCGAGACAGAGGCCTACCAGCCCGAGAGCGGCGGCATCGATCCGAGCGAGGCCGCCGAGCACATGCACAACGCGATCCCACGGGTCGTCGAACGGGCACTCGATCACGCCGCGGGGCTGGGTGACGACGACCCGCCCATCGACGCGGTCGCGTTCTCCCGTGGCCCCGGCCTCGGCCCGTGTCTCCGGATCGTCGGGACGGCCGCGCGAGCGCTCGCACAGACGCTTGACGTCCCGCTGGTCGGTGTCAACCACATGGTTGCACACCTGGAGATCGGTCGCCACCGCTCTGGCTTTGACTCGCCGGTCTGTCTGAACGCCAGCGGCGCGAACGCACACGTTCTGGGCTTTCACAACGGTCGGTATCAGGTGCTCGGCGAGACGATGGACACCGGCGTCGGCAACGCCATCGACAAGTTCACCCGCCACGTCGGCTGGTCACACCCCGGCGGCCCGAAAGTCGAGGAGGCCGCCAACGAGGGCGAGTACACCGAACTCCCCTACGTCGTCAAGGGGATGGACTTCTCGTTTTCGGGAATTATGAGCGCCGCAAAGCAGGCCTACGATGCAGGAACACCGGTTGAGGACATCTGTGTCGGCCTGCAGGAAACGATCTTCGCCATGCTTACCGAGGTCGCCGAGCGCGCGCTCTCGCTGACCGGGAGCGACGAACTCGTCCTCGGGGGTGGTGTCGGGCAAAACGACCGGTTGCGGGAGATGTTGGTCGCGATGTGCGAGCAGCGCGGGGCGCAGTTTTACGCGCCCGAGCCCCGATTCCTGCGGGACAACGCCGGTATGATCGCCGCACTCGGTGCGACGATGTACGAGGCTGGTGATACGATCGCGATCGGAGAGTCCCGGATCGACTCGGACTTCCGGCCGGATCAGGTACCGGTGACGTGGCGCAGTGAGGAAAGCGTCGCACTCGGGGCGGTCGAGTCGGACCGCCAGCAGGGCGCGGAGGCGACGGTCCGAATCGAGGGCGATCGGGTGTACAAAGAACGCGAGGCAAAAACGTATCGCCATCCCGAGCTCGACGACCGACTGCGGCGCGAACGGACGACCCTCGAAGCTCGCCTCACGAGCGAGGCGCGGCGCAACGGCGTGCCTACGCCACTCGTGCTGGATGTCGACCGCCGGGACGCGCTGATTACGTTGGAGCGAGTCGGCCACGCGGATCTGCAGGCCGACCTGACCCCCGAGCGTGTCAGTACAGTTGGCAAGCACCTCGCCGCGCTCCACGCGGCGGGGATCGTCCACGGCGATCCGACGACCCGGAACGTCCGGATCGACGACGACCGAGTCTTCATGATCGACTTCGGGCTGGGCTATTACTCCGATCACGTCGAGGATTACGCGATGGATCTGCACGTCTTCGAGCAGAGCCTGGACGGGACCGCCGCGGACCCGGCCACGATGCGCGCGGCGTTCGAGGACGGCTACGCGGCGGCGGGCGACCAGCAGGTCCTCGACCAGTTACGTGAGATCGAGGGGCGCGGCCGGTATCAGTAGGCCATTTTTGCCCGCGTCAAGGCCTTACTCGACGCGTCCGACGGCCCGCGCCGGTGCCGCGTCGGCGTCGGAGAGCGGGAGCGGGGCGACGTCGAGGCGAAACGCCGACGGCACTGCGCCGAGATTGGTGAGGTTCTCTACGATCAGGTTGGAAGCGCCGAGTATCGCGTGGTGGGCCGGAACACCGCCTGACTCCGTGACAGCACCACTGCTCGTCGGGTCGACGTTCAGCGTATCGATCCCGACGTGACAGTCCAGTTCGGCGATCCGCCGGGCCGTCTCGGGCGCGAGAAAGGGGTGATCCAGATACCGTTCGTCGGGCCAGTGGGCGTCCCAGCCGGTCTGGACGACCAGCACGTCGGCGTCCGTCTCCGCCGGAAGTACCGTCGGCGGAATCGCCTCGAGCGCCCCGTATTCACGACAGTCGAGCGTACGAGCCGTCATCGAGAACGCCTCGACCGGGAACGCATCGAGCGTCGCGCCGTCCGGTTCGGTGTGGGCTGGTGCGTCGACGTGTGTCCCGCTGTGACTCCCGAGTTCGAGGGCTGTGACACGATAGCCGTCGCCGTCGTGGCTGGCATGAGTTCGGACCCCCACTTCGGGGTCGCCCGGATAGACCGGTACATCCTCACCGAGGCGCTGTGAAAGGTCGACGATGGTCATACTGATTCGGTTCGCCCCCAGCGGCCTAACCGTTCCCCTATTCGGACTCCGCGGGCGTCGCCGCCCCGCCGCTGGCGTCCGGGTCGGGATCCGTGTAGATCGACTCGATCTCGTCGGCGTACATGTCGAAGATGTTCCGGCGCTTCTTTTTCATTGTCGGCGTTAACAGATCGTTGTCCGCGGTGAACTCGATCGGGACGAGTCGGAACTGTTTGATCTGCTCGTGGGGCTCGAACTCCTCGTTTACGCCGTCGACTTCCTGCCGGATGCGCGCAACGACCCGCTCGTCACGACAGAGCTCTTCGGTAGAGTCCGGCAGACTGATCCCCTCGCTGTCCGCCCACTTGCGGAGGCGCTCGACGTTGGGAACCAGTAACGCGCCGACGAACTTACGGCCGTCACCGACGACGAAACACTGTTCGACGAGCTGGTTCGAGGCAAAGGCGTCCTCGATCGGCGCTGGAGCGACGTTTTTGCCCGTCGAGAGCACGAGGAGCTGTTTGGCGCGCTCGCGGAAGACGAGATAGTCGTCCGGGCGTTGCTGAACGATATCGCCCGTTCGGAACCAGCGTCCGTCCTCGTCCTCGACGAACGCCTCCGCCGTTGCGTCGGGCTTCTCCCAGTACCCCTCGGCGACGTTCGGGCCCTGTACCAGCAACTCACCGATTGCCCCTCTCGCGTCGTCGAACTGCTGGCTGGGAACCACGTCGGTATCGATCTTGACTTCGACGTCGGGCAGGGGCAGTCCGATCGTGCCGATCTTGGTGTCTTCGGCGGGGTTCGTCGAAACGACGGGAGCGGTCTCGGTCAGCCCGTATCCTTCGTAGATCGGTAGCCCCATGCCGTGATACAACCGGCAGAGGTCGGGCGAGAGCGTCCCCCCGCCGGAGTTCATGATCTCGATGTTGCCACCGAGTGCGTCCCGAACGTCGGAAAATACCAGCGTGTCGGCGATCTTCATTTTCGTCTTGAGTCCGATTCCCGGCGACTGAGCCTGCTGGTACTGCTTGCTCACCTCGGTCGCCCACTCGAAAATTCGTGCCTTGACATCGGACTCCTGGGCCTGCTCCCGGATCGCGTCGTACATCTTCTCGTAAACTCGCGGTACGCTGGTCGATGCCGTCGGCCGGATCGCCTGGAAGTCCTCTTTGAGTGTGTCGGTACTCTCGGCGTACGCGACCGTCGCGCCGACTGCGAACATCAGGAAGTGACCGACGGTCCGCTCGTAGACGTGGGCAAGTGGGAGAAACGAGACCGTGTCGGTGTCCGTGTCGAGGGTCGGGAGGTCGGCGCTCTTGTCCGGTCGTGGTGCATAGCGTCTGTATGCCTGGTTGACGTTGGCCCGGAGGTTCCGGTGGGTGAGTTTGACACCCTTTGGCTGGCCCGTCGTTCCGGAGGTGTAGATCAGGGTCGCGAGGTCGTCGACCGACTGCTCGTCGAGCCAGCCGTCGAACGCGTCGGGATCGAACTCCTCCTCGCCAAGTGCGTACACCTCGTCGAGGGTGTAGATCCCCTCGTCCTCGCGGTCCTGGTACTCGTGGTCGAGCTCGTCCATCGACACGACGAATTCGAGGTTCAGGCCGTCAGCGACCGAGAGCACCCGTTCGAGATGACTTTGATTCTCCACGACGACACCGGTCGCATCGGGATCGTCGAGCAGGTACTCCACCTGAGCCTCCGACGAGCTCTCGTAGATCGTCGTCACGACCGCGCCCGCCGAGAGGAGCGCGAAGTCGCTCTGGGCCCACTCCATGCGGGTATCACCGAAGATAGCGACACGACCACCGGTCTCGACGCCCAGCTCGCGAAATCCGACGGCGAGCCGACGGACGATATCGTTCATCGTTCCGTAGGTAATCTCGCCGAACTCGCCGCCCGGAGCGGGCTCGAACGCCGTCCCGGCGAGCGACCGATCGTATATCCCCCCCTTGTATCGCTGAGCTGGCCGATCGGCGTTTCGCTCGACAGTCTCGGCCAGCAGCCGAGGGATCGTGCTCATCCCCGTTACCTCGTCAGTATACTCCCGTTCCGCCTGTCGCCAGCTCATGGTCTAATTGACAATCTCATTCGATAATAATAAATCAGGAGGGTCACAGCACCGGACGTACCCTGGTTCCAGCCGATCCTGAACCAGGACACCCCGTCACTCCTCGTACATATCGTCGATTCGATCCTCGAACCGATCGATGATGTTGCGGCGTTTCTTTTTCATCGTCGGCGTCATCAGGTCGTTGTCCTCAGTAAACTCCTCTGGGACGAGTCGGAACTTCTTGATGGTCTCGTAGGACTCGAACTCCTCGTTGACGTCGTCGACCTCCTGCTGGACTCGCTCGCGAACACGGTCGTCCTCGATGAGCGCGTTGTGACTGGCGGGCAGGTCGATCCCCTCCTCGTCGGCCCAGGACCGGAGCCCCTCGACGTTCGGCGCGATCAGCGCGCCGACGAACTTCCGGCTGTCCCCGACGACCATACACTGCTCGACGACCTCGCTGGAGGCGAAGGCGTCCTCGATCGGCGCTGGGGCGACGTTTTTGCCAGTCGAGAGCACCATGATCTGTTTTGCTCGCTCTTTGAACTCGATGTAGTCGTCGGGGCGCAGGTGAACGATATCGCCGGTCCGGAACCACCGATCGGTTTCGGCGTCGCCACCGTCGGCAGAGGCCATGTCACTCTCCAGTTCCGTGAACGCACCCGCGGTGGCATCGGGCTTTTCCCAGTACCCCTCGGTGACGTTCGGACCGCGAACGAGCAACTCGCCGACCTCGCCGGGCAGGTCGGCGAACTCGTCGCCCGCGAGACTCTCGTCGATCCGCACGTCGACACCGGCGACCGGCGGCCCGATAGTGCCGACTTTCGGCTCCTCGGGCGGGTTGACCGCGACGACTGGCGAGGTCTCGGTCAGTCCGTAGCCCTCCATGATCGGCAACCCCATCCCGTGGTACAGCGCACAGAGCTCCGGCGAGAGGCTGCCGCCGCCGCTGATAAAGAAGTCGATGTTTCCGCCCAGCGCCTCCTTGACTGTGCTGAACACGAGCTTGTCTGCGACGGTCCGCTTCGCTTCGAGAACGACCCCAGGGTCGTCGCTCTCGTGGTATGACTCTCCAACGTCGGTCGCCCATGCGAAGATTCGCGCTTTGATATCCGACTCCTGTGCCTGCTCGCGGATCGCGTCGTACATCTTCTCGTAGACTCGCGGCACGCTTGTGGCCGTCGTCGGCCCGACCTGCTCGAAGTCCTCCTGGATCGTATCGGAGCTTTCCGCGTAAGCGACGCAGGCACCGACCCCGAACATGAGGAAGTGGCCAGCCATCCGCTCGAAGACGTGGGCGAGCGGCAGAAAGGAAACGGTTCGAGTGTGTTCGTCGATGACCGGCGTCTCGCCTTTGTCAGGTCGTGGGCCGTACCGTTTGTACACCTGATTGACGTTGGACCGAAAGTTCCCGTGGGTTAGCTGGACGCCTTTGGGCTGGCCCGTCGTCCCCGACGTGTAGATCAGGCTGGCGAGGTCGTCGACCGATCGCTCGTCGAGCCAGTCTTCGTACTCGTCGGGGTCGTACCGATCCGCGCCACGGTCGTGGACCTCGGCCAGCGTATAGATGTCTTCACGGTCGTACGCATCATCGCCTCGGTCGTAACTATCCATCACGACAATGAACTCGAGATCGAGTTCGTCTTCCACCGAGAGCACCCGGTCGAGCAGTTCAGCGTTCTCGACGACGACGCCCTCCGCACCGGGGTCGTCGAGCAGATACTGGGCCTGATGTGCCGAGGAGCCGGTGTAGACGGTGGTGACGACCCCGCCCGCTGCAAGGACGCCGAAATCCGTCTGTGCCCACTCCATGCGCGTGTCTGCGAACAGGCCGACACGAGTCCCGTCCGCGACGCCCAGATCACGAAACCCCGCGGCGAGGTGGTGAACGATATCCCGCATCTCCGTGTACGGAATCGCCCGAAACTCGCCATCAGGCGCCTCCGGAAGGACCGTCTCGGTGAGCGAGCGGTCGTAGACGCCACCCTTGTACTGTTGGGCCGGCCGATCGCCGTGGCGATCTGCCGTCGCCTCGAACAGCCGCGGCAACGTCGTCATCTCTGTTACGTGATCGGAAAACTCCGCTTCGGCGTCCTTCCAGTTCATATCGGTGTGACTGTTCACCATCATAATAAAACAGTATGAACGTAAGAGTAGTTTAGAATTGTTTTA
>OBKM01000293.1_pt1 | contig 25208 bp, 31 predicted proteins | sample 1519691 | NCBI WGS metagenome assembly OBKM01 (sample SAMEA37050418, study PRJEB22526) | metagenome | biome: saline pan; feature: lake; material: water | place: Egypt | collected 2015 | depth 0.5 m | reverse complement strand
CGTTCCTCGAGGAGGCGATCGATCTCGAGGAGTTCGACGATCGGATCGAACTCGGCACGCGGTTCCTCGAAAACGTCGTCACGATGTCCGACTTCCCGGTTCCGGAGATCGAACAGAAGGTCCGCGAGATGCGGAAGATCGGTCTCGGCGTAATGGGTCTGGCCCAGCTGTACATCCAACTCGGCATCGAGTACGGCTCCGAGGAGGGCAACGAGGTCGCCCGACAGGTGATGCGACACATCAACCACGGCTCGAAGGCGGCTTCCCACGAACTCGCCGGGGAACGCGGCGTCTTCGAGGAGTTCGAAAACAGCAAGTACGCGAACCCGACGGAGTACCGCGAGTGGTTCGAGAACCAGACCGGCCTCGACGCCGACGAGTGGGCGGACGGGTACGCGATGCGGAACCACAACACGACGACGATCGCCCCGACCGGCACGACCTCGATGATCGGCAACACGACCGGCGGCTGTGAGCCGATCTACAACGTCGCCTTCTACAAGAACGTCTCCGGTGACGTCCAAGGCGACGAGATGCTCGTCGAGTTCGACGACTACTTCCTCCGAGTGCTGGAGGAGAACGATCTCGACGTGGACGCCGTCAAGCAGGAGGCCGAAACCCAGATGTCCGAAAACGAGTTCGACGGTATCGACGGCCTCTCGACGGTGCCGGACGCCATCGGCGAGTTGTTCGTGACGACCGGCGACCTCTCGGCGAAGGACCACGCGGGCGTGCAGGTCGCCTGCCAGGAGGGCGTCGACTCGGCGATCTCGAAGACGGTCAACGCGCCCAACGACTCGACGCTCGAGGACGCAAAGGAGGTCTTCGAGTACATCTACGACCACGGCGGGAAGGGCGTCACCTACTACCGCGACGGCACCCGGTCGAAACAGGTGCTTACGACGCGTGCCAAGAACACGGAGTTCGCCGACGAGGCGGAGGCCGCCGAGGCGATCGTCGAGAACATCGAGGAGATCTTCGGCGGCATCGAAGGGTTCCTCGACAGCGAGGAAGTCGCCGCGGTTCTCGAGACCGATGTCCGCGAGCTGCTCGATATCTCGCCGGAACTCGGCACGAAACAGGCGCGGCCGGACGTCCTTCGTGGTGTCACTCAGCGGATCGACACCGGCTACGGGAAGCTCTACGTCAACATCAACGAGAACCCCGAGGACGGTCGTCCGTTCGAGCTGTTCGCCAACATCGGCAACTCGGGTGGGTTCACCGCCTCCTTTACCGAGGCGCTGGCGAAGACGATCTCGACGGCGCTCCGGTCCGGGGTCGATCCCCAGGAGATCGCCGACGAGCTACAGGGGATCCGCTCGCCGAAGGTCGCCTGGGACAAGGGCGAACAGATAAACTCCATCCCGGACGCGATCGGGACGGCGATGCGCCGGTACCTCGACGGCGAGGTCGACAAGGCTTACCCACAACAACAGAACCTCACGGAGATCGCCGACGACGACGGCGACGAGAAACGCCGCGCGACGCCACCGGAAACCGACGGCGGTGCCGTTTCCGAGACACAGAGCGGCACCCCGGCGTCGCCGAACGACGACACCCCGGCGTCGCCGGACGACGACGCCCAGTCGCTCATCGACGCCGGTGAGTCCCCCGAGTGCCCGGACTGCGGAAGCATGACACTGTACTACTCGGAAGGCTGTAAGACGTGCGAGAGCTGCGGCTGGTCCGAGTGCTGAGATAGCGACCCCCGAAGCCTTTTTATCGGCTCGACCGTCGTTCGCGTATGAGCGACGGAACGGACGGGAGTGCCTGTCCGATGTGCGGCGCGTCGATGTATCGGCGACACTGCAAGTACGTTTGTCCACAGCACGGCGTCGTCGTCGACTGCAGCGACCCGTTTCGGTTCTGATTTTATCCGAGGGCCGTCGAGTCCCCCGCGAGCCGTCTGTACGCCGGTCGCGACAGCGCCACGAGGAAAGCGATCGCGACGGTGGTCCCGATCAAAAGCGGGCTGGCGGAGAAGCCGGCGGTCACCAACTCGCCCATCGACGCGCCGAGAAGCACCGTCGTCACGACCCACGGCGCCTCGCCGAGTGCGGTGCCGAGCGCGTACGGGCGGAGCGGGACTCCGGCGAGCCCGGCGGCGTACGAAACCGGGTCGGTCGGTAACGGCGCGAGTCTGACGGCGATCGTTCCGCGGAGGTCGCCCGTCGTCCGCCTGACGGTCGCCCCGGCGTCACCGACGTGGGCGAAGAGCCCGGCGTCGTGGCCGAGATACCGTGCGAGCAGGTACGCGGGGAGCGTCGTGAGGACCGCCCCCGCAAGCGCGACGGGGATCGCAGCCGCCCCGAACAGGTAGCCGAGCAGGATCGACAGCGCGCTGATCGGCCACGCGAGAAGCGGCCGGAGGAGGTACAGCCCGAGGAGGACGCCCCCGAGCAGCGCCGGTCGCTCCGTGAGACGGTCGATCCCGGCGAGAAACGATTCGGGCGACGTCGAGAGCGCGGCGATCGCCGCGATCGAGGCGAAGGCTCCGACGCCGAGGAGCTGCCGGGCGGTTGCACGGTGCACGGACGAAGGAGGCGCCGCTGCGGACAAACCTCTTGTGGTCGTTCCGGCCGACCCGTAGTTCTAAGCGACCCCCCGTCATACGCTGCGGCGTGGCGCGAGAGGACGATCCCGTCGAACTCGGCGTACAGCTTCTGGCCCGCCTCGAACACGCCGAGCTCCCGCTTCCCGAAGTGATAGACCGGATCGAGACGATAAGCACCCACCCGGAGACGACCCGGGCGATCCTCGAGGAGGCCGAACGCCGTGGACACATAGAACGCGACGGCGACACGGTCAAACCCGTCTCCGGGCGGTTTCTGCGCTTCGAGAGCGGCGTTGTCTCCAGGGACGGCGAGTTCGAGTGTCGCCGCTGTGGGGCGTCGATATCGACGGGGTATTTCATGAAACTCGATGCCGGCGAGCACGGCCCGTTCGGCTCCTCCTGTATCCGGAAAGTGACCGGCCGGGAGTGATCGGGCTACCGGCCGCGCCGGAGCTCGTCGACGAGCTGCTCCAAAAGCTCCTGTTGGGATTCGATGAGCTCGGTTTGGCGGTCGACCCGCTCGGAGAGACGCTCCACGCGTTCGGCGAGCGGATCGGTATCCGCCTTCCCGGCCGTTTCGCTCCGGTCGCCCCGGCTCCGGGCCGTCTCGGCGATGTTGTCGGCCGACGGTGCCATCCGCTCCGACGCCGAGCCGTCGGACCGGTCGCCGTCGTCCCGGGCTGACTCCTCCGACGAGGCGAACGCCCCACTGTCGCCCGCCTCCGGCTCCGCCGTCGTCCCCTCCGAGCCGGTGTCGCCGCCCGTGACGGCGAACGTCGGGTCCGGGGTGGACGGGGCCGCGTCCTCCTCGGGGGTGGCGACCTCGTCGCGGAAGGCCTCGATCGACCCGACGCCGTGGAACCCGAAGACGGCCTCCTCGATCGCCCGGCGGACGGTCCCCGCGTGCTCGTTCGGTACCTTCACCCGCCGCCGTCGGTCGGCCGTTTCGAGGACGACCTGCGTCGCGACGCTGCCGCGCTCGAAGTCGAGCCCAGTGAGATCGGCGTACTCGACCGCTTCGAAGTCGCCGTCCCACACCGCTCCCCCGACGTGTTCGAAGAGCCGTCGATCCGTGACGACGACCGTGAGCTCGCTGAAGCGAAACAGCTCCGTGATCTCCTCCTCCGGTTCGACGACGCCGTTCGTCACGAGAACGCCCCGGGCCATCGCCTCGACGATCCCGTCGGCGCCGTCCGCCGGGACCGTGAACTCCGACTCGCCGTCGATCGTTCCGAGTGTGATCGAACGCTTCCGTCGCTTCGTCCGGACCGACAGCCGCTCGATCTCGTGGTCGAACGTCTCGACCGACTCGTCCCGCAACAGCCCCTCGGAGCGGTAGAGATAGGTCGCTCGGGTCGTCACCACGACGGCGTCGCCGCCGCCGATGTCGACGGTGTCTATCACCGCCGAGTCCCCGACGGCCTCCGACAGCAGATCCGGGAGTCGTTCCATACCTGCTCTGTGCTCACACCACAGCATAAAATGGGGGGTCGTGCGGCGCGGTGACAGTCCGAACCACGGGAGGGAGATAGGAACCTTGAAGAAGGCCACGGGGCAACAAAAAAACGAGCCCGGGTGGCTTAGCTGGACATAGCGCCGCACTCATAGGGTACGAGGCGGTAGCCGCGATGTCCCGAGGCGCCGCCTGCGCCTCGTTCCTGGGACATGCGGAGATCGAGGGTTCGGAGCCCTCCCCGGGCACTCAAACGCTTCAGCGACGCACAAACCCCGTTAGCGACGGGATTGAACCCTTGACGTTCTGACGCTGAACGGTGGCCTCCGAACACGAGCCACCAAGCACTTATTACCGGAAGTCGTGCCTCTGATAATGCACAGACGGACGTTCGTTGCAGGCGTTTCCACGCTCGCGGCGGCCGGGCTTGCGGGATGTACCGGGTTAGTCGGCGACGATCCCATCGAGTTCGAGGCGTCACCGGTGGGCGCGAGCGACGACGCCCTCGCGGAGACGGGCTACGAGTTCGCCGAGCTGGAGGACGTGGTCGTCGAACGGACGTTCGAAGCCGCCGGCCAGTCCCAGGAGGTGGTCGTCACGAACCGCCAGGCGGAGTACGAGAAAGCGATCGATTTCGGCCCGCTCGGCGAGCAACGCGCCGCGCTGTTTACCGTGCTCTCGACGCCGCAGGTCGAGGTCGTCGGCCAGGAGTTCAACCCGGTCGCGGACATGGATACCCGGGAACTCGTCGAGACGGTCCAGGACGGCTACGACGGGCTCGAAAACATCGAGCCGATCGGCACGGCCGACGTGACGATCCTCGACCAGGAGACGACCCAGGAGCGCTTCGAGGCCGAAGCCGACTTCGACGGCACGACGGTCGACGTGTACCTCCACGTCAGCGAGGCGGTCGAAACCGCCGAGGACCTCGTGATTACCGTCGGCGCGTATCCACAGCAGACCGACGGCGAGGAGGACAACGTGCTCCGCCTCATGGAAGGTGTCGACCCCGACGCGACGCTCGACGGATCGGACGGCGGCGGGTCCGAGGATGGAGGGGACGCGGACGACGGTGGAGACACGGACGATAGTGGGGACAGCGACACGGACGATGACGGCGACACGGACGACGACGACGGGGTCCTCGGCGGCGGTGCCGGCTACTGATCGGCCGTGTCACTGAGCCACCCCTGACGGCCCGCGAACACAGCGACTTTGTCTTTCGCCCCCGTCCGGAGACGTGTGAAATCGACGGCAGTGCTCCATACGGTCTTTGCCCTATCGATGGTGGCCGGGTTCACCGTGCTCTCCGGCGCGCTACAGCTGGCTGCGTTCGGCTTCGGCATCGCCTGCTTCGTCGCCGGTGTGGTGTTTGCCCGCCGCGGCGGCTCCGCCCCCGGGGCGTGACCGGTTCGCGGCGGCGGGCGCCCCGGGGTGTTCAGAACCGCTCGAAGATGTCCCGCCGGTTGAGGTCGAGTTCGGTCACTGTGGCCGGGGGTTCCTGGCCGGCAACGTAGGTGATCGCCCCCGCGACGTCGGCCGCATCGAGCGTCGCGCCCTCGTCGAGCGCGACCTCGTTCGTCCGGTCGCGGAACTGCGACCCGAACCCGGTCGTCACCCCGGAGGGGTTGACGAGTGTGACGCCGACATCCTCGGCGCCGACGCGCCCTGCGACGCTCGCGGCGAACCCCCTGAGCCACCACTTCGAGGCGGCGTACACCGGGGTCGACGTGCTCGGGTACTTCCCTTTGAAACTCCCGACGAACACCAACGCGCCGCCCGCCTCCCGGAGGGCCGGAAGCGCCGCCCGCGTCGTGTAGAACGCGCCGTGAACGTTCGTCCCGGTTACCGCCTCGAACTGTTCGAGCGGGAGTTCGGACAGGGGGACGTTTCGGGCCTCCCCGGTCCCGGCGTTGACAACGACGACATCGAGTCCGCCGAACCGATCGACCGTCGCCTCAACGAGCGCCGCGACCGCGTCGTGGTCCGTGACGTCCGTCGGAACGGCCAACGCCCCGCCGCCGGCCGCCCGACACTCCTCGGCGACGTCGGCGAGGGCCTTCTCGCCGCGGGCGGCCAACACGACGTCCGCGCCGGCGCGGGCGAACCGGCGTGCGGTCGCCGCGCCGATCCCGGAGCTCGCGCCGGTAACGAGCACCACGTCGCCGTCGAACTCCCCGTCTACGCTCATGTCGTGCTCGTCGGCCGGGGCGAACAAACATCCTCCGACGACGGCCTCGGCGCGGCGGGCCGCCGGAAACCGAAGTGTACTTCGACGGTCGCGGCGACCGACCGGATATGGACTTTCGCTTCGAAACCGATGTCTCGATCCGGTTCCGCGACCTCGACGTGCTCGGTCACGTGAACAACGCGGTGTACGCGACGTACCTCGAACAGGCTCGACTCCGGTACTTCGATCGCGTATTGGACGTGCCGTGGGAGGAACGGGAGGTAGTGTTGGCGAACCTACAGCTCGACTTCGCCCGACCGCTGCGGACGAAGGACGGGACCGTGCGGATCGCCTGCGGGGTCAGGGAGATCGGCGGGTCGAGTCTTCGGATGACATCCCGGGTGTTCCCGCCGGATGGGGACGCCCCGGCCGCGACCGCCGAAGCGACCGTCGTCGCGGTCGAGGACGGCAGCCCCCGCGAGATACCGCCCGAGTGGCGCGAGCGCTTTACCGCGTTCGAACCCGGGTTGTAGACTGTGGCGTGTCGGAGCCCGCACGCCGGTGTCGACACGCTGATTGTGGTGGCGAGCAGTGATCCGGGTGTGGTGTCAGACGACCCGACGGCCATCAGTGTGCTCGCGGTGACGACCGACGACGTCGTGACCGCCCTCGAGGCGAACGAGCGCCGCGACGCGTCGGCCGTCCTCCGGGTAACCCCGCCGTTCAGCGGCCGGATGCGCGCCCGACTGCACCTCGATGGGGCCGAGGACGACTACGGCGATCCGGCCCCGATCCACCTGTCGCCGGAGCGGTTTCTCGACCGCGTGCCGGCCTTTCCCGCCCCCGACGACACGGAAGACGAGATCCGCTCGGACCCGGACGCGACGTACTCGCCCGACGAGCACCGGCGTCGACACGAGGCCGCAGTCGAGGCGTGGCGGCGGAGTGTCCGGGCGTCGATGCTTGAGGGGACGACGGTTCCGACCCCCGACGGACCTCACTCCGTCCGGGTCACCACGCTCGGGTGACAGTCGCTCCCTCGACGAGTCCGTGCGCCGAAACGGACTCAAAAAGCCGAATAAAAAGTTTCGACCGTTCTTCGCCGGTCATAAAACGTCGACGGACGCCTACGGCCAGCGATGAAAAGTGGAAAAACGCGGCGAACCCTCTCGCGGTTATTAGTGGATCGCTCCTGTAGCTGTGGTTACGATGGCATCCTCCACCTCGACGAACGAACGCGGCCCGACGCTTCGGGGCTCGTCACTTCCGAAACACCTCCGGGCGGGCGCGTTCTGGGCGGCGGTGTTGTTGCCGTTTCTCTCCGTCGGGCTCCTGTTCGGGGGGATCGGGTCGACGCTCGGGTATCTGATCCTCGCCGGGCTCGTCGCGACGAACGTCGTCGCGTTGATCCTCGGCCACGGGTACCGGCGATAACGTCTCGCTCGGGGCTTCGCTGTGGCCAGCCGGAGCGTTCAGCTACCGGCCCAGTTCGTCCCTTATCGCCCGCCGCTTGATGAGGACGAACCCCGCGAGGATGATAACGAACCCGACGACCGTCGGGGCGTCGATACGCTCGGCCAGAAACACGAACCCGGCGATCGCCGCGAAGATCGGAGCCACGTACGAGACGAGGTTTATTTCGATCGCCCCGAGCCGATCGAGGAGGGTGAAGTACACGAGAAACCCCAGCGCGCTCGAAACGACCGCGAGGTACAAAAGCGCCGCACCGGCCCGCGCCGGCGGCATCCCCGAGGCCGTCTCCCCGAGCCCGAAGCTGAGCGCATGCATGAGCGCCGCACCGCCGAGCATCGACCACGCCTCCATCGTCTCTATCGGGAGGTCGTTATCGAGGCGGCGGGTCAACACGCTTCCGAGTGCGAAACAGAGCGCGGCGGCGAAAATAAACGCCTCGAACCGCGAGCCAACGAGGTTCGAGGGGTCCGGCCGGGAGAGCACCACTACCCCGAGCAAGCCGAGCCCCATCCCGACGAGCCCGACGACGGTCAACCGCTCGTCGGGGAGAAACACGCGCGCGAAGGCGGTCGTCAACACCGGCGACAGCGAGACGATAACCGCTCCGGCGGCACTCGTCGCGCCGCGCTGTCCGACGAAAAGCAGGGCGTGGTAGCCGGCGATGATGAGGACGGCCCCGACGCCGACGGTGGCCCACTCGGATCGACCCCTCGGTCGCCACCGGTCCGTCGCCCACAGCGCGTAGCCGAACATCAACCCCCCGGCGATGTCGAACCGGAGTGCCGCAAAAAGCACCGGCGCGTCGAAAAAGTACGCCGGGTTCGTCGGCTCCCCGACACCGGCCTTTATCGCCATGAACGCCGACCCCCACACCGCGGCGAGCGTCAAGAATAACCCGACGTTCCGGTATCGCACGGTGGGAACTGCGGCCGATCCCCGGGTCAAACTTTCGGAAACTCCTCCGCGGTCCCGACGCTACGCGTCCGACTGCGCGTTCCGTTCGGCCGCGATCGCTCCCAGGAGATCCTGCCGAGCGACGATTCCCAACAGCGCGCCGGCCTCGTCGACGACCGGAAGTCGGTTTATATCCGAGCCCTCGTCCGACAGCAGGGCGAGCAGCTCGTCGACATCGGCGTCGGGTCCGACGGTGACGACGGCGTCGGTCATCACGCTGCGTACCGGCCGCCCGACGTTCCGAGCGAGATCGATCCCGAAGTCGAGTTCGTCCCACGAGAGGTCGACGCCGTAGGTCAGCGACTCGAGGAACGGCGGGAACCCGACCGGGATCCAGAGGGTCCGGTCGGACGGCTGAAACAGATCCACGAGGTCACCTTGCGTGACGATCCCGACCACGAGGCCCTCTTCCGTGACCGGGAACCCATTGAAATCCGCGCGTGCGAGCCGGCCGAGCACCGTCCCGATGTCGTCGTCAGGGGCGACCGTCTCGACGTCCCGCGTCATTATATCTCGGGCCTTCATGACTCGGCGTTCGCCCCCCGAGCGAATAGGGGTTGCGACGGCCGCCCGCCGCCACGGCATCCACGAACCTTTTATTCGGATCGCCCGATCGTACGGCATGGAGAGTCTCAATCGGATGGCCGTCGAGTTGGTCGACGAGGCGATCGACTTCGCGGACGAGCTCGCGATCGACGTTCACGAACTCGACAACGGCGCGGTCGTCCCCGACTTCGGCGTCGACGCGATCGGCGGCGTCGAGGCCGGCCTGCTGTTGGCGGAGATCCAGACCGGCGGGTTGGCGACGGTACAGACCGGCGTCGGGGAGGTCGCCGGAACGCCCCGCACGTACGTGGAACTCTCGACCGACCACCCGGCGATGGCGTTTCTCGCCGCACAGAAGGCCGGCTGGGAGCTGTCGATCGAGGGGTTCGAGGGGCTCGGAAGCGGCCCCGGACGTGCCCTCGTCGCCGAAGAGGAGGAGTTCCAGCGGATGGGCTACCGCGATGCGTGCGATTTCGCCGTCCTCGCGGTCGAAAGCGACGAGCTCCCCGGCGAAGCGGTCGCGGAACACGTCGCCGAGCGGACGGGCGTGCCGACGTCGAGCGTCTTCCTGCCGACGTTCTCGACGGCGAGTCTCACAGGAAGCGTCGCCCTCGCCGCCCGCGCCGGCGAGTTGGCCACCTTCCGGCTTTCCGAGTTGGGGTACGATCCGCTGGACATGTTGAGCGTTACCGCCTCGGCCCCGGTCGCCCCCGTCCCCGAGGACGACGACACCGCGATGGCACGGACGAACGACGCGCTCGCGTACGGCGCCAGCGTCCACATGACGGTCGAGGAGCCGTTCGATCGCGTCGACGAGATCGCGTCGACGGCCCGTACCGAGTTCGGTGTCCCGTCGGCGGAGATCTTCGAGGCCCACGAGTGGGACTTCTATGACGTTCCCGTCGAGGTGTTCGCGCCGGCGACGGTCACCGTCGACGTCGTCGGCGGCGGCGTCGAGGTCGTCGGGGAACGGGACGAACGGATCCTCGCCGAGAGCTTCGGACTCGCCTGACGCCTCGGACCGGCTACGAGCATCCAAACCGTTTATACTGCGCCGACGGGAATCGGTTGGTATGCCGAAACAGCAGACTGAAGTCCGCGAACTCCAGGAGGGCAACTACGTTCTGATCGACGACGTTCCCTCGAAGATCACCGCGTACAGCACTTCGAAACCGGGAAAACACGGCAGCGCAAAGGCCCGTGTCGAGGGGACCGGCGTCTTCGACGGGCAGAAACGGAACTTCACCCAGCCGGTCGACGCGAAGATCTGGGTCCCGATCGTCAACCGGAAACAGGGACAGGTCGTCTCGGTCTCCGGCAAGGACATGCAGGTGATGGACCTCGAAACGTACGAGACGATCACGATGCGTATCCCGGAGGACCTCGACCCGGAGTCCGACGACGAGATCGAGTACCTGGAGTTCGAAGGCCAGCGCAAGGTCGTCTGAGACGGCGGCACCGATGACTCTTTTCCCCGGCGCCGGCACCGACATCGACGGGGCCGCGTACGCGATCGTCGGCGCGCCGCTCGACGTCTCGACGACGTTCCGGCCCGGGGCCCGGTTCGGTCCCGACCGGGTTCGCACGTTCGCGACGCCCTTCGACGGCTACGACCGCCGTACCGGCCTCCGGTTCGGCGATCTCGTCGCCGACGCCGGCGACCTCTCCGCGTGGGACGACGCACCTGAGTACCTGCGGTTTCTGGAGGGCGAACTCGCGGATCACCACGGGGAGGGGCGGCTCCCGCTCCTCGTCGGGGGCGAACACGCCGTAACCGTCGCCGGCGTCCGTGCCGCCGACCCCGACGTGTACGTCTGTCTCGACGCCCACCTCGATCTGTACGACGCCTACGCGGGAAACGAGCACTCACACGCGACGGTTACGCGCCGTGCGCTCGAAACCGCGGACGAGGCGGTGTTGATCGGCGCCCGGACCGGCAGCGAGGCCGAGTGGGACCGTGCCGCGGCGGCCGACGTGACCGTCGTGGACCCCGAGGACGCCGCGTCGTGGGAGCCGGCGTTCGACGGCGACGCCTACCTGAGCGTCGATATCGACGCGGCCGATCCCGGCTTCGCCCCGGGGACGGGAACGCCGGCGCCGTTCGGCCTGTACCCGAGGGAGCTACGCGATATCGTCCGGGCGGTCGCCCCGCGCGCGATCGGGTTCGATGTCGTCGAAATCAACGATCGCGACGACGGACAGGCGGCCGCACTGGGTGGGAAGCTGTTACAGGAGTTCGTCTTCGCACACGCCGACGGCTGACGGTTCCCGCTCGCCCGTCAGTTCCTCCCACGGCCCGCCGGTTCGTTCACTGACACCGCCCGGCGAGGGTTTATATACTGGAACGCGGCCAGGGCGACACATGGCCGAATTCACTGTCGGACGGCGTTCCGCACTGAAACGTCTCGCCGCGGTCGTGGGAGCGATCGGCGCCCTGTTCGGACTCGGGCACCTCGGGTCCCGCCCCGCGGCGGCGATCGAGACTGACGACCGGTTCGTTGCCGACGACGTCCGGGTCGAGCGAAACGACGGCGAGCTCCGAGCCGTCACGGTTCGGCCGGAGCTTGACGTCGTGTGGGCGGATTTCGGCGACGGTATCGACACCATCGACGCGACGGTGTCGGCGGCGCTCGACGGCGAGGCGGGGTTCGACGTGCTGTTCGACGGCCCGGTCGCGGCCGACGGGGTCGCGGTCGACGGCGACAGTCCGGACGGAACTGACGGGAGCGTCACCCTCTCGTTCGACCCCATCGACCTGACCGCGGCCGGCTCGAACGTCACGACGGCCGATTTCGGCGGCGACCTCCCGCCCGGGGAGTCGCGGACGACCGGCGTCGAGTTGTCGCTCCGGGTCGATGTCGTCGGCGCGCAGGACGAGACCGTGACGACCGTCGAGACGGCCGCGTTCGACGTTACCGTCCACAACCCGGAGGGGGAGGCGACCGCGACCGGGCGGGCGAACACCGACGCCGAGTAACCGCGGTCGTCGCATACAAGACGGTGCGATCTGACACGTCGGGTATGGAGTGCTCCGAGTTCAGCGGCCGGCTGGACGACCGCCTCGATCACGACGCGTACGCGGACGTCGACGCGAGCCCCAACGGGCTACAGGTCGGATCGACGGACGGGACGATCGAACACGCCGCGTTCGCGGTCGACGGCGTCGAGGGGACCGTCCGGGCGGCCGCCCGCGCCGGCGCCGACGCGCTCGTCGTCCACCACGGGTTCGTGTGGGGCGGTCTCGACCGCATCACCGGCCTCGAACACGACCGTATCGCCGCCTGTGTCGAAAACGACATCGCCCTCTACGTCTCACACCTCCCGCTCGACGGGCACGACGAGTTGGGCAACGCCGCGGGGTTGGCGTCGTTTCTCGGCTGTGAGATCCTGGACCCGTTCGGCGACTACGGCGGCGTCACGATCGGCCAGCGGGCCCGTGCCGAGGCTCCGACGTCGGTCGCGACGCTCCGTGACCGACTCTCCGAGCTCGACACCGGCGATCGACCCGTTCGTGTGCTCGATTTCGGTCCCGACGGGATCGAGGAACTCGCCATTGTGACCGGGTCCGGGACCGACTGGATCCGGGAGGCGGCCGAGGCCGGCGTCGACGCCCTCGTCACCGGCGAGGGGAAACAGAAAGCCTACCACGAAGCGCGGGAACTCGGGCTCAACGTGTTCCTCGCCGGCCACTACGCGACGGAGACGTTCGGCGTCCGACGGCTCCGCGATCTCGTCGCCGAGTGGGGGCTCGAAACGACATATATCGACCGTCCGACGGGCCTCTGAGCCGGCGACGACTCGGGCAACGCTGCGATCAGAGAACGCCGGTCGTCGTCGCCGCCTCGATAGCCGCCGCCTCGTCGATGCCGTCGCCGAGGATCGTGTACCGGTCCCGTATCCTGTGGGCGGTCGTCATCGCCTCGATGAACCCCTCGTCGTCGATCCCCAGCCCCGAGGCGGTCGTCGGCGCCTCGATCCCGGCAAGCGCGTCCCGGACCCGGCGCCACTGTCCCCCTTCGCCGCTGTGGAGATACTCCGTGACGATCGAGGCGACGCCGACCTGGTGGCCGTGGAGGGCGGCGTTCGGGGCGATGCGGTCGAGTTGGTGGGAGATGAGGTGCTCGGCCCCCGACGCCGGCCGCGAGGAGCCGGCGATCGACATCGCGACCCCCGACGAGACGAGCGCCTTCACGACGACCCACGCCGACTCTTCGAGCCCGCGTTTTATCGAATCCGAGCGGTCCACGAGCATCTCGGCCGTCATCTGTGAGAGCGCGCCCGCGTACTCGCTGTACTGGACGCTCTTCAGGCGGTGGGCGAGCTGCCAGTCCTTGACCGCGGTGTAGTTCGAGATGATGTCGGCGCAGCCGGCCGTGGTCAGCCGCCAGGGAGCCTCGGAGATGAGATCCGTGTCGGCGATCACCGCCAGGGGTGGATGGGCGGCGACCGAGTGGCGCGTATCGCCGTCCGGGACCGACCCGCGCCCGGAGACGATGCCGTCGTGGCTGGCCGCCGTCGGGACCGAAATGAACCCACAGCCCCGCTCGTCGGCGGCCATCTTCGCGATGTCGATCGGCTTGCCGCCCCCGAGTCCGATGAGATACCCGGCGTCGGCGGCCTCGGCCGCGGCGAGGACGTCCTCGACGGCCGAGAAGGTCGCCGTCTCGACGACCGTCACTGCGGGGTCGACCCCGATCCCCTCGAACCCCTCCCGGAGCCGACCGACTGCCAGGGACCGTGGCGTCGGGCTCGTGACGACGAGCGGCCGGCCGTCGAGGTACAGCTCGTCGACGACGTCGACGACGCGGTCGAGCACGCCGTGGCCGACGACGACGCTCCGCGGGAGGCGGATCCACGTCGATTTATCGAACATACCGGCCTTGGGTAAGGCTATTATAAAACCGTTCGCCCCGGCCGACTACGCCGTCTCCGGTTCCTCGGATCGGACGCTGAAGTACGTGACAGTCAACACCAACAACAACACCGCGAACGCGCCCGCCCCGGTCAGCGCCCCCGTAACGGTCTCGAAGTCGGCGACCCGGAAGCTAATGATCTCCCGCGCGACGGCGATGATCGCCGCGCCGACGACGATGCGGATCACCGGTTCGTTACGGACGTACGCCAGAAGCGTTCGGTGGACCTCGACGATGATCAAAAGCAACAACACGGTGTCCAGAAGCTCGATGACGGCGATCGGCTCGATGAACCGACCGCTGACGATGAGCTCGTACAGGTTGACGAGCAGGTCGAACACGCCGATGAGGAACAACAACAACAGAAAGTACGCGGTGAACAGAACGAGCAGCTGCATCCCGGTCACCGATGGTTCGGTGACCTCGGAGAGATCAAGCGCCACGTTCGCTCTCACTTTAGAATCGTATTTAAACGTTCCGTCACCGGACTGATAAACCGCTACCCGACCGTTTCGAGCACGTCCAACAGCCGGCGTTCGGCCTCCCGGTCGGGACCGTTCTCACGCCCCGTCCGGTCGGAGCCGCGGTGCTCCTCGATCGTCGCTCCGAGCGCCTCCTCCTGTGGCGTCGGCTCCCACCCGAGCCCACGGAGCTTCGTCGTGTCCAGCAGGTGTGGATACTCACGGTAGAGCGGGAACGACCCCATCGAGAGCCCGACCGCCCCGAGTTCGCGCTCGCTCGCGAAGACGGGCTCGACGGACGTTTCACAGGCTGTCGCCAGCAGGTCGACCCACTCCCGGAGGATCGGCGCGTGCCCGTCGCCGACGTTGTACGCCTCGCCGGGCGTCCCGCGTTCGGCGACGACGCGCAGCGCCGTCGCGACGTCCTCGACGTACGCCAGCTGCCACAGGCTCGCCCCCTGTCCGGGAACGACGATCCGGTCGTGCGTATCGACCCGGTCGATCCAGTAATCGAACCGTTCCGTGTAATCGTGGGGGCCGTAGACGACCGTCGGCCGGACCGACATCGCCGGAATCCCCCTATCGGCGGCGGCAAAGACCGCCCGGTCGCCCTCCGCCTTCCGCGCCCCGTAGCTCGCGTCGCTGTCGTCGGTCGCCTCTTCGACGGAACAGGACCGAAGCGGCGTCTCCCCTTCCCGTTTGGGGGTCCGTTCGGCGCCGTAGGCAGCCCCCGAGGAGACGTAGACGTAGGCGTCGACATCGCCGAAGACATCGACAGCGGTGTGTACCTCGCGGGGCTCGTACGCCACGCAGTCGACGACGATGTCCGGGGAGAGCGTCAGGCCGGCGCGGCGGATATCCGAGTCGTTCGTCCGATCGCCTTCGACGTGTGAGACGCGATCGTCGTCGGCAAAGGGGTCCGCGTGGCGGCCGCGGTTGAGACAGGTCACCTCGTAGCCGGCGTCGAGAAACTCGGAGACGGTGTGGCGGCCGATAAACCGGGTGCCGCCGATGACGAGCGCGTGGTCGGTCATACAACGGCTCGGGCGGCCACGCCGAAAAGTGATGTGTCCCGGTTACCCGAAGGGGCCTTTGCGGTCCCCGCTCCGGCTGAGTTCGAGAAGGGTTTCGACCCCGGCGCGGTCGAACCGCAGCGGCCGTCGCCACCACGGCCCGTTCCCGGAGTCGCTCGACAGCGCCGTCACCAGCCGGTTCGCATCCACGCCGGCGTCAGGGGTCGAAAGCGGGATCGCGGTCCCGTACAGCGCCGACGCCTCGGGGTCGCCGTACAGGAGCACCTCGGCGTCGAAGGGATCACGCTTCAGGTGGGCGTTGTTCCCGAACCGCCCGCGCTCGTCGGCGGTGAGTTCGGCGACCGACCCGACGCCGACCGGCGCCGCCCCGAGCCGGAACCCGCCGATAACGTACGCGCCCCACTCCGGGGCGATCCACTCGGCCGGATCGTCGGCCGTCGTCGACAGCGTCGCATAAAAGAATACGTAGTCGCCGGCGTCGAGCTCGAGGAGCGGCCGGGCCTTGACGCCGTGTGGGTCGCCGTACGTGTACGCCGAACAGCCGTGGACGCCGGCGAACGTCGGATCGAGGTGGACCGGCGTGTCGGCGACATCGCTCACGTCGACCCGGAGGTCCAACTCGTCGTACGTCGGCACGTCGGCCTCGGGGCGGGTCGGCGCCGACTCGGGGATCGGCACGTACTCGAACGTCCCGTCGCCGTAGATCGGTCCTCGGAACCCGGGTTCGTTCGTGTTCGCGCCGACGTTTATCGCGACTCCGCGCATCCGGTTACCAGTAACTCCGGGGGTTCCCGATCCACTGCCGGCTCCGGGCCCCGAGGCCGACCGCCGCGACGGTGACGACCGCGAGGAACGCGACCGTCGCCGCGGCGGCCCCGACGTTCGGGCCGACGGAGAGCGTCGTCGAGAACAGTTCGACGGCCGATCCCGCCGTCCAGACGACGACGATGGCGACGAGGAGGGCGGATAGCACTTTCGTACGGTCCATACCCGGCGTTCGGCACGGGGGAATATAAAAAACACCGACGCATCCGCCGGGTCATCCCGAGCCGGAGGGCCGATATGCCCCGCCCCCGAACGGTGGGTATGACCACGATCGCCGTGCTCGCGGACCCGCCACGCCCCGGAACCGCGCTTTCCGACCTCGTCGAGCGGTCGCCGCTGTCGGCCGAGGACGCGGCCTCGCTGTACACCGCTTTGCTTCGGGATACGGTGCTCGCCGTCGAGCGAAGCGGCGGCGAACTACTCGTGAACTACCGCCCCGCCGAGGCGCTCGGCCTCGACCTCGACAGCGAGGCGGCGCTTCGGTCGGCGCTTGCGGGCATCATCGACGACGACGCCCGGTTCGAGGTGCAGGTCGGCGAGACGTTTTCGGGGCGTGCCGGAAACACCGCCGCCCACCTCCTCGAATCGGAGGGGGTCGGATCGGTCGGGATCGCCCGCCCGGAGGCGGCCCTGCTGGCGCGGACCGACATCGACAGCGCGGCGATGAAACTCCGGAGCTCGCCGGTCGTGCTCGGGCCCGCCCCGAACGGCCACGTCACATACGCGGCCTTCGCGGCGCCGATCGACTACGCCGACGCCTACGCGCCGCCGGCCGTCGGAACGCTGACCGACCGGGCAATAGATGCCGGATTGGACGTCGAGTTTCTCGAAACGAAACCGTACCTGCGGACCCCGACGGATCTGGCGATGATCCTCCACGAGGTCCGGACGAGGCGGACGGCCGAGGCGCTCGTCCCGCCACACCTCTCCGAGTGGGTCGCGGCGTGCGATCTGACGGTCTCCGCCGACGCGGAGGGACTCTCCCTCGATCGATAACCGGCAGGACTTATACGTCATCGCGGATAACGTCAGGGCGTGGTGGGATGGCAGAGTGGCCCATTGCGCCTGCCTTGAAAGCAGGTGGCGCAAGCCTCCTGGGTTCGAATCCCAGTCCCACCGCATCCGACACGAGCCGCCGGGGACGGCGGCGATTACCCCCTCCCGTCAGGGGATTTATGCGCTCCGATACCCTACCCTGAGCCGTGAGCACGCGAACGAGCGCCCTGGACGACCTCATTTTCGGTGTCGACGTACAGAGCGGCGACGTTCGGGGCGAGGCGCCCTCCTACGCCGTCGTCACCTACGACGGGGAGACGATGGAGCGCGACGTCGTCTCGATGCGGAAGCTCCGTCGCCGGATCGAGGCCGAGACGCCCGCGATCGTGGCGACGGACAACACGTACGAACTGGCCGAGGACAAGGCCGGGCTCGTCAGGTTCCTCCGGGAGCTCCCCTCGGGGACGAAACTCGTCCAGGTGACCGGCGACGAGCGCCCGGAGCCGCTCTCGCGGGTCGCCGGCCGCCACGGCGTCCCGTACGGAAAGAAGCCGATGAAGGAAGCCGAGGCCGCGGCGCGGCTCGCCGCGAGAAACGTCGGCTACGAGGTCTCGGCTTTCACGAACACCACCGAGATCAAGGTCGCCCGCGGGCGCTCGACGGGCAGCGGCGGCTGGAGTGAGGACCGATTCACCCGCCGGATCCACGGCTCAGTCAAGACGGTCGCGAGGGAGGTCGAATCCGAGCTGCAGGAGGCGGCCCTGGCGTACGAACGGGACGTGACGGAGAAGTACGGCGGCTACTCGCAGGCGCTCTTCGAGGTCGAGGCGACGCCGGCCGAGATCCCCGTCTCGGAGCACCGTTCCGGCGACACGCGGGTCGAGATCGAACGCGAGCGCCGCGACGGGATCGAGTACCGCCCGCTCGCGAAGCGTCGGGACCACGTCGTCGTCGGGATCGACCCCGGGACGACGACCGCGGTCGCGCTGACCGACCTGGACGGCGCACTCCTGGACGTGTGGTCGAGCCGGACGGCCGACACCGCGACCGTCATCGAGTGGATAATCGAACACGGCCGCCCCGTCGTCGTCGCCGCCGACGTCGAACCGATGCCGGAGACCGTCGAGAAGATCCGCCGCAGTTTCGACGCCGCGGGTTGGATCCCCGACCGCGATCTCTCGGTGGATCGGAAGCTCCACCGGACCCGACACGAGTCCTACGACAACGACCACGAGCGGGACGCGATGGCGGCGGCGCTTTTCGCGTTCGACGGCCACGAGGACCAGTTCGAGCGCATCGGCGCGAAGGTCCCGCCGCAGTTCGATCGCGGGGAGGTCATCGCGCGGGTCGTCTCCGGCGAGGAGAGCGTCGAGGCGGTGCTCGACGACATGGCGGATGACGACGGGGACGACGAGGCGTCGTCGACACACGACCCGAGGGAGCTCACCGACGAGGAAAAGGAGATAAAACGGCTCAAGGGCCGCGTCGAGCGCCTCGAAGCTCACGTCGAGGAGCTGAACGAAACCGTCTCGGAGAAAGACAATCGGATCGCCGAACTCGAGTCCGAGCTGTCGGAAGCCCGCCGCGAGGAGCGCCGCGAGGCCAGAAAGCGCCGCGAGGTCACCAGGCTCGAACGCGAGACCGACCGGCTCGAACGGGAGCTCGAAGACGCCGAGGCGGCGAACGATCGCCTCGAGGGCAAACTCGAACGGCTCAAGCAGCTCTGGAAGCTCGATCACTCGGATTTCGCCGACGTGGCGGAAAAAAAGAGTGGGCTCGTCCCGGTCAAGCCGATCGAGCAGTTCACGAAGGGGGCGATCGCCCGGGCGGACGAGGCCTACGGTATCGCCCCCGACGACATCGTCTACCTCCGGGACGCGAGCGGGGCCGGCCGCGGCACCGCCGAGCGACTCGTCGAGTACGAGCCGCGGGTCGTGCTTCGCGACGGCGGCCTCTCGGAACAGGCCGACGAGATCCTCTTCGAGCACGACGTTCCCGTCGGCCCGGCCGAGGACGTGACGATCCAGGAGGTCGACGAGCTCGCCGTCGCCCGCGAGAGCGAGGTCGAGGCGGTCATCGACGAGTGGGAATCGCGGGCGGAGGAACGGCGGCGCGAACGGAAGGCCGAGGAGATCGACCAGCTCATAAGCGAACACCGCGCCCGGGACCCGGAGCGGAGCGACTGAGCGCCTTCGGGGGCCGAACGCTTTTCTCCCGGGGAGTTGCCGGCACGTAACTGAATACGGTTTCTTCCCCACCGTAATATCTATATATGAAGCGCGATACCGTTGTATCGTACATGATGCAACGGAGGGAGTTCCTCGGCGCATCGGCCGGCGGCGTTGCGGCGGCACTCGCCGGCTGTGCCGGCGGAAACGGCGGTGAGGCGGCCGACGCGGGGCTCCTCGACGAGACGCTCACGCTGACGACGACGACGAGCACGTACGACACCGGGCTCCTCGACGAGCTCAACGCCGCCTTCGAGGACCGGTACGGGGTCACCGTCGACGCTGTCGCACAGGGGACGGGCGCGGCGCTCGAGACGGCCCGCAACGGCGACTCGGACGTCGTGATGGTCCACGCCCGCTCGCTGGAGGACGAGTTCATGCGGGAGGGGTTCGGCGTCAACCGCCGCGATCTGATGTTCAACGATTTCGTCGTCGTCGGGCCCGAGTCGGATCCGGCCGGCATCGACGGGATGGGGACAGTGCCCGACGCGTTCGGGGCCATCGCCGACTCCGAGTCGACGTTCGTCTCACGCGGCGACAACTCCGGGACGCACGCGAAGGAGCTCGCCATCTGGGCGGCGTCCGGCGTCTCCCCCGGCGGCGAGTGGTACCGGGAGGCCGGAGCCGGCATGGGCGAGGTGTTGAACCAGGCGAACCAGACGCCCGCCTACGCGCTCGCGGACCGCGGTACGTACCTCTCACAGCGGTCCGAACTGGACATTTCGGTCCGCGTCGAGGGGCCGATCGAGGGGGGCCCGGAACTGCTCGCGAACCCGTACGGGATCGTCGCCGTCAACCCCGGCGTACACGACGGCGTCAACTACGATCTCGCGATGGCGTACATCGGGTTCGTTACCTCGCCGGAGGGACAGAACACGATCGAGGGGTACACCGTCGAGGACGAGCGGCTGTTCTTCCCGGAGGCCGTCTCCGAGGACCCGAACTTCGAACAGTACGTCCCCGAGGACTGGACGCCGTCGGAGGGGTAACGGGCCGGTATGATCGAGGCCACACCGTCCGTGTCGGCTCTCGCCCAAGCGGCCGCGCCCCTTTTTGTCGAGTTCCCGTTCGAGCGGAACTACGTCGAGAGCATCATCCGTGTCTCGTTGTACGTGAGCCTCACCGCCGTCGCGCTGAGTACGGCCTTCAGCCTCGTCGTCGCGATGGCGATCGGCTTCTCGGAGTTCCCGGGCAAGGGGCTCGTCGTCGCGCTCATCAACACCGGGATGGGGTTTCCGAGCGTCGTCGTCGGGCTCTTGGTCCTGTTCGCCGTCTCGAACCAGGGGCCGCTCGGAACGTTCGATCTCGTCTTCACAAAGGAGGCGATGATCATCTCGCAGTTCGTCCTCGCGACGCCCGTTATAACGGGCGTGAGCCTCGCCGCCGTCACCGGCATCGAGGACGGCGTCCGCGACGCGGCCCGGGCGATGGGGGGGACACGGCTCGATATCGCGCTCGTGACCATCAAGGAAGCGCGATACGGGATCTTGACGGGCGTTCTCGCCGGGCTCGGGCGGGCGATAAGCGAGGTCGGCTCCGTCCTCATCGTCGGCGGGAACATCGCGAGCGCCGACGGGACCTCAGTGACGCGGACGCTCACGACGGCGATCCAACTGGAGGCCCGCCAGGGCCGGTTCGAAACCGCGTTGCTACTCGGCGCGATCCTGGTCGGCCTCGTGTTGCTCATCAACGGCCTCGTCCTCCGGCTCGGAGGGGGGCGCACGTGAGCCACCGGCTCGCCCGGGACCGCCGGGCCTCGACGGCGGGCGGAATCGAGCTCTCGGGCGTGAGCCACGGGTTCGACGGGACGGCGGTGCTTGCGGACGTGCGTCTCTCGGTGCGGGGCGGCGAGACGCTCGCGGTTATCGGCCCCTCCGGGACCGGGAAAACGACGCTTTTGCGGCTCCTCTCGCTTTTTTATCCCCCGGACGACGGAACGGTCTCGATCGACGGCACGGACGTCTGGTCGGTCCCCGAACGCGAGCGGCTCGCGGCGCGGCGCCGGATCGGGATGGTGTTCCAGGAGCCGAACCTCTTCGACGCCAGCGTCGAGCGAAACGTCAGCTACGGGCTCCGGGTTCGGCGCGGTTGGGCGGAGCGACTCCGACGCTGGCTCGGTCGGTTCGGCGGGGGGTCGACGGTCGGGACCGTCGGCGAAACGCTGTCGCTCGTCGGGCTGGAGGGCACCGGGGACGACCCGGCGGCGTCGCTGTCCGGCGGCGAGGCACAGCGCGTCGCGTTCGCCCGCGCGCTCGCCTACGAGCCGGACTTTCTGTTGTTGGACGAGCCGACCTCCGATCTCGATCCGAGGAACACGGCCGCGATCGAGGACGCGATCGCGACGGCCCGCGCCGACGGCCTCGGCGTCGTGGTCGCGACCCACGACATGAACCAAGCGGAACGGATCGCCGATCGCGTCGCGGTGATGCTCGGGGGGCGGTTGATCGAGGTCGGCCCGACGGAACGCGTGTTCTCGGCCCCGAAGGACCCGCGGGCCCGGAAGTTCATCGACGGGGAGTTGGTCTACTGAGCCGCGGGGGCGGAAGTTATAACGGTCCGGGAACTACCCGAATTCGATGTGCACAACGGAGGGGCGGGCAGTGGCCGTACTCGTCGCGGACGGCGTCGAGTTCGACGCCCGTGATGCGACCCTGTTCCGGGAGATCGACCGCACCCACTCCGTCGCCGCGGCGTCGACGGCGCTCGGTCGCTCGCGCGCGAGAGCGCTGTCGCGGATCGAGGCGCTGGAGGGGGCGTTCGGCGAGCTCGTCGAGCGAAGCCGCGGGGGGACCGGCGGCGGCGGGAGCCGGCTCACCGAAAACGCACGAGATCTGTTGGGCCGCTTCGACAGGCTGCGGGCGGCGCTGACCGCGACAGCCCAGGTACCGGAGACCGTGTTGGAGGGGACCGTCGAAACGGTTACCGGGGAGCTCGCCGAGGTGGCCACCGATGTCGGATCGGTGCGTGGCCGCCACGACGGCGCCACCCCCGGCGAGACGATCCAGGTCCGGGTCGGCGCGGACGCGATCACCGTCCTCGGTCCGGGGGCGGACGCAGACCCCGACTCGACGAGCGCTCGGAACCGCCTCACTGGGCGGATATCGGCGATCGACCGCGGCGAGACGGTCTCGACGGTGGGTATCGACGTCGGAGGGACGACCTTTCGGGCCCTCCTCACGGAGGATAGCGCGGCCCGGCTCGGCCTGGAGACGGGACAGGAAGCCGAGTTCACTTGGAAGGCGACGGCGACGCGGCTGGTCCGGGAGTCGGGCCCCGACACGCCGCGTTGAGCCAAACGCCTAATGCGTCCGTGTCCCGAAGGCAGCGGTAATGTCCGACGAGGGAACGAACGTCGCGATAGCGTGTCAGGGTGGCGGGAGCCACACCGCCTTCACCGCCGGCGTCCTCCGCGAACTGTTGGCCGACCTTCCGCCGGAGTACGATATCGTCGCCTTCAGCGGCACGTCGGGCGGGGCCTTCCGTTTGCACTCGTAGCCGACGCGTTTTGCCATTATCGCGCCGACGATGAGCCCGATCGCCCACGACACGACCGCGGCGCCCATCGCGACGAAGCCGACGAACCAGACGGCGGTGAACGGCGAATTCGGGATCCGGGCGAGTTTCTCGAGTTGGGCGGTGAACTTCGGCGACTTCGCGACGGCGTCGCCCGTCATCAACAGGACCGCGATGGAGGCCATGAACGGCAAAAGCGTCCAGACCCCGTTGTTCCACGCCCCCATCGTGCGCCGCGGTCCCGCCCCGGTCGCAAGCGCCGCCGCGACCGCGACGAACGTCAGGAGGATGGCGCCGACGTACGGGTCCGGGATGTATCTCTCCGAGAGGTCGGAGAACCGCTCGCCTAACCGACGGAGGAACGAAATCATGCGAGTCGGTATGGCTCCGGCGTAGATCAAAACACCGACCGGGTTTTTCATGTCACCGGTAGGCTCCGAACTCCTCGCCGAACAGCGCGAAGTAGCCGACCCCGACCAGCCCGACGATCGAGGCGATACTAAAGGAGAGCTCCGGGCTGGCGAACTCCCAGAGGAACCCCCCGAGCGCGCCGCTCGGGATCACGATCGCGCCGCGGACGAGGTAGTACGTCCCGGTGACCCGGCCGCCGGAACCGCGTTCGGCCGGCCCGACGATCAGGGCCTTGTGTGCGGGTAAGCCGGCGAAACGAAGGCCTGAGAAGGCAAACAACGCGATCAGGATCCAGACGTTCTCCGGCGCGAAGATCAACAGAACCGGGAAGATCGCGTACACGAAAAAGCCGAACCCGACAACCGGTTTGAGTCCAGTGTACTCGGCGATCTTTGCAGTCGGCGCCATCGTCACCAGCGCGACGAACATCTCCACCCCTAACAGCACGCCGAAAAAGGCAGCCGGCGAAAGATCGACCGTTCCGACGGCCGGGAGCGACATCGTCAGTCCGATCCCCATCAGTCGCGTTATCACGAGAATGAAAAAGACGTAAACCATCCCGTTTGCGAACCGGACGAACGTATCCGCGACGATCAGGGGTTTCAGCGGCTCCGGCAGCGCTCGGAGGTCATCCGTGATCTGTCCGAAGCCCTCGAACTCGTCGCCGATCGAGTCCGCGTCGGCTTCGTACAGGACGTGTTGGACGACTGTCCCGAGGAGCGACGTGCCGATCGCGATCGCGAGCACCCAGAGGAAGCCGGGCACGAGCGCGTCGGCTACCAGAACGGCGACGATGAGGGGGGCGAGCAGGAACGCCGTCCGGCGGAACGTCTCCGTGCTCGCGAAGCCCCTTGCCAACCGGTCGGGCTCCGTGCTCTGCTTGACGATCGCGTAGTGGCCGCCGATCCCGAAGGACTTCCAACACTGCGCCAACAGCAGACCGACGAACACCCACACCCACGGTTCGAGGGTGACGACGCCGAGATCGATCGCCGGAACGTAGGCCGACGCCAGCCAGACGCCGAACCCGAACGTCGAGACGAACCCGAAGACGGTCAGGGCGTATCGGGAGCCGACGCGATCGGAGACGCCGCCGCCGTAGTACGGGTATATCGCCCCGATGACGTTGCCGAGTGTCGCGAACAGCCCGACGACGAACCCGCCGGCGCCGAGAAAGACGAGGTAATCCGGTAGAAACCGGTTCGTCATCTGGAAGCCGAGGCTGAACGCGAACATCGCCAGCGACAACACCAACACGTCCCGCTGCAGCGAAAAGAACTGCCGAAAGACCGCTAACGGCCCCGCAGTCCCCGTTTCGATGGTCACTTTGTCCCGAGTCATCCGTCGAACACCCGACGACATCCCGCGCGGCGGGTCGTATCACGTGTAGCTCTTCGGGGAACATAGTAGTTCAGTGTCGATCGTAATCAGTTCGTGTTCTCGGGCGTACGGAAGGACATCCGCTTCGTCCTCGGCTCCCTGCCAGAGGGCATCACGGACGTGCTTGGCGTGGATTTCTTCTTTCTCCAAATACGTCGCTGTCTTCGGATCGATGTTCTCGTCGAGTAGAAAGCGCCACCCACCCATTTCAGGCGGCGTCCGGATCGAGGCCTTCAGGACGATCGATCGACTCGCGGAAATCTTCCATGGCGTCTTCGCGTTCCTGCTCTACGGTAT
>OBKM01000292.1_pt1 | contig 25213 bp, 25 predicted proteins | sample 1519691 | NCBI WGS metagenome assembly OBKM01 (sample SAMEA37050418, study PRJEB22526) | metagenome | biome: saline pan; feature: lake; material: water | place: Egypt | collected 2015 | depth 0.5 m | reverse complement strand
GGTGTTCCATCGCCAGCCCCATCGGGTGGAACTTGCCGCCGCCGACGTACAGCACCTGGTCGGCGTCGATGTCGGCCGACGCGTAGTTGCAGCCGAGCACCTGGCCCTCGTAGGTGAGTCGGTCATCGCCCTTGCGGGTGTGTACCTCATAGCCACGTTCTTCGAGCCAGTCGACCATGTCGCCAAAGAGGTTCATGTGCTGGGCAGTCGTCACGAGACCGACGGCGGGGTCGTCGTCGGGGTCTTCGAGTTCCGCAAGCGACTCTTCGAGAATCGGATACGGATCGACGTTGGAGAACAGCGGCACGTAGATGATCTTGTCCGATTCCTTCATTGGCGAGTGGCCGAAGTGAACGAACACGTCGGTGCGACGCATCAGGTAGGTGTCGAGGTCGCACGCGCCGTAACAGGGCTGTCCCGAAAGCAGAATGGTGACATCGTCATCGACGATTTCGCGGAGGTCGTCGGCGACCGCCGGGCCGCGGCGTTTGAGCCCTTCTGGAAACTGGAGGCCGACTTTGGTTGCATCGCGTTCCTCGATCGCTTCGATGATTCGGTCGAGTTCGTAGTCCCACTCGCGGTCGTGTCTGAGGTTCATCCCCGTGTTTCGGAGATCGCCCTCGGAGTACTCCGCTGCGTCCTGACTCATTGGACGACCTACCGTCCCGAGACGTAAAACCACGGCGTTTTGACCGGTTCGATCGGTGGGTTGCGGTGTGGTGACACCGTTTTCTTCGACGAATTCGGCGGAATCCCGGCCGGTTGTGCCGGGGTTACTCCCGTGTTAATATGGTTCGCCGACAGAGGAGTGACCATGGCCGAACTCCCACTCGAACACGTTCACATCGCTCCCGACGCGCCGACCGACGGGCGGGCACCCGCCGTGTTCGTGCTCCACGGACGCGGAGCCAACGAACAGGATCTGTTGCCGATTGCGCGCGAGCTTCCCGATTCGCTGCACGTCATCAGCCTTCGTGCGCCCGACCGACTACAGGGGGGCTACACCTGGTACGATCTCGACCTCTCTGCGGGCGGGCTTCACCAGAGCCAGCCCGACGCCGCGGATTTCGAACGGTGTCGTGCGCTCGTCGAAGACAGCGTCGAGGCCGCCATCGATGCCTACTCGCTCGATCCCGACCGCATCGGCCTGCTCGGCTTCAGCCAAGGGGCGATTACGAGCATGGCGCTGGTGCTCGACGATCCGCGTCGCTACCGCTGGGTCGTCGCGCTTCACGGCTATCTCCCCGACTCACACCACGCGGTCGACCCCGACGGCATCGACGACAAGCCGATATTTATTGCGGCGGGGTCGGCCGATCGGATCATTCCCGCCGCGCGGTCGGAGGCCGCCGCTGACCGCTTTGCGGAACTCGGCGCGGCCGTCTCATACACCGTGTACGAGGCCCCACACGGCGTTTCACCGGGCGAAAAACGCGACCTCGTCGAATTCGTCGACGCCCATATGTAGGACGGGCGTCGCCAACGAACCCGCCGAATATGTAGGTGCGGCGTCGCCACCACAGCCGCTGCATCTGTCGGCTGTCTGTGATTCGGCGGTGCGTTATTCACACATCAATGCCCGAGAGTTATTAGGGTCGGTGTCCGTTTTTTACACACCACTTCCTGTATGACGATAGAACTCACGGCACTGTTTCTCGGGGTGTTCACCGGTATTGTGCTCACCGCAGGGCTGGTCAACGGACTGGCTGGCTTCGGATTTGCGGTCGTCGGAACGATGGCGTTGGCGACGCTGATCTCACCGGCAACGGCGGTCGTGATCATGATCATCCCGATTCTCGCGGCCAACGTGACGCTCGTGAGCGAACTCTCTCGCGAGCAGCTGGCGAGTTGTGGACGCCGGTTTGCGCCGCTTGTCGTTTCCGCATTGATCGGGACAATCGTCGGGATGATTATCCTGGATCTGCTGCCCGAAGAACCCGTTCGTGTCGCGCTTGGCGTCATCACGCTCGCGTTCGTGGCGACCCGTCAGCAGGCGGTCGCGATGCCGTCCGTGTCGGTTCCGCAGGTCGGCTCCGGCAAGCGCGACACGGACGGACGAACGAGTCGCGAGCGACCGATCGTGATGGTCGTCGTCGGCTCGGTTTCGGGCGTGTTGTTCGGCGCGACGAACGTCGGCGTCCAACTCGTAGCCTACCTGCGGAGCCTCGACATGACCCACAGCCTGTTTGTGGGTGTCGTGGCGATGGTGTTCGTCGGCATTAATGCGATCCGTGTCGGCGCGGCCGGTGCGCTCGGCCTCTATCCAACGCTTGTCGTGTTTGGCCTCTCGGTTGCCGCCGCGGTTCCCGCCGTCGGCGGTGTGATTCTTGGCCGACGGCTTCGCGACCGTCTCACCAGCCGACTCCGGCGTTGGATCGTTCTCTGGCTGCTCACGAGTATCGGCGTTCGGCTGCTCCTCGGCGGCCTCGGGATTTGGTAGTACGCACAGTGGCCGTCATATGAGCCGATCCGGGGATGATCCGAGGACGGTTCGGGTTGGTCGACGCCAGTTGGTCGACGCCGGGTTAGTCGACGCCGGGATGAACCGGCGGGAGCGTCGAAATCAGGCCCGCCGTTTCGAGAATGAGCCACGCGATGAACAGCCCGTAACAGCCAAGCAACACCCACGCCTCGCGGCGCGAAATTTCGAGGTCGGTTCGCATTGCCGCAAAAAGCACGACGGTCGCGAGCGTCAATACACCCATCATCGGGACGGCGAGCGCGTAGTTGACGACGGTTGAGCCGACGAGCACCACGCCGACCGGCAGGGCAACGAGGAGGTCGAACGTGTTGCTACCGAGCACGTTGGCGACGCTTACTTCGCCGTCGCCGCGGCCCGCCGCCCGAACGCTCACGAAGGCATCGGGAAAGCTCGTTCCGGCCGCAACGATTGTCAGTCCCCAGATGAACTCGGGCGAATCGAACAGTTCGCCAAAGCCAAGCGCCGCATGAATGAGTCCCTCGACGGCGACAACGATCAACACGAGGCCGGCGGCCAGCCGGAGCCAGTCGCGGGCGACGCCGCCCTCTGGCGTCCTCACCGGCGGGTCGTAGTCGTGGACGTCTTGGTACTGAATAAACAGATACAACACGTACATCGCGATCGGAATCAACGCCAGCGGCCGGCCGATCACCGAGGTGGCACCGCTGCCGCCGGAGTTGTAGATGACGCCGAACGAAAACGTGAGCAACAACACCGCAATTGCGAGCATGTAGAACTGGCCCTCCTTGTAGACGACGTCGCGATTGACCGACAGCGGACTGCTCCGCAGCGCGCTCAGCGCGGGGATCACGAGAATGTTGAAGATCGCCGAGCCGACGATCGTTCCCACGCCGAGATCGAACGTGCCGTGTCGAAGCACCGCGAGGACGACGCTCGCGAGTTCGGGAAAACTCGATCCGATGGCAACGATGACCGCGCCCTGGACGACCGCCGGCAACCCGTAGTACAGCGCAAGCCGCTGGCTCGACCGATCCAGCAGTTCGCTCCCCTTCCAGACGACCGCCGTCGAGACGATCGCAATCACAGAGAGTGTGAGCGCTGACACGGTTTTCGGTCGCACCGGGTCGTACTAAACGCCACGGTCGGCCGAGGTGGCCCTGGTGTCGCCACCGGTGGTGCTCCCACAGCTACCTGTGCCGTCGCTCACCGACCCTTCCGCCACAGCTAAACCGCACAATCTCTTACGCACTCGTATGAGTGTTGAGACCAAAACGCTGGAAGATTTGGGCCGCGAACTCGGCGAAAAAATTGCTGACTGTCCCGAACACGCCGCCTTCGTCGAAGCGCGCGAGGCCGTCGAAAACGACGCCGAAGTGCAAGCACAGATCCGCGAGTTCGAATCGCTTCGCCACGAGTTCATGCTCGACCGCGAGGCCGGCAAAGCCGACCGCCAGTCGCTGCGCGAGGTGCAAGACGCCCAGCAAAAACTCAACACCATGCCCGTGATGGCCGAGTTCCTCGACGCCCAAGACGCCCTGCAAGAACGGCTCGATGCGATCAACCAGGCCGTCTCCGAGCCGCTCGCGGTCGACTTCGGCGGCGAGGCCGGCGGCTGTTGTCAGGACTGACGAATCGGTTTCACGCGGGCGTGTCGCGGTCGTCGCGTCAGCACCGCCCGTGTTCCACCTGCCTTTCGCTGGACGAAGCTTTAGATACGAAGCCGTCGCCAGTCGGTGCCCATGCAGCTCATTGCGGTCACGCCCGGCGTGTCGATGGCGGCTGTCCGAGGTCGAAACCTGGCGTCCCACCACGGTCTGACGCTCGCAATCCGTGTGCTTCCGTGTGGAAAACTGACGCGTGAGCCGCCCGATTTTGCGGCAATAACAGTCGTCGTCACGCCGTGTGCCGTTTCGCTTCACGCGGCCGACCGACTGCTCAAGTCGCTGTGCAACACCGACCGATTCTGCGAGGTACGGGTGCGTGGTGACTCGGCGCTTCCGGCGTGGCTTCACACGCGTTTTCGCGTTCCTGTTGGTCGATTGTAAGTAATTCGCCGACAGCGAGGGGAAGCGTTAAAATCGTCTGTCGGTAAGACGTGGTATGGACGGACGGCTTCCAACGGGCATCGATGTGCTCGATCGGCAACTCGAGGGGGGGTTTCCGCCGGGCAGCATCGTACTGTTTTCTGCGCCGCCATTCAGTCAGTCCGAACTGTTTCTCTACGAGTTCACCGCCATGCGGTCGACGCTGTATCTTACGACCGTTCGATCCGATCAGGCGGTTAGCGACGCGTTCAACCGAACAACCGACCAGACGCAGGTCGGCGATCCAACCATCAGAGAAATCGGCGTCGAAGCGCCGATCGATCAGGCAGGCAAACTCATCGGCACGCTGTCCGAGGAGTCGATGCTGATCATCGACACAATCGATCAGCTCGAACAGCAAGACCCTGGCCAGTACCGCTACTTTCTCAATCAACTCCAGACACAACTCGAAAACACCGACAGCGTGGCAATTCTTCACGGCCTCGACGGCCACTCGGTCGACGCTGGGAGGGATCTCACCGCACAGATGGCGGACATCATTTTCGATCTCTCGACCCACATCCAAGGAACCGAGGTCACTAGCCGCCTCTCGGTGCCCAAGTTCCGCGGCGGTCGCGCGCTCGATGAAACAATCAAGCTCAAACTCACATCGGGCATCGAGATCGACACGAGCCGCGATATCGCCTGAGTCGGTGTCGCCGACTCCTCAGACGAGCGCGTAACCGATAACAAGGAGACTCACACCCACAGTCAACACGCTCCAGTTTCGTGGCCGATCCATGCCATCAGGGAGCCGCGAGTGGATAAGCGTGTACAGCACGTACACCGATAGCGGTGCGATCTGCAGGAGGAAACTCACTTCGACACCCACCACGAGTTCGAGGAGGACGGTTACGGCGATTGTGCAGGCCGCAGCCGTTGCGGCAACGACGACGGCCGACTGGGCGTCTTCGAGCGACATATGCGTTGGTGGGTCTCAGCGGCGAGACATCCGCGGGGGTGCTGCGCTACTCTTCGAGGCTCTCTGCGAGTTCGTCGGCGTCGAGGTCGACGTCATCGAGGTCGACATCTTCGAGCGCGGCTTCGACGTCTTCGGCACCGCCTCCGCCCATGCCACCCATGCCGCCCATCCCGCCGAACATGCCGCCCATGCCGCCGCCGTCGAGAATTTCTTGAACAATCACGCGGTCGAGATCGAGCTTCGTTATGATGTCCTGGGCGATCTGGCTTTTTTGAAACATCCACTGTTGGTTCATCGCCAACTGTGGGGTCGATTCGATGTAGAGCGTTTCTTTTTCGACGGTCTGGGTTTCGGTTGTCGGCTCGGCGTCTTCATCGTCCTCGTCGGGTTCGACGGTGACCTCCTCGTCGACCTCGTCGGTCTGGATCCAGACGGTTGGCGGCTGCTGGAGGTACATCGCGAGCAGGCCCTGTGCCTTCTCTTCTCGATCCTCGACGACGCCGACGACTTCGTAGGCGTATTCGAGTTCCTCGCCGGCCAGTGGATGATTGAAATTGACCCGCGCACGGCCGCCGATAATCGTCTCGATCTGGCCCTGCTCGCCGTCGACTTGGACGGCCGCACCGGGGTAGCGGTCGTCCTCGTCGATTTTTTCGGCGCTGATGGTTTTCACCTGATCGGGGTCGTACTCGCCAAAGCCCTCTTCGGGCGAAATAACGACCTCACCGCTGTCGCCGACCTCGCTGCCGACGAGCGCCTCGTCGACGGCCTCGAACACGTGGCCCTCGCCGATGATGACGGTTCGCGGCGTGAAATCACGGTTGTCGTCGTCGGCAAAGCCAGCCTCCTCGGCGATTTCCTCGTCGGTCGTATCGATGACCTCGTCGTCACTGGTCGTCCGGAGCGTATAGTCGAGTTTCACGAAGTCGCCGTACTGCAATCCGTTGGGCTCCTCGCTTTCGGTCGCCGGTTCGGCGTCTGCAGGCTCATCAGCGTCGGCGTCGACCGCCTCGGCCTGTTCATCACTCATACCCCGACAAACTGTCGATGTACCCTTAAGAAGCACGGTTCGACGCCGTCTCACCCCCGAAGATCCGTGTGAGCCGAGCACACAGCACGTGACCGTGGGCGTTCATCCACAACGCAGTCTTCGGCGGGTCGTCACACACCCGCGAACCTTTGGGTTGTCGCCGCCTCCATCCGCGTATGTACGAGGTCGAACTCAAGTGTCGTGCCGACCACGAGACGCTTCGCGCGCGACTCGCCGACGAGGGGGCAACACGAACCGAGAGCCGCCGGCAGGTCGATTCCTACTACAGTGCGCCTCACCGCGATTTTGCCGAAACCGACGAGGCGCTTCGGATTCGCCGCGAAGAACCCGCGACCGGCGAGTCGGTGACGAAACTCACCTACAAAGGCCCGCTCGTCGAGGCCGAATCGAAAACCCGCGAGGAACACGAAACCGCTGTCGACGACGACGACGCACTGGCGGGGATTCTCTCGGGACTCGGATTCGAACCGGCGTTCGTGGTGAAAAAGCACCGCACGTTCTACGAACTCGGTGCGTACACCGTAACCCTTGACGCGGTCGAGGGCCTCGGCGAGTTCGTCGAAGTCGAACGTGAAACCGATGAAGAGGGGGTTGCAGCCGTCCGCGAGGAGGCGATCGAGGTGCTCGAAACGCTGGGTCTCGACGCCGACGACCAGATTCGCACCTCGTATCTCGGCTTGTTGCTTGCGGCTGAGCGGGATGCTGAGTGACTCCTTCCGGACGTGAATGCCGCGGAAGCGGGTAGTTGACAGACCAGAGTGCTAACTCACAAATGCGTACCGGTTATATTATGTGTGCAAGAGGTTTCCGCAAGTTATAGCATCGGTGAAAGCGAAGGGCCGCCAATGAGTCGGAACATTCAGATCAGCGAACTCGACCGGCGGGCCGTCGAGGATCAGGCGGTCGAGATCGTCGAGCGAAAGGGAATCGGTCATCCCGATTCGATCAGCGACGGACTTGCCGAGCGCGTTTCGCGGGCGCTCTCACAGCTGTATCTCGACCGCGTCGGCACGGTGCTGCACTACAACACCGATGAAACCCAACTGGTCGCCGGCCGCGCCGCGCCCGCCTTCGGCGGCGGCGAGGTCATCGAGCCGATCTACCTCCTCATCGTCGGCCGCGCGACCAAGAAGTACGACGGCCAGCAGTTGCCGGTCGATTCGACCGCGCTGGCGGCCGCCCGCGACTATCTCGACGAGACCTTCCCCGAACTCGACGTCGAGCGCGACGTGATCGTCGACGTGCGGTTGGGTGAGGGCTCTGGCGACCTCCAAGAGGTGTTCGGCGAGGACGGCGCAACCGTGCCGATGGCTAACGACACCTCCTTTGGCGTCGGCCACGCGCCGCTCACCGAGACCGAACAGATCGTCTACCAAACCGAACACGAACTCAACACGACCTACGTCGCCGACAACCCCGAACTCGGTCCGGACGTGAAAGTCATGGGCAAACGCGAAGGCGACCACATCAACATCACCGTCGCCGCCGCGATGGTCGACGCCTACATTTCGGATCTCACGGCCTACGCCGACGCGGTCGACCGCGTCGAAGCCTTCGTCACCGACCTCGCCGAAGAGATCACCGACCGCGAGGTGAGCGTCGATGTCAACACTGCCGACGATCTCGACGAGGGGTCGATCTACCTCACCGTCACCGGCACGTCGGCCGAACAGGGCGACGACGGCTCGGTCGGCCGCGGCAACCGCGCCAACGGGCTGATAACCCCGAACCGGCCGATGAGCATGGAGGCCACGTCGGGCAAAAACCCGGTCAACCACATCGGCAAAATCTACAACCTGCTGTCGACCCGCATCGCCGAATCGGTCGTGAGCGAGGTCGACGGCATTCGCGACCTGCAGGTGCGACTGCTGAGCCAGATCGGCCAGCCAATCGATCAGCCACACGTCGCCGACGCGCAGGCGGTCACTGCCGCGGATGTCGATCTCGCGGCTGTCGAAGACGAGATTCACGCGATCATCGACCGCGAACTCGCCGACGTGACCTCGGTCACCCGTGACGCGATCGAGGGCGATCTCTCGACGTTCTGATTCGGGTCTCTCGTTGCCCGTACGCGTAAGATAGTAGCTCATTTGTAGGGCCGGATCGTTCGTGTAGTGAAGACGGCTCATCCGTGCGAGGAGAACACCACCTATGCCGAAAGAATACGATCTCGTCATCGTTGGCGGCGGAATAAGCGGGGCATCGCTTCTGTACACGGTCGGGACGTTCACCGACATCGAACGCGTCGCACTCATCGAGAAGGAATCCGACATCGCGGCGATCAACTCCCACCACACGAACAACTCCCAAACGCTTCATTTCGGCGATATCGAGACCAACTACACGCTCGAAAAAGCCAAAAAAGTCAAGGAGGGAGCGGAGATGGTCGCTGGCTATCTCGAAGCCAACGATCCCGACCGCGACCTGCACAGCAAACGGAGCAAAATGGTGCTGGCCGTTGGCGACGACGAGGTCGACAAACTCGAAGCCCGCCAGTACGACGAGGGCTTTGGCGATCTGTTTCCCAAACTCGAGGCGATCGGCCGCGAGGAAATCGCCGAGTTGGAGCCAAAGGTCGTTGAGGGGCGCGACCCCGACACCGAGATGCTCGCGCTGCAGACGCCCGACGGCTACACCGTCGACTACGGCGCTGTCGCCGAGTCGTTTGTCGACCGCGTCAAAGATCTCGAGGGTGTCGACGTGTTTCTCGACACGACAGTCGAACGCGTCAACGAGACCGACGACGAGTTCCTCATCGAGACCGACGAGGCGGGCTGGTTTGCCGCCGACACGACCGTGGTTGCGGCCGGCTCACACAGCCTCCAGATCGCCAAAAAAATGGGGTACGGCGAGGATCTCTCGTTGCTCCCGGTTGCGGGCAGCTTCTTTCTCGCCGACGATGCGCTGTTGAACGGCAAGGTGTACACGCTCCAGATGAAGAAACTGCCCTTTGCGGCGGTTCACGGCGACGCCGAGGTTCACGACGGCGACCTCACGCGGTTCGGGCCGACCGCGAAGGTCGTGCCCGCGCTCGAACGCGGAAACCTCTCGACCGTTTCGGACTTCTTCGACGTGTTCGAACTCACGCCCGACTCGGTGTTGAGCTATCTGAACATCATGGCCGATCGCATTCTGCTGCCGTACGTCATCAAGAATCTCGTCTACGACCTGCCGGTCGTTGGCGAAAAGTCGTTCCTTCCACACGTCCAGAAGGTCGTTCCGACGGTCGAGGAAAGCGACATTTCGCGGGCGAAGGGGTTCGGTGGCGTGCGACCGCAGATTGTCAACACGAAGACGAAATCGCTCGATATGGGCGAGGCGAAACTCACTGGCGACGACATCATTTTCAACATCACGCCCTCGCCGGGTGCGTCGACCTGCCTGAAAAACGCGATGCGCGATACGCGTCAACTGCTCGACTTTCTCGACGATCAACACACCTTCGACGAGGAGGGCTTCCGGCGGGCGACCATCGGCAACTTCCCGCGCGAGAAACGGAGACTCGTCGCCGACGACTAGCGACCGACGAGTGGTTCACTTTCGTTCGCTCAGACGACCAGCACGGTGAGGACGCCAAGACCGACGAAACCCAGACCGAACCCGAGACGACCCAGCATCGCGCCGGTCTGGGGCTCCGGTTCGAGAAACGAGTGGTCGGGCGCATGTGGGTCGTAGTAGACGGTCGTTTCGCTGTCTTCCTCGTAGGATTCTATCGCCTTTTTCGCCGCCGCTCGCGTCGAAAATCGGCCAGCGAATCGACTGCCGCCGGGGTACACCGTCTCGCCGCGAAGCCGCTGCGTTGGGGTCTGGTAGGTGTAGTCGACGGCCAACACGTATGCCGTCGACCCGCCGCCGCGAACCGACTGGATCGCGACTCGGTGGAGGGTTCCGCGGGCCTGTTCGGCCCGTCTGACGGCCCCAACCGTCGTCCAGTAGCGCCACAGCGCTCGCCACGCGATGACGCCCCCGATGAGCACGAATGCGACAGCGACGAGGTCGGGAGCCCTGTCGAGTGCGACGACCATGGTTCCGCGTTGGATCGCGAGACCGATAAACGACCAGCCGGTGAACAATCACCCTGATCTCGGTGCTATTCGGGATACAGTTCTACGGTTCGATCGATCCCGTCGATCCGGCGGCACTCATCGGTCGAGAGAGTGAGATCGGCCGCCGCGAGATTCGCTTCTTGATGGCGTCTACGGCTGGCTTTCGGAATCGTGACGACGTGTGGCTTTGCCGTGAGCCACGCGATAGCGACCGCCTCGGGCGTGGTCTCGTGGGCCCGGGCAATCTCGACGAGCGTGTCGAGGTCGCGGACGCGACCGCCGGCGAGCGGCGAGTAGGCGACCAGTGTCGTGTCGTGGACGCGTGCATCCTCGAGCAACGCGGGCGACCAGAACAACGGGTGAAACTCGACCTGATGGGCGGCAATCGGCGCGTCAAGAACCGAGCGGGCGGTCGCGAGTTCGTCCAGCGTGAAATTACTCACGCCGACGGCGTTGATGCGCCCTTGTGCGTGGAGGCCGTCGAACGCGGCGAGCGTTTCGTGTGGCTCGTAGGTGTCGATCGGTCGATGAACGTAGAGCAAATCGATGACATCGACGCCGAGTCGTTTTGCGCTCCGTGTTGCCGACGCGTGGACGGCGTCGCCGCCGAGGCTGTCAGCCCATAGCTTCGTCGCAACCGTGCAGTCGTCGCGTGCAACGTCGCTTGCGGCGAGTGCCGCGCCGACGACCCGTTCGTTGTCGTAAATCTGGGCGGTGTCGAGATGTCGGTAGCCAGCGTCGAGGGCGGTCTCGATGATTTGTGGGTCGTCGATTTCCATCGTTCCGAGCCCGACCGGTGGAAATTTCATACGTGGTGTCGACTCGGCACAAACAAAAATTCGCCCGTGTGTCCGACGGTTCCGTGATTTCACGTCGGCTGTCCGCCGCCTACTCGATGCTAAGCGAACCGCCTGCGCGACCATCGTCGCCGTGTTCTTTCCACTCGATTTCGAACTCGACCGAGCGCTCGGCGTTGCCCCCGCTGCTGTCGGTTTCGCGCTCGGCTTTGACCTCGAACGTTGGCTGTGCGGGAATCTCCAACGTCGTTGACTCATTCCCCGACGAGAGCGTCACCGTCTCGCCGGCGTCGAGTTTGTCGGCAACCGCACGGAGATAGGTCGCAATCGATTCGCGTGACTGCCGTGATTCGGATTTGAACAGGACTTCTTCTGGCATAGCCGACAACACGTCGCGTGATGTCATAACGATTGTGCTAGATAGTCTCGGTACATGTCGAATCGCTTGTAGTAGTAAATTCGCAAAACATCCACGTACGGAACACGTTTCACTCCGGGGAATTCGCGAGTATGTGTCGGGACTAGCTCTCTTGGCGGTCGCAGGCCGAAATATTTATTTCTTTTAGAGAATAACTACTAATCGGACATTACCGATGTACGACTTGACAGGATTCCAGCGCGACCTCCTCTATGTTATCGCCGGCCTTGAGCAGCCTCACGGCCTTGCGATCAAAGACGAACTCGAAGAGTACTACGAAAAAGAAATCCACCACGGTCGGCTATACCCCAATCTCGACACCCTCGTCGACAAAGGGCTCGTTGAGAAGGGCCAGCGGGATCGACGCACGAACTTCTACACGCTGACGCGGCGGGGCTCTCGCGAAATCGACGCCCGAACCGACTGGGAAGCCCAGTACGTCGACGAGTAGTCTCCGGTCACATCCGGTACCGATTCGAGTCATCCAACGAGGGAAGCGTGCTTTCGCCGGTCATTTCCTCGTAGCTCATACCCGAGAGATACTCGTCGTAGGTAACATTGAAGCCGGATCGGAGATGGAAGTCCAGATCGCCGGTATCGACGGTCTGTCGGTACAGCAGGTGGACGCCCCGAACGAACAGTTCGGCCGGATCGTCGACATCGAACGCTGCGGCCAGCATGGCCAGTTCGTTTTTCGTTTCTCGATCGATATCGACCTCAACTGCGTCGTCGAGGTCGCTGTACTGGGCGGTGACTTCCTCGGTCAACTCGTCGAGGCTCATGTGTGTGTGACAGGTCGGCAGCTGCATAGGGATTGTCGTTCGTGGTGAACGGAACCCACGTGCGGGCTCACAGCGGCTCGATCATCACGCCTAACTTCACCGCTGCCCGAACACCGTCAATGACCGAGTCGGACTGCGACCAGCCTCTTTCGGCCGACAGCGATACCGTTTCGGCGGCCCAAACGGCGCTTATCGAGTGGTACGAGAACGACCACCGCAACTTCCCATGGCGCGAAACCGACGACCCCTACGCGATTTTGGTTTCGGAGGTAATGAGCCAACAGACCCAACTCGACCGGGTTGTTGAGGCGTGGGGCGCGTTTCTCGACGAGTGGCCGACGGTCGAATCGTTGGCTCGGGCGGCCCGAAGCGACGTTGTCGCCTTTTGGAGCGCTCACAGCCTCGGCTACAACAACCGTGCGAAATACCTCCACGAGGCTGCGGGACAGGTCGTCGACGACTACGGCGGCGAGTTTCCCGAGACGCCCGATGAACTGCAAGCGCTGATGGGTGTCGGCCCATACACCGCCAACGCCGTCGCCTCTTTTGCGTTCAACACCGGCGACGCGGTCGTCGACACCAACGTCAAACGGGTGTTGTACCGCGCGTTCGACGTGCCCGACGACGACACCGAGTTCGAACGCGTCGCCAGTGAACTCATGCCGGACGGAAGATCACGAATCTGGAACAACGCGATCATGGAACTCGGCGCGACTGCCTGCGGAAAGACTCCCGACTGCGACACGGCTGGCTGTCCGTGGCGTGCGTGGTGTTCGGCCTACGAATCGGGCGATTTTACCGCCCCCGACGTGCCGACCCAGCCGAGTTTCGAGGGGAGCCGCCGGCAGTTTCGTGGGCGGGTGATTCGAGTGCTCGGTGAACGCGACGAGATGGCACTGGATTCGCTCGGCCATCGAATCCGTGTGGATTACACGCCCGACGGCGAGTACGGCCGAGAGTGGCTCCGCGAGTTGGTGGCAGATCTTGCTGATGACGGACTACTCAGCGTAGATGACACCGGCGAGCAGTGTATCGTGCGCCTCAAACAGTAGCGACAGCGTGCACGGCTCGCATCAAATCGGTGACGAACCGTATTTGAGCGTGCCGCTGCTCGCGAGCAGCGTTCGAAAAAATAACGATGTTTCCGGGGCGTTAGAACGTTTCGAGGTAGCGGTCGAGTTCCCACTGCGAGACATCGACGCGGAAGTCGTCGTACTCGGCCGATTTGGCTTCGAGGAACTTCGGCCCGACGTGGTCGCCGAGCGTGTCGAGGACGGCCTCGTCCGCTTCGAGCGCGTCGAGCGCTTCACCGAGGTTTTCGGGGAGAACATCGATACCGTACTCTTTGCGTTTGGCCTCGTCGAACTCGTAGATGTTCTCGCGGATCGGATCAGGGGCTTCGAGGTCTTCTTCGATACCTTTGAGACCCGCCGAGAGCAACACGGCGAACGCGAGATACGGGTTGCACGATGGATCGGGGAACCGCGTCTCGATACGCGAGGCAGCCGGGATACGGGCGGCCGGCTTGCGGATGAGCGCCGAACGGTTTCGGTCGGACCACGCAACGTAGACGGGTGCCTCGTAGCCGGGGACAAGCCGCTTGTAGCTGTTAACGGTCGGGTTGGTGACGGCGGTGATCGCCGGTGCGTGTTCGAGGATCCCGGCGAGGAACGACTTGGCGGTGTCGCTCAGGTCGAACTCGTCGTCGCCGTCGTGGAACGCGTTCTCGCCGTCCTCGGTCATCAGCGACATGTGGGTGTGCATCCCCGAGCCGTTGATCCGCGGGATCGGCTTGGGCATGAACGTCGCGTGGAGGTCGTGTTCGGCGGCGATCGCCCGGACGACCGTCCGGAACGTGCCGACGTTGTCCGCGGTCGTCAGCGCGTCGTCGTACTCGAAGTTGATCTCGTACTGACCCTCGGCGACCTCGTGGTGACTGGCTTCGATTTCGAAGCCCATGTCTTCGAGCGCGAAGATGATGTCGCGTCGAACGTCGCTCGCGAGGTCTTTGGGTGCGAGGTCGAAGTAGCCGCCCTGGTCGGCGAACTCGGTGGTCGCATAGCCGTCTTCGTCCTGTTTGAACAGGAAGAACTCCGGTTCGGGCGCGAAGTTGGCCGAATACCCCATCTCTTCGGCTTTGTCGATGACGCTTTTGAGGACATAGCGCGGATCGCCTTCGAACGGCTCGCCCGTCGAGGTGTTGATAATGTCACAAATAAGACGCGCGGAGCTGCTTTCTTCTTTCTGTCTCCACGGGAGAATCGCGAACGTGTCCGGGTCGGGCTTGAGCCGCATGTCGGATTCTTGAATGCGGACGAACCCTTCGATCGAGGAGCCGTCGAAATAAATGCCGTCAGTGAACGCTTTTTCAGCCTGCCGGGCTGGAATTGAGACGTTCTTGACGACCCCAAGAATGTCCGTAAACTGCATACGGAGGAAGTCAATGTCCTTCTCCTCGATTTCGTCGATCACGGCCTGTTCCTTTTCGGTCAGTCCACCATCTGTGGCAACGTTAGTATCCGTCATGTTATGGACAGATAAGCGTTTTACTGCCAGTATAAAGATCTTGTCGCTTAGTGCAATTACGCCCCCTTTATCTAAGAAACTGTATATTCGTAAAATTCTAATGCCCCCCGTCCGTCAGTAACTGTAATGACGTACGAAAACCTCGATGCCAAGTTGATCAATGCACTGCTAGGAAACGGTCGGGCCAGTCTCCGGAGCCTCGGTGAAGAACTTGATGTTTCTGTAACGACGGTTTCAAATCACTTGCGTGATCTCGAAGCCGACGGTGTCGTCAACGGCTACACGCCGATCGTCGACTATGACGCGCTCGGCTACGACGTGACCGCGGTCATCCATCTCAAGGTCGAAGGGAGCGCGCTGCCCGAAATCACCGAGCGGCTTCGTGCGCAAAAACAGATGGTCAGCGTGTACGAGGTTACCGGTGACTACGACATTATTGCGATCGGCAAATTCACAGACACCGACGGCATGAACAGTCAGATCAAGGAACTGCTTACTGATGTCGACATTCGCGAGTCGAACACGAGTGTCGTTCTCAACGCGGTCACCGAAAACGAGCAGTTCGATCTCGACATCCACGAGGAGTAACCCGACGCGACGGCGTCGATTGGTCGACGGTGTGGCCATGCGACCGGGCGGCCGTTCAACCGGCTATCACCGGACGAACACTCGGCTGGTAAACTACCCCACCCTACTCCCTCGGTGCTACGCACCTCGGTCCTTGAGGGTGGGGCTTTGATGTGGACTCCCGGCGATCAGTCGCCAGCAATAGGCTGGTAACTCTCGCCGTTCACCATCCCACCATTCAAACGCACGTCTACTGGTGCGTCTCCGCCCGTCGACTTGGGCGACGAACGGAGGCTGTGTTTCTGCTTCCGGGCGTATCGTATCCCGACGTTCTTTGCGGCGTTATAATCCGCGTTCACCTCATACCCGCATTTTAGGCAACAGAACTGTTCTCCATCGCGGTTGTCCTCATGCGTGAACCCACAGTCTGTCCGAGAACAGCGTTGTGACGTGTGGTTCGGCTCAACCTGTTCGACCGACACACCGTTTTCTGGTGCCTTGTACCCGACGTACTCAACCAACCGACGAAACGCCCAGATGTGGTGCCACTTCGCCTGTGGCAGTCGCTCACGAATATCGGTCAAATCCTCGAACACGATCACGTCGCACTCATGCTCGACAGCTTCCGTGACGATCTCATTAGCGACAGTATGGAGATACTGTTTCCGCCACGCTTCTTCACGCTTCCCGAGCCGGAGTAGGGCGTTGTGAGCGGCCTGCGTGCCGCACTGTTGCATCTCACCACGCCGTTTTTTAAACTCACGACACCAGTGGTCGTAGTCGTCACCGTTCCAGAACCGTCCGGTAGACGAGACGGCAAGACTGTTCACACCGAGGTCGATACCGAGGACTGTTTGGTGCCCGGCATCTGCCGAAACCTCTGTGTCTGTATCATCATCGTACTTCCGCGTGGTGATATGGAAGTAGAACTCGTCGGTTGCGTTGTCGTATTGCAGTGTACTTGCACGGAACTCAAACTCCTCAGACAGTACGTACTGTTCGTAGGGGGTTGGGCTGTCTGAGGGCAGTTCAAAGTCACACTCAACACGCCCGTTGACGGTTGAGAGTGAGACTTTGTTCCGGTAGAATGTCGCACTCCGCTTGTCGTAGACCATACTCCACGAGGTAAACTCCGGTCGACTCACACGCTTGCCCTGTTTCCAACGTTCGACACAGCTTGTGACGGCTTGCACAGCCCGCCGGATAGATTCTTGAACAAGATTCGCGGTGAGATCGGTTTCTGCACGGAGATCGTTATACAGTGCGTCCCGTGCGGTACTGTTGGCTGTGACACACTGTGTGTAGTCGCTATCATCCCAACAGAACTCTGCGGCACGATTGGCGCAGTAGAGAAACTGTTGGGCAGATTCGTGGAAGTCTTCGCGCCGCTGGTCAGGAACGTCAAGTTTGACGGGTGCGGTACGTCGGACTTCCATATTTCAGATTACGAACTAACGCTTCTTATACTTTGGGGGAGTCAATTGGCTGTCGTATAGTGGTGGTGTCGTAGTATGTCGGTTTCCTCCCCGGCCTACTCGCTCACTACGTTCGCTCCTTGAGGCCGGAGGCTCCACCTTGTAACTGCTGAAACCGGTCGGTATCGGTCACCCCGTCGGCTTTCCCGCATTGTTCGAACGGAAAGGAACTTGCCGGTTGGCATCAAACGGGAGGTATGAACATGACTCCACCCGAGACGACGACCGCCGATGTCGTCGTTGTCGACTACGGCCTTGGCAACCTTCGGAGTGTTACCCGCGGGCTCGAACGGGCGGGCGCGAGCGTCACAATCACCGACGATCCCGACAGCTTCGTCGACGCCGACGGCATTGTGCTGCCCGGCGTCGGCGCGTTCCGCGAAGGAATGGATAACGCCGGCCCCTACCGCGAGGCGCTCGCCGACGCGGCCGACCGGGGCCAACCCATTTTCGGGGTCTGTCTCGGGATGCAGATGTTGCTCGGTTCGAGCGAAGAATCCAAACACGCCGGCGAGGGCGACGTTGAGGGGTTGAATTTCGTGCCCGGAACCAATGTTCGCTTCGACATCGATCAAAAAGTGCCCCACATGGGCTGGAACGAGTTGCACGTCACGCGCGAGCACCCGATCGTTTCCGGGGTCGACAGCGCGGGGTCTTCGAACGCGGATGCAGACGGATCCACCGGCTCCGTCGACGGCGAGTACGCCTACTTCGTCCACTCGTACTACGCCGCCCCGGAGGATCCGAACGCGGTTGTCGCCACCAGTGACTACGGCGTGGAGTTTCCCGCGGTAATCGCAAACGACGAGGGAACGGTTTTTGGAACACAATTCCACCCCGAAAAAAGCGGCGAGACCGGCCTGCGGATTCTCCGCAACTTCGTCGACATCTGTTCGCCCTAATTTTTCACTTGCGCAGTGTTGGTGCTTCCCCATCAGGTGCGACGGTGGTAGTTGACTACGAATGCGCCAGAAGACACGCAAAACAACAGTGTCGTACTGGAACCGGTAGTTAGGTGTTCGCGTTCGGCAGTCGAATTTCGACCGTCGTGCCGTTCACGGTATCGAGAATCTCGATATCGCCATCGAGTGTGGTAACGATCCAGTTGGCAAGCCAGAGTCCGAGTCCGCTGCCGTGGGCGAGAGGGTCTTCCGCGCCAGTCCGTAAAACCTCGCGCTCACCGTCGGGCAGTCCGGGGCCGTCGTCAACGATCGTAACCGTGACCCAGTCGGGATCGGTTGTCACCTTGATATTGATCGTTGGCGCGTCGCCACTGTGTTTGGCAGCATTATCGAGCAGTTCACTGATCGCGGTTGTGACCCGCGGTTTCGTGAGCACCATCGCTTCGGTCGGTGAGTCGACCGACAGCGTGGCTGTCGGATACTGGTCTTCGATCTGTTCGACTGCCGTCTCGAGCATCGGAACGATGTCGTGAGACGCTAACTCGGGCGACTGCTCGCGGCTCTGTTCGATTTTGCGGGCCGATTCGGAGAGATTGAGCAGCCGATTGCCGGCTGCAACGATCTTCTCGGCGCTTGCTGCCGGCTGGCCGTCGAGTTCCTCAGCCAGCATCGCTGCCCGGCCGTTGATGACCGTGAGTTCGTTCCGGACGTTGTGCCGCAACACGCGGTTGATGACGCTAATGAGTGCTTCCCGCCGATGACGGTCGGTCGTTTCACGAACCATGCCCTGTGCGCCGACGGTATCGTCGGCAGTCCGCTCCGACTCTGCAACGGACGGATCATAGATAGGCACAACCTGAATGTCAACGAATACCTCCCGACCATCCCGGTGTTGGAGTGGGAAATCCCGCAGTCGAATCGCCTCGCCAGCCAGCACGTCATCAGTATACTGCCGCGCTTGCTCGGCAACATCGTCAGTCGGTGCGACGACATCAATCGGTTCGCCGACCAGCATGTCCGGATCATAGCCCAGCACCTCCGCAACCGGTTCAGAGACAAACGTGAGCGACCGGTCAGTGTCAACCCGGTAAACAAACGCAAAGCTCGCGGAGAGAATCGCGCGGTACAGTTCGTTTTGCGTGCTGAGTTCGCGTTCTTTCTCACGCAGGTCCCGCCGCGTCCGTTCGAGCTCGGTCACGTCGGTAAAGGTAAGCACCTGTGCCGCCGAGCCAACCAGCCGCACCGGGTTGGTCTCGAGAAGATAGTACCGCGGCTCGTCGCCCTGTTCCAGAATCGCTCCGGGGCTCTCAAGATGATCGGCGACTGCGGGAAGAACGTCGGCAATTGGCTTGCCTGTGGCGTGTTCGAGTGCGGGAAACAGGTCCCTTGCCGCCTCGGATGCATCCTGTATCCGGCGGTCATCATCAAGATACACAGAGGCAGTACCGTCGGGCAGTGCAGTACTCACGGCGGCCAGCCGCTCTTGGAAGACCACGAGTACGCCGACCGCGAAGATTGCGACCCCGATGGGTGCGTAAATGAAGTTGATGAAACGCGGGGTCGACACCGCGATGATATCGAAAACTACTGGAAGCGCGATCAGTCCCGCTAAGACCGAAAGCGGGCGTGTGTCATACGCCGACCGAATGTAGAGCTCGAAAAGCATGAACAGCCCGATCGCCGCGAGCACATAGGCCAATCCAGTCGCACTCCAGTGAAGCAGACCGTGCTCAATGGCGAGATGTGGGAACGGGTCAGTGGCCTCAGTCGCGGTAAAGTACAGCCCGTGGAGTGGGTTGGTCAGCTTCACTACCGCGACAAGCCCGAAGACTGCAACGCTGAGCCGACGAAGCGTCGGATTCCTGTGGAATGGTCTGGCAGTGTACGCCGAACAGAAATACAGCCACGCCCCAACCGTCGCAAACCCGATAACAAGCCCAATCGCGTAGGTTGGTTCAGCAATCGGTGCCGGAAGCAATAGGTAGGCCGTCTTCAGCACCCCCCAGCTACCAGTCGTTGCTAGCAACCAGACGAGGCCAGTCCGAATCTCGGCGTTCTCAAAGGCTTTCGCCCGCGGAATCAACAGCAGACAGAGAACTCCACTGAGGAAAAACACCGCCGCATACGCAATTCTGAGTGGATCGACGAGCGCTTCTATCACGTTCATTACGGCTAGGCCGGCGTGATAAAAAAGATTCCTACCGGAGTTGTGGATCTCTCACCTCTGGTATATTTGCTGACGGCTGTGGTTCGGCTCACGGTGGGCTGCAATGGTTGCAGCGGTTGCGCGCTACGAGCCCCGGCCCGATCCGCTTCTGGATTCGTATTACCGCGGGAGTAACGTCGACACCCGGGCATTTTCTTTGATACGGAGTCCGCCGTCACCAACGGTCAGCGGGATGCGTGGAAGTTCGTCGAGTCGGAGCGTCGGATGCGATGCCCCGCGTTCGACGAGTTCGGTTCGCGGTTGGAGCAGTGCTGGCCCCGACAGCGACTCGTTGTACTCGATGAGCACAGTCCCCGACTCGAGATGCCACCACTGGTACTCGTCATCCTCGTTGCGCCAGACTCGATCGTGAGGCGTCAACTCAGCCGGCGCAAGCTCGCCGCCACCAAAATCAAGCCGCCCCGGTTCGTGAATCTCATAGATTTCCCCCACCGTGAGATCGATCCCGTCGTCATCTCTGACCTGGGTTGGCTCGTGAATGATGCCCTCGACCACGTCGAAAAGTTCGGTCATGTCACCGATAATTTTGGGGAGGGACAAAACATCTGCCCCTGTCTCCGGTATGCGCGTGTGAATCGGCACGATCGCCACCAGTGCACGACAGCAAATCACGCATATAAACGCGCGATTTCACTGTAAGCGATACAGGTGTTTCGCCCGAAACCACACGCACGGTTTCATCGTATCCGCGCTCCACGATCTGCGGTGATCGAAGAACGCAGACCGTGCGAACCGAACGCACCAGCGATCCAGCTACGTGATTTTCTGCCACGTCCATACCACTCGCTGCAACGCGGTGATGTGGCTCACGATCGCGAAAAACACCAGCAGCCAGCCGACGCTGTCGAGCCCGTAGACCGACGCCGCGAGCCACGGCGCGGTCAGACTGACGATGCCAACCAACACGAGAATATCCGCCCGCCCGAGCAGTCCGCCGTAGATGCGACCCGCGCCGACCGCCTGGGCCTGGGTGCCGAGATACGCCGTCAGCAACACGCCGGTCACCGCGAGCAGGCCCAGCACGTACTGCGATACGCCGAGTGCCAGCCCGCCGAGAATGACCACGTCGGCATACCGGTCGAGCACGTGATCGAGAAAATCACCCGCATCTGAGGCCGAACCGGTTTCGCGGGCAACCGCGCCGTCGAGCACGTCGAGAAAGCCGTTGAGCAACACGAGCAGGCCGCCAACGACGTACCATCGTGGGTCACTGCCGGCGACGTAGAGCGCGACGCCTGCGAACGCCGCCAGCACGAACGCGAGAATGCTGATCGCGTTCGCGCTGAGCCCCAGTCTGACGGCGATCGCAACGAACGGGGCGATCGCGCGGTTCGAGACGTGCCGCAACTGATCGAGCGTCATTGGTTGGCCCGCAGATCTCCAGTCATTGTGTACGGTACTCGGTTTGCGAGTAAATAGCTGCGGCCAGCGGTCGATGGTGTGCGGATCCGGTGGGTCGCTGTGAGCGAGTCGCGGTTACGCTGCTCGCTCGTCAGCCACCGCAACGCCGATCTCGACATCGATTCCTTCGATGTCCCACGTTTCGACCCGGCTACCGGCCTCCGGATCGTCGGTGAACGTTGCTGCGCGAACCTCCTCGGCAATGAGGTCATTGTGCTCGTCGACGAACCGCGAAATTCGGTCGTCGTCGACGCTGATTCCGACGTGAATCTCGCTTTCGACGTCGAGATCGAGCTGCTTGCGCATTTCCTGAATCCGCCGAATCACGTCGCGAGCGTACCCCTCCGATTCGAGTTCCTCGGTGAGCGTCGTGTCGACGTAGACCGTGGCATTCTCGAAGTCGGTTCCGGTGATTCCTTCGGGTGGCTCACGGCGGTACTCGACCATTTCGTCGTCGAGTTCGATCTGCTCGCCGTCGACCGTGATTCCGGCTTCGACTGTCTCGCGAGTCGCGCCGTCAACGGCTGCCATCACCTCCTGGGCGTCGGCTCCGAAGGCGGGACCGATCACACCCATCTGCGGGTCGGCGTACTCGACCAACTCGGCAAACTGGTCGGTGATCTCGATTTCGCGGGCGTTGACCCGTTCGGCGAGCAGCGATTCGAGCTGCTCGACAGCCGCGGCAACGTCGGTATCGTCGGTTTCGACGATGATTCGCGAGACGGGCCAGCGGAGTTTGCGTCCGCCTCGCTGGCGGGCGTTCGCGGCGGCCTCCTCGACATCGCGGAGGACGGCCATGTCGGCTTCGAGCGCCGGATCGTGTCGATCGTCGTCGACCTCGGGCCACGAGAGCGCGTGAACCGTTGTCTCGCGTCCGTCGAGGAGCTGGTACATCCGTTCGGTCATGTAGGGAACGAACGGGGCGAGCAGGCGGATGACCTCGTTCATCACGGTCGCAAGCGTTGCGTACGCGCCGAGTTTCGATGGCGAGTCGCCGTCGTCCCACATCCGCTCGCGGGTCGCTTTGACGTAGAACCGCGAAACGTCGTCGGTGACGAAGTCGAGAACGACGGTGAGTGCGTCGTGGACACGGTACTCCTCGCAGGCCTCGGTGGCCTCCTGTTTGACCGCCTGCAGGCGCGAAAGCACCCACTCGTCGACCACGGTCAACTCGCCTTCGGACAGGTCGGGATCGCGCGGATCGTAGCCGTCGAGATCCATGTACGTGAGCGGGAAGCGAAACACGTTCCACAGGATGTTGAGCCGGCCGACCATGCTTTCGAGGCCGTCCCAGTTGAACGCGAGATCGACGCCCTGCTGGTCGTGGCTCAACAGATACGCCCGGAGTGGATCGCGACCGGCGCGTTCGATTGCCTCGTCGGGCGTCACGATGTTGCCGACGGATTTCGACATTTTTCGGCCGTCCTTGTCGTTGGCAAAGCCGTGCATCAGTACCTCGGTGTAGGGGCTTTCGCCGAACGCCGCGGTGCCCATTCCCAACTGTGACCAGAACCAGCCGCGGGTCTGGTCGTGCGCCTCGATGATGAGGTCGGCGGGCCATAACTCGTCGAACGCGTCGGTCTCGCCGGGATAGCCGAGCGTCCCCCACGTCGCCACCGAGGAATCGAGCCAGACGTCGAACACGTCCTCGATCCGGCGGTAGGTCGTTCCGTTCTCGGTGATCGTGAGGTCGTCGACGGTTGGGCGGTGGAGGTCGACCTCGGTTGGATCGATCTCCCCGTCGACCCGCTCGGCCAACTCCGTGCGGCTCCCGATGACGATCATCTCCGCGGTGAGATCCGCCGCCTCGTGGTCGGCATCTTCGGGTACCCAGATCGGAATCGGAATCCCCCAGTAGCGCTGTCGCGAAACGTTCCAGTCTGGTGCGTTTTCGATGAAGTCACGAAAGCGGTTGTCGCGGGCCCACTGCGGGTGCCACTCGGCCTCGGTGATGTTGTCGAGCAGTTCGTCCTTGATATCCGTGATCGAGATGAACCACTGGTCGGTGACGAGTTGGATGATGTCGGTGTCGCAGCGCCAACAGTGGCCGTAGGAGTGCTCGTAGACTTCGTCGGCCAGTAGCGCGCCGTTGGCGTCGAGGTCGGCTCGAATCGACTCGTTGGCGTCGCGGACGAACTCGCCGGCGTAGCTGCCAGCCGCCTCGGTGAACGTTCCGTTGCCACGAACCGGGCAAAAAATCTCGAGGCCGAGTTCTCGGCCGCGGTGGAAGTCCTCCTCACCGTGGCCGGGCGCGGAGTGAACCAATCCCGTGCGGTCGGCTTCGACGTAGTCGGCCGTGTACACCTGTCCAGCGCCTTCGAAGCTCGGATGGTCGGGGACTTCCGTGGCCAGCGGATGGTCGTACGCCCAGCCAACGAGGTCTGCTCCCGAAAATTCGGCTTCAACCTCGTACGCCTCGTACCGGCCCTTGCCGAGCACGTCGTCGACGCACTCGCTGGCGATGTAGAGCACGTCCTCCTCGCCGTTTTTTGTGGCGCGAACCTTGCTGTAGGTGAGTTCCTCGCCGACCGCAACGAAGGTGTTGCCGGGAATCGTCCACGGCGTCGTCGTCCAGATAACGAGACTGCCCTCGCGATCCGAGAGCGAGAATTTCACGTAAATCGAGGGATCTTTGACCTGATCGTACTCGACCTCGTTGTTCGCGAGCCCGGTTTCACACCGTGGACACTGCGAAATCGAGCGCTTGCCCTGCTCGACGAGTCCGCGTTCGGCGACCTGTTTGAATCCGTGCCAAGCGGCCTCCATGTACTCGGGATCGATCGTTTTGTAGGGGTTGTCCCAGTCGAACCACGCGCCGATGGATTTGAAGTCCTCGTCCATCGCCTCGCGATTCGTCTCGGCAAACTCCATACACGCCTCGATGAACGGCTCCATGCCGTAGGCCTCGATGTCCTGTTTGTTCTCGAAGCCGAGTTTCTCCTCGACTTTGACCTCGATGGGCAGGCCGTGCATGTCGTACCCCGGCCGGTCGGTGACGCGGTGGCCGGTCATCCGTTTCTGGCGGATCACGCAATCTTTCAGCGTTTTGTTCCAGGCGGTTCCGAGGTGCATCTGCCCGGAGGTGTACGGCGGGCCGTCGACGAAAAAGAAGGGTGGGTCGTCGGCGTGAGCCTCCTTTGTCGCCGCGTAGGCGTCGTGGTCGTCCCAGTAGGTCTCGACGGCGGATTCGACATCCGCGGGCGAGTACTGGTCGGTGACATCATCCATACTCGAAGGGAGTTTTCGCGTGTATATCAAAACGGTGGTCCTGTGCGCCGCGGTGGACTGGCCTATTCGGTCTCCAATCCAGCCTCGACAACCGTCGACATGCCGGTATGGGCTGCACAGGCCGCCCGATACGTGCTCACTGCGAGCGCCCCACCGGTTCCCTCGCCGAGCCGCATACCGTAGTCGAACAGCGGATCGATTCCGAGCGCGTCCACCTGCACGTCGTGGCCGGGTTCGACCGATTCGTGCGAGCCGAGCAGATAGTCGGCTACGCGTGGCTCACTCTTGACGGCGAGCAGCGCTGCCGCCCCCGTAATAAAGCCGTCGACGACGACCGGGATACG